>JAAUXT010096564.1_pt1 | contig 21962 bp, 31 predicted proteins | sample 7278171 | NCBI WGS metagenome assembly JAAUXT01 (sample SAMN14350112, study PRJNA611818) | marine sediment metagenome | isolation source: surface marine sediment (1.8m) | place: French Polynesia: Moorea | collected 2018-08 | reverse complement strand
CTCTCCTCTCCTCTCCTCTCCTATCCCATGCTATCTTATCCTGCCCTATCCCATCCTAACCTATCCTATCCAATCCTATCCTATCCTATCCTATCCTATCCTATCCTACCCTATCCTATCCTATCCTATCCTATCCTATCCTGTCCTATCCTATCCTGTCCTATCCTATCCTGTCCTGTCCTGTCCTGTCTTGTCCTGTCCTGTCCTGTCCTGTGGATATGGCTGAATGGACATTTGGGCTGAGATCCTGCATAGGAGACTGAATACAATATCCAAAATGCAATCTCCTGTAGCGAATGTAATCTATATATGGCATCTCGGGCAAGATGTCCTGTCCTATCCTGTCCTGTCCTGTCCTGTCCCACCTCTCCCATGCACATGACTGAATGGACATTTGGGCTGAGATCCTGCCAAGAAAATATAAAATCTTGAAAGATCCTTGTGGCACTTGTGTAATTTCTTTGAACAGTTTCAATTTTAACAGAAAAATAGATACAAAAAAACAACATGAGTGAATATTTTTCTTCAAAGAATGGCAACAATTTACAGACTGCCAAAACAAAATGAAGGGGACATCGCACCCGCAGATGCCTAGCACTGCTTCTCTTGTTCATCAATTCATCCTTGCCCTCCTTGTCCTCTACCAGTCATGCTGTGGGGGGCGGGGTGGCCAGGGGGGGGGGTTCCATGGGGGGCAGGGGACATTTTGGTCCAGCTGTCATATACTGCACTACCACATGGTGCTTCGCCCTGAAGGGACTTCGCGCAACAAATTGATGAGACTTGCGACACCCAATTCAATTGTACAGTCTGTCGAAGAGAGAATGTGCAGAATGGTCCTTCCGGTGGTTGTCATTTTGGCGAGGCAGAAAAGTATCTGTCGGAAATCTGCAACGATCAAAATTTCACACGCGGCTTTTCTTTGACCTGGGATCAGTTTTCCACCATTGGGGCTCTGGCCGTTGCACGAGGTGACACGACCGGCGCGTTTCTCTCGAGCGAAGCAGCTGTGCAGAACAAACTCCGCTCAATCTACAACTGTGTCCCTTGGAATCCATTCCCGATTGACACTTGGACAGGTGAGAAGACTGAAGCTTTCGTTCAGACCATTGAAATGTGGTTGCAGAAATAATTATCACAATGTAACAGACGAAGCTGGTGACTATTTTCATGACCACAGTTGTTGTGGCCACTTGCCCTTTGGTCAGGCAGGCAACATTTTGTTGTGGTCTGTGCGTTTGTGGATTCTGTTTTATCTTTCCACCCAGTGTCCTCCCACCCAGGGGTGGGCGTTGGGATCGTGGGAGGACACCCATGATTCCTGGAAGGACCAGAACCCTGCACAGCAGAGATTCTGTGTTGCAGACAGGAAGAGTATCCACGGAACAGAATCCAGCCTGACTGTCGCTGCGAATCACTCGAGCGTGATAGAGTACCTGGATCACGTGATTTTACGTGCACGTGAGAAGTACGACGTGAACGCATACTTGCACTGGTACTGGAAACACGGTTGTTGCCAGGTGAGTCGTCCATTTCAAGGCGTCGATGGGTTTATGAGCTGAGGCGAGGGTTCCACGTGAACGCAATAGTGACAGGTAGATCGCCTCAAAATAACGTTTCGGGTTCCCAGAAAATTCTGTCGCATTTGGTGCGAATCTCGTTTCTCGTGGGTTGCGATCGGAAATGTTGATTTGTCATTTTGTTTTTTTTTCCTGCAGACGGATTTTGAAGAGGCGTTCGAAACAGTGTCAGCTGTGAGAGAAGCGTACTTGGAGGCTGTGAAATGAAATGCAATCGCCGATTGCAACGGATTTCCATCTGAGATTCCGCGGATCGCCAAAACTCAAAGGCATCAAACTCGTCACGCTTGCGGTGCTCGTTGTCTGTTGAACACCTTTTGTTGCGAGCGAATGTGCGATGCACGGGACTATGTGTGGATCACAGCTGGAACTCTTGGTTTGTGAAACTTCGTGTTGTGGCGAGGGGCTTGGGTGTCCGGATTGAAGCGTGGATCTTTCCAGTTCAAAAGACAGAAACGAAAGTTTCCACCTGAATGGATCTGAAGCCGTGTCACTCATTTTTTTGAATGCCACGTTGTACGTCTCACGGTGGAGAAGTACCAACCTCTCAAGTGAGAAAAAATTTTGTGCACTGTCAAAAAAGAAGAAAACAAAAATCGTTTCAATGCTGTTTGGTCTTTATTTGACGTCATTTTGACGCGTTTCTGTTTGTTTGCAATATCAAGTATTTGTAAGTATGAAATGGATTTCTTGGCAAATCACGAGCACATCACTGATCAACATCACAACATCGAACGGAATGGAAGTGCGCGAAAATCGCACCACATGCACAGTGGCAAAACGTTGGCGAGCGCAAAATTAATTAATGAGTGGAGGAGAGAAACTGTTCTCGTGTTTCGCCTTCTTGAGTACGTAAGACAGTTTTCACACGACAGAAGTGCCAATCGGTACCGGCTGATAGACAAGAACCTGTTACAAGTCGCCGAAAGCCACAGGCAAGGTCCTTTTTGGAGGATGAAAGCGTCGAAGCACGTGATAAAATTGAAACTCGAGAACGTGAAATGCGAGGGTTGAATGCAGAGTTCCACCAAAGCGGCCTGTTCGGACCCAAGAACGGAAGATTGCAGGCAACATGGAAGCTGAACTGCTCAATACTGGGACGAAAACGGCACCATTCAACAACAAACGAGTGAACAACAGGCTGTGGCGCCTGATATGTAGCGCGATGAAGTGTTGCAGTCTGAGTTACACGTAGAATTCTCACTGAGCTCAGCACGGGACACTGACCCTCCGTGTGCTTCGAAAACACCAACGCTCAAACTCATCAACAGTGACGCCGCCCGACTTCTTGCGATGTTCAGACAGCCACCGTTGTGGAATGTTTCAAAAGTTTCACGAACTGCAGAATTTGTCGCAACAGTTTGCCAGGGCGAGCGATATGAACCCCATTTTAATCACCGTCGGAAGCATTCTCCGGAAAGCCGCACAAATGCTCGTAACACTTCCAGCTCGTGTTGGACTGATCCTAAGTCCAAAGAACGCAAGCACTCACTTGACAAATTTGGCCGCAAAATGAACAGTGGGGAGGGCACATCCAAATATCGCCAGAAAAAGAGCATATTTCGTGACGGAAGCAGTGTCTCGGAAGCGGACCGACGAGCCACACGCACGTCACCTCACAACGGGCAAGCGTCGGTGATTCTAGCTACTAAAGCTGCAGGTTGGATTGACGTGATGTTCGTGGTGAGTGGTCCCAAGAGAGTGGTCCGTGTTGTCTCCTCAAGATACATGAGTGCTCCAAGTCTGTGCGGCATCCCAGTGAGTGTGATTGGTCCAAAGCAGCTCACCGCGCTCGAATCAGCAGACGCTGTGAGCTGCTTCATTGAGATCGCTGAAGTCCGTGGCTTCTTCTGCCGGTGTTTTTACGTGAGCTTCTCTTGTTGTATCTGATAGTAGCATGCCTACAAACGGAAAGCAGCATGCACGAATTTCGAATCAGTGTGCACAAAAAGTGGAGTTCACCCACATTGAAGCAAGAAAGAACGCTCGTGGTTGGGGCCATTCTTCATTTGATGTCTCAGGTGTGCCTGGATCTACCTTGAGCGTGGTGAACATGATTCCGAGCTCGCCGTGCTGCAGGTGCTCCTCCATGAGGTCGTCGATGAAGTGAATCTCGGCGCCCAGGTGCCGGATGCGCGCGCGCACCACGACGTACAGGAACACCGGGAACAAGTCGTCCATGCACCACACGTACTGGTTCCCGACAGCCTTCTGCACCGCCTGACATATAGGGAACAGGGAACATCGTCACATCTGGAGATCAAGACTTCATCACGAGAGCTTGACACGAAGAGAACTGGCAAGATTGTGAAAAGAATTATCTACAGACCACAGAAATGTTTGAGTGGGGATTTTTGACGTTGCGTTGTGTGGAGTATGACCGATGTTGTCTTTTCTTTGCTCACCTTGTTGATGTCGTCGAAGGTGCGCTGGATGAGGTGCAGCTTCTCGGCGGGGCTGAACGAGGTGCTGATGTGCTGCAGCGTTTCGATGCCCTCGCTGTAACAAACTTCCTTCAGGTTCGACAGGCGCTGCGTCTTCTGAGTCAACATGCTCTCGTCCAGCAACCAGAACCGTCTGCAAAAGGCGTGTCATACGTGTGTGTCAGTTAGTGTCAGTGAGACGCAGCGCGAATTTTTGCACACACGGTTTAAACTGGGTACAGTCTGCCGTTTGTGACTGTCCGTCCAGTCCATGCTGCCAGACACACCCACAAAAAAAGAAAACTGAACTGCTTTTCACGCATCGCCTGTCAGAAAGACTTTTTGCATACTAAACAACAATTGCTTGTGACTCAATCCAGGTTTTTTAACAGGAGACTCACAACAACCTGCAGACATCTTCTATGTTTTGCGTGAAAGACAGAAGAGAAGATCTCACTGATCAATCCCAAGGGAAGACATGAGGCCCATGTCGCTCTGTTTGTTCCAGTGGTTGACACGTTTCCAGTAGTTGGAGTCCTCCTTCTCGTTGTAAAGTGCGTACAGAGTGAAGAGCGGCGGGTAGATCTTTGGAAGCAGCAGCGGATGCAGCAGTCCTCCCGGGGTCACCACATCACTGCGAAAACAACACGGCCAATCTAGTCACCACGAACAGAGGCACAAATGACGTGGTTTTGTTGAGATTGTCTCAATGAAGCACGAGATGGGGAACAACGTGACGTACAACTCATCCTCGGTGTCGGAGTCGGATTCGTCATCGCTGTTCCGACTCAGCTCCTCCGACACAACGATGATGGGACCCTCCGTCTCCGGCAGGTCCGGGAACAGCAGCCTGAGACCAAGAGTAAACATTGAAAATATTCAACAGATAGACTTTACACTTGTCTGATCAAGTGAGGGTTCGGCCATCACTTGATGACGCACCTGACCCTGGGGTAGACGCGGTGCACGAACGACTTCACCTCCTCGACGGCGTGCGTCAGGAGCCGCGGGTGCGCGCCCACGCCCACGTACGTGGCGCGATACACGTCCACCAGACCCTCCATGAGCCGCCCCAGTGGGTGGTAAACTGTCTCAAAAGCCTGAAAGGCATCACATTCTTCGATTGTATGTTGTCACAGAGGGCCAAAACGTTCACGCGGACATTTGGGGAGCGGCCGACAACTTGGTGCACTTGGACACACAACGAAACAAAACGACTGTCATCGCCTGGTGAGTAACATGTCGCTTGTGTGCAGATTCGTCAGTACAAGCTGTCTTTTCAACGGTCAGACAGACACTGGAACTCCTCGATCCCCAAATCACGCGCGCGGCTGAACTGCAGCTTGAAAGAAGTCTCAAGAGTTTTGAGTGCATCTTACCTTGGCGAGGTACTGTTTGATGAACCTGAAGTCCTCCAGCGACAGTTTTCCTTGTCTGTACCGCGGAATTGTTTCCAGCTCGTCCAGATGTTCAACTCGACCCCGATTCTTGTACGGAGATCTGGAAAAAAATGTCGAATGTGGAAGTCCGACACGTCTGGGTTCTTGCGGGTTTGAAGGCGAGTGTGACAATGTTTATGTGCCTTTCGTCCAACCTGTTTTCCCTGATTGACTTCTTTCCGTTGGCGATGGCGATGGCGACGACGCTCCAGGCGCGCGCGCTGCGGTCTGCGGCGGTTCCTCTCTCCACGACGGCGGCGCCGCCCCCGCCACCCCGGGTGGCGCTGCCCTCCCCGCTCCCGCCAGCCAGCCACTCGTCGCAGTGACGGAAAATGTCCGTCCACTTGCGTTCCGCAGGCACTGACAGTTGGAGGAAGGATCTGAAAAAGTTGACAGCTCGCATCAGGCCAGAAAACAACGTTCTGCTTGACAGTCACCTCTGCAAGACATTGAAATTTCTCACGAAAAAGTAATCCAAGAACGCAACATACTTGGGGACGAGGCCGAGTGCGTGTGTGAATCCCTTGCGCTCGTGCACGGGTTCCGACGCCTTGTGGAACATGCCGTTCACCTTGATGCCCTCGCTGAAGCTGCCGGAGAAGTGGCCCTCGATGTAGTCGCCGTTCGGCATCGTCACTGTGCCCTGCAATCACAATGTTCACGTGAACATGACCTTCAAACGCGAGTGCTGTGAAACACATGCTTCTCTCATGTCACGAAAGCTTGATAACTGTGAGTGTGTGTGTGTGTGTGGGGGGTGCGTCCATGCGTATGCGCGTGTGTGCACGTGCGAAAAATGTCTCTTTCAACAGGAATACAAGTGATGAACGGAATGGACATCATTGGCTTGTGTTCTAGCCCAACACGAACCTTAGATGTCCTTTCACCTCATGAATACTCCGAAACAAGCGCTGAATGAACTGGTTGCACCACGAGATGAAAATACCTTTCCGTGGAGGTTCGGGCCACCTGAGAATTCTCCCTCGTAGCATGAATTGTCGTCCGTCATCAACAAGCCGAACCCCTGCAATGAACCAAGAACAACGCATCACCAATCACTGCATGAACTAACCACCGGTTGTGTGGGACATTGCGCCATTTGCGTTGACCTTCATAAATGATGAACCACGATTTCTCTCTTTGCTGCCGCAACAAGGAACATGGCTTCACTCATTTTTTAACGCACCGTCATCTTGTTCATGGTGAAGGCTCCCTCGAAGTACATGCCGTCGAGCGACACGATGACGCCGTTTCCGTGACGCGAGTCGTCCTGCCACATCCCCATGTACTTCTCGCCTGAAGAACAGAAACAGAATCTGAGACGCAGGGTGTCGGTATATAACACACCCGGCTCAACACCAAATCCCAGGAGGACCCACAAGTGAGTCCAGCTGAGGTGACTTGCTGACACTTTTCAACAAAGAAACACGTCTAGATTCTATCACTTCACACTTTACAGAATGAATGATGACACGTCAGTACCTTTGCTGATGTCGTCGAGGACACCGTATCCGTTCTTCTTGTCGTTGAGCCACTCCCCGATGTAGATGGAGGTGAGGGGGCCGGGCCCGCGCGCCGTGAGGCGGCCCTGCTTCAGCACCCCGTGCCCGTGCTTCTTGCTCTCCCGAAAATACCCTTCGTACACGTCCCCGTTGGCGTACCTAGATGGGGAAAAGAACGTTCAATCTCACCGTTGCTTCCCGCGAAGTACGACCAGTTTTGGTAATTGACAATGTCCACTTGTGTCGCTCGGAAATTGTTCGATGTTCACAAGTGCCGCTCTGACGATGGAAAAAGCAGACCGCTTTGGATTTTCAGCTAAGCGTGCTGTTGAGGTCAAAGAGAAACCTTGTCTCGCTTGTGTGTGCAACATACCGGGTTGTTCCGAGGCCAAACATTTTTCCTTCTTTCCAATGACCGTCATAAATTTCCGTGCCGGTCTCTTTGGGCACAGACAGAACACCATGCCTGATGAAGAAAACGCGTTATTGAAATGCTGTGCCACAAAAGCCACAAAAGGAAAAGGAAACGGAAAATTTCCCGTCACAAACACGAGTGCGAAGAACGATTCTGGATGCGAGCACTCACCCGTGCTGCTGACCCTGTTTGAATTTCCCTGCATACTTCCTGCCGTCCGGCCAGTGCAACTCACCCCTGCAAGAAGCACAAGGACACACTTTATGTCTGTAAATATCATTCCTGGAACTTGATTCCTGAATTCAACTTTCTACCAGCGCTGCTCGGTGAGAATTGCAAATTGACCTGTGAACAAACGTACTCAGACTCAAGGGCTGCAGTTTCGCGAAAAGACAAAAGTTACGATCTTGTCACTTACTGTCCGTGCATCTTGCCCGCGAGCCACATTCCGATGTACTTGGCATCCTTAAGCTGGGCGTGTTTGTAGAAGACGTGGGGGGCGTGGCGCGCGAGGGGCGGGGTCAGACGGCCGCCCATGTGCGGACGCACCAGGTTCTTCCCTTCCGTCAGCACCGTGTCGATCGACTCGTTCAGCGCCCACAGCCAATCAGCCTGAAACAAACCGGAAACAAGCGTGATTCTCATCTGCGAGGCGTCAAAGTTGGGAGTTTTTGAGAGCTCTAAATGAGGCATCCTTCAGTTTGTCTCTCGTCAGTGTAATGAGAGAGCAGCGACTCGGGTTCACCGCCAACAGACGATTGCACATGACACAAAGTTCGTACAAAAGCAAAACAGAAACAAGCAGTGGCTGGCTGACCACCGACCTTCTCAGAAGCACTCGGAGCCGTCAACGTCATCACTTCTTCCGGCATCGTCAGGGTCATGGCGTTCCTGTGAAGAATGTGAAAATGCACTATTTCTGTGGAGGAATTTTTGCTCACTGAACCCGGAATTGACATTTTCAATAAGATTGAACGCACTTGAGGCTGTCGGTGTCCTGCATACTTTCCACCCAAATCGTGGCAAGAGGGAATGTTTGATGCATCGAATACTGAAACGCAAGAACACAGGGAGGTTGGTCAACAAACTTTTCCCTGACAACCAAAGGTGATCAAACGATGACCAAACGGCTGACAGGTTGAAGATAGCGCGGAGCGAACTGCAAACGACGAATATCCTGCTCATGCTGCATCAGGACTCGTCAATCAAACTCGACTGCCCATTCGAACCACCTGTCCGTGAACGAAGACGTCGTTGAAGAGGATCATCCAGTGCATGGAGAAGCGGCCGCTCGACGGCATCGAGATCGGACTCGTCTTGCTCTCCCGGATCAGCCGCCGCCCGGACGTCTTCAACGCGTCCTGGAAGAGAGTCAGGTGAGGTCAGAGAGTCTGACACAGGCCGGTCGGTTTTCGTCACCGTCTGACTGTTTCCTTCATCGCTTTGAGTGACGATGCTCACAACCTATGAAACCTGATCTCTGACTCAAAATCCCCTCCCTAGATTCTACTCTTCCATGAGTACAGGTCTACTCACAGCGAATTTGTTGGGGCAAGTTTCCCAGAACTTGCGCGTGTTCTCAGCGACGGTGTGTTCGCTGCTCGCCGCTTGTTTCAGACTCTCCCACTGCTGACTTCCACTCGAGAACTGGTGATGCTCACTCGTGTACTGCAATGGAGAACTGAGCTCACAAGACTGAAGCACTTCGCACCAAACAATTTCGAATACAAAACAACTTTTGAACATCTGTGTGATCAACCCTGAAACTGACCGGCGGATACTTGGCTGCAATCTTGGTGAGTATGCGCACGTAGTCCTTGAGGCGATGCAGCGGCAGCTGGAACAGCCGGCGCAGGGTGAGGCCCCAGGCGCCCGCCCCGCCACGGTCCGGCCGCGAGTCCGCCAGCAGCTCATGCAGGTGCGGCCGCAGGGTGTCCAGCATCGCACTGCAATACAGGCAATGTTCATGACCTTGTAGATTCTGCAGACAGGCTCTGTGCTGACATGCTTGCGTTGAACTGCTTATGCGGTCAATTCTCAGATTCTCACGAAAACCCAGCAGATAATTTCCACCACAAAGAACAAATTCTGGTTGCACATTATGTAGGAATTCCCACACCATTCATTTGAACAGACAACAGCTGCAAGTCGCACCTGGTGTGTTTACCGACGTGGTCGAAGGCGCCGAGCGACAAGACGTCTCCGAAGCGGCGCGAGTAGCGGCTGAAGGCGGCGACGGCAGCGGCCGGCTCGAGCACCAGCGCCGCCTCCTCAAGGTCGTAGAAACCGCGCACAACCCGCGACAACTCGACGCAGTTCCGAGACACCTGCACGCGATGAGCGCGTTTGTTGATGGTGAGCTCAAAATCATCAAAATCTGTCCACAACTGGTACCGTAACATTCGGCTCACTGTTGTGCGCAAAGAATTCGGACTGTTCTCGACATTGCATCCAAGATGCGAATTGACAAATTCTGTGCATATTTTTTTGGCCTCAGATATCACGTACTGTTGCGTCTTTCTCTCCTGCAGACTCAGCCCTGCACTTGCATTCGAGTGTTTTCTAGTGCACAACTTCTCTCGGTGAAAAGTGTTTGAAAAGATAACTGACCGTATCTCTGAGTTGGAAGAGCGAATCAATCATAAGCTTCACTACAGCACCATACATGGAGCCTTCCACCGACTTGAATCCGTCTGCAACAATTTCACACAAATCTAAACACACCACCCGCAAACAAATATCGTTTCAATTCAACAACTCTTGGTGAAATGCATTCTTCTTCCCGACCTGACGCGAGCATCGGATGCACGATGAGGTTGACGAGGTGGTCGAGTTGTCGGTGGAAGCGGCGCTCGGTGGCGGCGAGTTCGTGCAGCGCCGCCGTCAGACTGGCCGGGTCTCCGGGCGAGTAGTCGGTGATGCAGGCGCTCAGCTTCCCGCCCGCCACCACCTGTTTCAGCCAACCCGTCTACGAAAACAATGCAAAATGGTGCGTGGATGAAATGTGCCTTGTCAAACAATCCGACGTCAGCAAACAATCAGTCGACGGGCGTTCCACCAAGTGCTTGAATTATTTTTGCGGTACCTTTCTGACGGTGCTGAGGCGGGTGAGCGCCGACGTCTGCTCAGCCTCCTTCTCAGTTTGCCCCAAATCACTGAAACATACAACACGAAGCTGTGACGCCTGCCGGTTTCCTGAACGCAAATGGTCGATCGACAGGAATGTGCACCAAAACGCAGCGAATCTGATTTGTCCAGGAGGTGCGTTGTACCTGGCGTCACGACCTGCGTAGTAGACATCTGGCGCAAAGCCCGGACTGTCGAACGCGACGAGAGAATGAGCGAGACCTGCAGCGATGTCCACAGCAGGCGCGTCAGAGCTCGGCTGAAACAGCAGTTTCATGTTCAGTGAAACGCTCTGTTCTGGTGCGACAAACAAACTTTCCCGAGGAACGCATTGCTGGTGTCTTCCATGTGGACAGTTCTGACTACTGCAGCCAACGGGCCACTGCAGTCGCTGTTTTGGTCGACAATCACGGAGGACAACACCCAGTTTTTGAACTGAAGGTCAAGTATTGAAGCGTTAGATCTACTCGTACATGCTGCCAACCAGACTATAACCCTACTTCATGCCCAAACCACAGGCTGAAATTAATTTCCTGTCAACACAGCAGAGTCTGTTAAAGAATGCCGAAATGCTGATTGTGAAGCCGGAGAACAAAGATGAGAGGGCAACAAGCGAAGACCGCGCGTGGTGGTCTTACAGCAATCTCGCTCAGCTGCGAAACTACCGTATTTGACGCAAGTTCCAGAACCGTTTTGACATTCACATCACTGTCAAGTCAGTTCAAGTTCAGAACATCAGAGAACGTGTCCGGTTGCACAAGAATTGGCTCTCACAGCATCCTGTTCACCTCAAAGAATGGTCAAGTCAGAGAAACACAACCCTCTTCGTTAGTGAAGCAACCGCTGTCACAGAAAACTTTCTCATGCGGTCTTCTTACCGTGGCAGTTTCTGGTTCAAACTTTATGGAATGGAAGAAAACGACAAAAAACATGAATCGTTGATACTTCTTGCAGAACACTCGGAATTCGTTGCCACGTATACTTTTGCTGAGACAATTGATTTCAAGCAAAGTACCCCGTCCCCACCGCACGTGCACATCGCCGAAAACAATGTGGAGACAGACAAAAGACCACGAGCACGGACACGGGCGGCAAGCACGGACGCTTTGTTTGTTCTGCCTGCTGTGCCAAAATACCGTTGGGCCACAAAGGCCGTGTCAGCACGGTTGCAGAAAACAACTTTGCTTTCTCTTGAGTTGAGATGGCATCTTCACAACAAGAGATCAAAGATCAACGAGCCCGCGACACTTTTTTTGCAGGCATTGTGCTCATAACACACATTGTTTCAGCAAACAGGCCATGGCTACCTGCCAAGAACTGTTGGTTTTGTGACTGGGGATGGGGGTGTTGAATCAACCATTGGTTTGGCCAAAGCAATGAAACAAACCTGAATTTTACCCTCCTCCAAAACCAAGTGTTGGTTTTCTCGGGGGCAAAATCAACAGTTTCTTTTCTATTTTTCATGTGACAAATGTTTACTGTTCAAGAAACCAATGGTGGGTTTGAACCACACACACACACATGGTAAACCAACTGTCCACAGACATACATTTTGGACAACACCATCGCGACTGCACTGAGATCGTGGCTTGGCGAAATGCCACGGGTTTAATTTTTATTGTGCATGTAGTTTTCTTACTGTCTGTATATATTCAACTAAGGTGTGCACCAAACTTAAGGAATCATTTCGCACCTTCCTACCGCAACTTAATCTCACTGTGCGCCCTGATACTCAATGAATAAAACTACAAACTGTCTGTCGTGTCGCAAATCTTCTTGGAAACTTAACTCAACCAACCAAACCTTGAAATGTTGCCGTTTAATACAGGACCTACCTCGCCTTTCACACGCTTCAAAAAGTTGAAAACATCAATGCCACAAAGAGTTGTGAGAGACAATGAAGACGAACTGTGAGAAATTGAGAAAACACCAACGAAGTTCCACAAAAAATTTTCAAGCTCACCATGATTATCTGCGGAGTGGGTACACCAGGCTCATTGTGACTTTGACCCAGCTGTCCGTTGGCGTTTAGACCCCAGCTGTACGCCTGAAACCACAAACCACAAACTCATTCCACTCACAGATGCCACTGGTGTGATACTGAATTCGCAAAGAGCAGTTGCCTAAGATCTACCTCCAATGATGACGAGCCACGCACCTGAGCACTGGCAGTGAGGGCGAGGGAGTGGAAGGAGCCGCACACGATCTTCATGACGCGCTTATCCGTCAGACTTCTCACGATACACGGACTCGGTCTGTGGTGACAAAAGTTCACAAGGTCGTGAAACTCCACAAGCAACTTTCATTTCCTTTTCAAGTGAAGCATGTTTTCCCTGCCTTACTTTTTGTCATGTTTCGCATTGGTTGAAAAGTGTTTTCATGACCTGGTTTTGGTGGCGTTCTCACCTGTCCAGCATGTCCCCGTGTCCCAGTTGACACTGCTTGCCTTTGCCCCAGCTCCACACCTCCGTCTCGAGCACAACCTCCCGTTTCTTCCTGTCCACTTTTTCTGCAACAAACAAACTTGCGGTCCGCAACAGTCGCCGAACTGTCCGACGGGAACTGTCGCGGAATTGGCCAAGTCCAAACTTCTGCTCAAAGGGAGGGGGCTTGTCTGATCTTTTTGAGGTGGTCACCCTGCATCAACTTTTCCAAATATCAAAAATTGCTGTTGTCCTTTTTGGATCCAGAAAACGTCCACACGTGCTCGTGTTCTGTAAGACACCACCCAATTCGGCCGTTTAAACGGCTCGTTATATTCCTGTTGTGCTCTCAAAGGACATTTCCCCAAATGACCTGAACCCAGTGAGCGGCATACCTCGTTTTGAAGTGAGCACAGTGAGCGGCAGCGACCCCTTGCGGTCTGAAGCTGAAGGCGCCTTCATGATGGCGCCCATTGAAGTCGACTTGCGCATTGTGCCGTACAGCGAAACCGTCGCCTCTTCACTCCGACCCTGTCACACAACCGCCATCAATGAACAATGTGAGACGGACAGCGACTTTTTTGAGGAGAAACTGAAGCAAAATCAAACAAAAATTTTGCCATCCATGCACACCGTGGGAACATTTACAATGTAGAGGGTGCGTGGCTGGTGGGTGGTCACGTGTGCTCACGGGAACACACCACCTTACGTCCATTCACATACTGGGCTGCAGGTTGAAGCCACACTTCTCAGTTCATTCAATGCAACTCGTACGGCTTTAGCAGAAACCCACACAAAAACCGTGAATTCCAGCATGAACCGAAGAAACGATGTTTGGAAGAAAAATTTACCTTTTCGTGCGTGGCTTTTCTTTCATAGATCAGAACCGACTCTTGGCTACTGGAGGATATGTTATCAAGGTCCGCACTGTTCTGAGTGACAAATGCAAACGAGCGGTCTATGCCAGTCTAGAAACAGCAGAGAGAAACACAACGAATTAGAGCATTTCCCGGGGACGAATGCACACAGACGGGAACATGTAGCTTCATTTGAATAATTGGACAACAACAGTAGTGTGTGCAAAACGAAAGAAAGTTTTGTGACAAAGATCCGTTCGTGATTTGTCAGCCATCCGTGTGAATCCATGATTTGCATCCCAAACCAAGAACGGACCTTGGTGTCATTGATTTCATTGTTTCAAACACCTTGATGGGTTGTACTGTGGTGCCATGAAGTTGCAAATAAAAACAACTCAAACCAAAAGCAGAGAAAGAAGGGGAACAGAACTTGTGTGGAAACGGGAAACGGTGACATGGTGGGTTGAGGAAGACAATTTGGTGATTGGTGCACCAGAAAAATCTGCTCTTGAGGGGCTCATAGATCTGTGTGTAACCAAGTGGTGGCCAGAACGAATGACAACAGGAGCAAAGTCGTGTTTGTGCAGTGATACAGCAAAAGAACACTGAATGACAAGACATCTGTGAACTGCATCTCAACACCGGTACTTATTTGTTCTGGAACAGATTGCCAGTTCTTGGTATCCACCACTAGAGTACTCAATTTCGCACGTGGAACAGCCACAACTTCACGCGCATTTGTTGTTGGATTCTTTCAAAATGGAAGCCCTTGCACCCAAACAAGACATCAACACACAAAACACAATTTACAACAAAGAAACATGAACACACATACAGATGCAGACATACATACGCTCACAGAAACACACTCACACAAGCACACTCACACAAAAAGACACGTTCACACGCACCTTGATATTCTCCACGACGTTTTTGGTGAGGTTGGACACATACTCCTGCATTGCAGCCGGCGGACTTGGAACGTACTGCAGGATGTTCTCCACCCGCTTCACGAACGGGGACCCAGGTGGAGAGCCGTCCGAACTGCCGATCGGGAAGGAACCGGGAACCCCGGCACCAGCGCTGCTGGACGCCCGAGCGCCAACTTCAGCCTCTGCTTCCTCCTCTCCATACAACGCTTTGTCAAGAAACTCCTTGGCCTGTATTGGAACATGGGAACTTCAGCAATCGGTGACACCAACAATTTTGAAAGTGCATTTGGTTCACGAATCAACAGAGCCATATTCTCAACAAAACTCGTCTCACAGTAGTGACGACATATTGTTGCACTTACATGGGAGAGCTGCGCCTCGTCCAGGAAGGTGCTCTTCGACTTGGGAAGTCCGCCGTTGAGGAAGGAAGAACTGTGGCGTAATCGCACATCGTCCTTCGGAGAACCCTGCAGTTTCAAGAACCAATGACACACGAACATTGAAAGCCCCTCACTACAGTGGCTGACATCACGCCGATTGCGTGACTTGGCGGAGTTTCAACTGACTTGCAGTGAAGTCTCACCTGCGCCTGCAGTTCGGTGGCAGCTTCTGATGACAGCTGCGACTCAATGATTGTGCGAAGATTGGCCGCTCCTTTCCGCTTGTCGGCTGCTGATGGTGAATCCTTGTTCCGCAGTGTGTTCGCATCGTACTGAACAGTCTCTGAGTTACTCACACTCAACACTGCAGAAACTCCGTCATTCTCATCCTTGCCTTCACAAATTTCACTGTCATTTCGTTCACTGCCAGCATCTTTGCTGTGCCTTTCGCCATCATGAGAAGCTTCTTCTTCCGGCTTCGCCCGTTCTGACTGTTCGGCTGAGTTTCCGTGTGCATCCCTGGTTTGCCCCGATTTCTCTTTGGCACTTTCACAATCACTCGAGTTCTGAGAATGTTCTACCAGACTTTCGTCGACACCTGTTACAGTGCTATCACAAACAGCTTCATTCTGACTAGATTTTGCAATGTTTGTTTCTGTTGTTTGAGCTTTAGGCTCTTCAATTTCCTTGGCATGATTTGAAACGTCAATATCTCCACCAGGTTCACTCTTTGCCACGTTTCTATCTTCGATCACATCCGCTTGTTGTGAGGTTTGAGGTTCACTTGTGCTGCTTCCATGTTTTTCTGACGAGTTTTTCTTTTCAGAACTTTGACTAGAATGCAGGTCCGTCTCGTGGGATACTTGCCTCCCGTACTCGCTGCTGCTCGCAACGTGAGTCGCGCTTTTCGTTTGGCGTTGCCTGGGAGGCGTTGCACTTTTTGTGCTTCGGTCGGTGATTGAACTGGGCAGAGACTGACTGCCGTCCCAACTTTTGCGCTTTTCACGCAGATGGCTGAGTTGCACAGTTTCACTGACATCCAGGCCCAACGGACACTTGTGTTTGTCAATGATGCAGGCATCCTGAGTTTCTGTGAAGGTGTAGATTTCGTCTTTGCACTTGGTGCACGTTGAAGGTCTGTATCTGAAATTGAAGTCGTCTGTCCGGAAAAAGCCGGCACTGATGTCTAATTGTTCTCATGAAATCGCGAACACAAGAAGCAGCAGAAACATGGAATACCAAACCTTGGACTGTTCTGACCTGTGTTGTTGCGTGGTTCCTATCACAGGTGAATCGCTCCTCACTGGGTCGTCCATAGAATCTGCACCCACGGACACCTGTGCAGCGAGTGAGCCTTGGCTCATCTGCGTGCTCTGCCGCTGCAGACTGGCCCGCTTCAGTTTTTGCACCAAAGCCATGCTGTGTTGAGCACCACACGCGATGGAAAGCACTCTCCGACCTGCAGGTACAGACAAGAACTTTAGGACATCCTGTCCGACTTAGGTTCCCGTTTGTTCGCATCTTCTCATGTTCGTGCTTGCGCCAGATGACAAAAATGAAGGATGTACGGACCTTCCAGGTATTCAATTTTCTGCGGGCTGAGAGCCTGTTCAGCAGTGTTGAGACCCAGGGCGAGTCCAGTGCCCCACACCCAGATCTCCCCGACATCTGACAGTGCGCACGTGTGCCGGTCTCCACACGCCACTTGCTGCAATGGAGAAGTTGATTCACCTGCAGGACGTCAACTTGATGCTGCCTCCAACAACAAAGTGGACTCCGAAAAGTGCTTCGTGCTTTCGCTCGCAGCAGAACAGATGTGTACCTGTATGAAGACGCTGGCATTGGCGTCGTCAGTTGCGTCGTGATGGCAGCTGTGAGTGCGCTCGGTGACGCTCACGAGCTGCGGTTCTGGAAACTTGCCGAGGCGGCCGAGTCCGCACTGGCCGGAGAGGGAGTCGCCCCAGCAGTACAGCTCCCCGTGGAACCCGACGGCAGCCGTGTGCTTCGCGCCGCAGGACACGTCAATGATCGCAACGTCTGCAAAGATGCACATCATCGTTCTGGACTGTGCCAAGCGAGGAAAGGTGGACACTCAGAAACACGGCTTGGACTTCGTGTTCAAATTGGGTGCGAGATAAGTGGGAACGGGTTGCGTCCTCGGAAAGAGGTCGGAGTTGGGAGTACAGATCACGAAGCCACATTTGCACACGGAAGCTTCTTTGCGTGCCGTCGCCATGCGGGTGGGCGCTAGACAGTTGGTTGCGACACAGACGTGACGCCCATTGGCAGGTGAAAGAACACAACCAAGACGCACACACCGTGAGAGAGTCAACCTGAGCGCACAGCGAAACATACCCTGCAGGGCGGGCACCACGTTGGGCTGGTCGCATGCCTCGAGAAAGGTTGGGTCCCCGAGTTGTCCGTAGCGGTTGCTGCCGAACGTGTAGAGTCTCCGGTCGTGCGTGATGACGGCTCCGTGCAGCGACCCCAGCGCCACCTTCTGCACGCGCTGACCTTCGAGCGCGCTGAACGCCCTCGGGACGACATGTGTGAATCCATACCAGTAGTGCAGCTGAGATTTGCTTTCTTCCGTCTTCTCTTCATCTTCATCTCTGAAATGGCAGAAAGTTGAGTTGCAATGGACGCAGGCTTGCGAAGATCAAAACGTTCGTGCAAGAGCTTCTCGCACAATTCAGGCGACTGTACTCGTACAAGGACGCTCGTAGCTTCCACGGTCAATCACCCATTTGCAAGCACGACACTGGCCAGATGTTGGCCCAACGTTTCCATTCAACAGTGTTGCTATCCGTTGTGGGCCAAATCATGACGCAGGATTCTTTGTTGTCGAGAGCAGACATCATCGACTGTGTGCAAACTTCTTCCAAAAGAACATCTAACGGCGAGTGAGCCAGCTGCAAGTGAATGTCTTGTTGGCCTGCCCAAGTCACCATTCCTACATGTGTCCGGTGCAGAAATTTGACGCAAATTTACCTCATTCTGTCGAAACAAAATGCACCAATGTGTCACAAATTTCAAGCTACCTCCAGGAGCGCATTTTGCTCAGAAACAGGTCAGGCATAGATTTGTGCACAGTTCGGCTCTGTTCATCTCCCAGGAATGGGTGCAAGTTTACTTCGCCTCAGCCAACCGACGATAACCAAGCACTAAACGAGCCTCACCACAGAAGCAGGGATATCAATGTGTTCGCATCAACCAGTGCTATTTTTTTGATGAAATCGCAAGAGAGATTTGTGCAAGCTTGAGAAAGCAACATCTTATTCAAATCGGAGATTGCCATCTTGAAGTCAACATGAACATTTTTGCAACAGAGAACTGCGAACTAACAGCTGAGGAAACGGTTCAATGTGGAGTGACATGGGTACGAGGCCCGTTATTTATGTAACCGTTGTTCATCCGGTATGACAGGAAAGCCTGTTCTGTTTCATCTGAAAAATTCCTTGTGCAATCTGGACTTACTTTTCTACAACTTAAGACAGTTTTCCACAAACTTTAATTCACTGTGTGGTCTTAATGATCCAACAAACTTTCAGTGTTTTATCACTGGTGACTATTGACTTTACACTGAGTTGCTCTCAATTGAGACCATTGACCATTAACTTTCAATAGCCACACAGAGCAATGGAGTCAATATTGGAAGTTCAAAGGAAGAATGAAAACATTCATTGAACATTATGAAAATTTGCTAGAAACAAGACAGGTTATGGATCTTGTACTTGTGAAAGTTGGGTGAGTAAAGGAGGAAAACTTGTGTCGTACCGGACGAACAACGGTTACATAAATAACGGGCCTCGTACATACACCAGGGGCGAGGTGGGGGGAGGGGGAACTCCCGTTCATCACCCAGCCAGATGATGAGTCACAGAATCGTTCTTCACAAACAAACCACGGCGAAAGGCACTGCACAATTCACTGGATTCACAACTTGGACATCTCATGTTTCACGGTGAACTTCTCGTTGTCGTAGCTCCGCTACCCGAATTCCTTTCCCGTACCGTACGCAGGATATCTCACCTTTACCTCGAGCAATTGCACTCAAAGAAACTGGGTTTTTTGTCTTGTAACTGGGGGTTGAATTGCCCCATTATGTGAAACTGAGATCCTGCCCATTTCCTTTTTGTGGCCGGAATGCTTTTGTAACAGCAAGATCTCTGAAAAACACTTTGTTTTTGAGGCACATAACTTTCAGCCTTCTTATAGAACTAATCTCTGAAAATAAAGCAAGTGTCTACATTCCAGTTCAAGCCTTCTGGACACTGGATTTCAAAGGACATTTCATCGTGTTTTACCTGTCTGCGTGTCACTTTGGGTGTCAGTGTCTGGGGCAGGGGCAACGACGTCGCTTTTCTGCAGGCTGGACTCCAGACTCTGACTCCGCGCTTCGCTCGCCACTTTGGATTTGAGCTTTCTCTCCTCCCGGTCGTGGTCCAGACTGCGAGACTGCACCTGCAGATCTGGAAACATCGCCTCCCTCAAACTGTCATCTGCAAATGTGCAAAATCAATGCTCCAATGCTTTGTGTTTCGTATTTCTGCTGAATGGTATTTTGTCACTTTCGTGGTCAGTGGAGTTTAAAAAAACTTTGCACAAACAGTCGGAAACAAGAAAGCAGAGCTTTGAACACGGGTGCGTAGCGTCCAGGTTTGGCCCTACCTTGTCTACAGGTAGGCTACAGGGGGATTGGGCCTGTCTCAAAAAAGGTAGGTCCTCTCTCTCCAGTAGGAGTGGAGTGTGAGTCCCCCCTACCTGAGAGAGAATACCTCAAACATAAGACAGGCTCACTCCTTCGGACGCGCCTGTGTTTCAACCAAAACGCATTTAACGAGGTTGGCGCTGAAAGTTGCGACAAAAACTAAACATTTCAATCCAATGACAGCTCTCACAGATAGCTCGCGATTCCTGCGGGAGTTGTGAGACTTCCGATTTTGACAGCGACCCCACCGATCGTGAGACAGCCACTCAAACACGATAATAATTGACAGCATTTGGATTGATCCGCCATGTCACCATTTCGGAGCTGACCTCGTTGTGCTGGAAATGTGCGCACTCTGTCCACAAGCGGAACTGACAAGAAACGTTAGTCATTACGTTTTTAGTTTCTGGCACTAAGTCAACGGAAGCGCCAAAGCTGCACCTGACGGCCCCTTTCGTGGCCTTCCAATGACACCGGTGCAATTCACCACGATTCAAGATCTTGTTTCAATTTTTCATAAAGAAATTTGGCTTGACTGGTTGCCAAAACGGAGGTACACGCTGTTCAAACAATCTGTTACTATCCCTTTACCACAACAACGAACTCTGCACAGGTGTGAATTGTGAGTAAGGTTAGTGACCAGCTTACCCAGCAGACTACCTGATCGCGGTTTCGATCCCGGTGTCGGGACGATGTGAATCGGTTTGGATTTGGCGTGAAGAGCGTCATTTGGCTGGTCAACGCTGCCTCCATGTCGCTCGGAGTCTGACAGCAGCCGCTCCTGAGTGAAAAAATAATCACCATTGTGGCTGTTTCACTCACTGTGTTCATAAGTGTGAGTAACATTCGCAGGACTCCAAAAGTTTTCTCCAGATAAAATTCGATAGTTCAAAAGTTTGGAGCTTACCCGCCTCCACTCTCTGTCCTCCTCAATTAAAATTTCCTGCACTGAATCAAGAACGTCCTTGCTTTCGTTCAGGTGACTCAGACTGCCGTCACTTCGGTGTCGCACTCTCGCGCAGTGGCGCGGGGAACCCCTGTCGGGATCCCCTGGGAGACTTGTCAATGTTGGAGAGCCCACACAAGGCTTCTTCTCGAAGCTGCCGTTAGTCTGCGCACTCGTCGCACCTTTCCTGTCTGTGCTCTGATCACTCTCAGCAATGTCCAAACCGTCAAATTTTCTCTTCATCAGGTTTTTGATCTCTGAGTAATCCATTGTCTCATTGCCGTCGCTCTGAAGCAACTCTGGGGCAGAGCGAGTCAGGCCTGCAGGTTGACTCTCCTTGCATGGACCATTGAGGTCCACCTGGGGACTGTCCGATTTCGTTCGACTCACGTCCTTCTTGGCCGGTGGGATGACAAACTTCGCTTTGTTGTCTATGGTGCTGCTGGTGACACTCTCATCTTTGACTGAACCCTGAGGAGTGCTCTTCTGGTCAACCTGGAGCAAAAAGAGATGGAACGTGAAGCAATCATTCAATTTGTCCCTTCCATACTTCTCTTCTCTTTTCTCTGTGCTTAGAGTGCAGTTCCTGAACACAACTTTTTCGTGGAGAACCACTGTGGTGATTGCTTTGAGTGGCCATCCATTGAAGTTGTTGCCCACTGCAGAGTGAGACACACGCGTGCACAACAGACATGTGTGCGTGCGTAAGATCACACTCCTCACGCACACATCAGTGCAGAACGATTTGATTGGAAGAAAGCAGAAAATTAAAGTGACTTCAATTGTGTCTGAAGGAGCCAGAAACCGCTTCGTCTGGGAGCAGGAAAGAAACGTGTGTTCGATTCTGTTCGCTGTTTGTACACAACAGTTTGACGGGTTTTTGGGTGATTTGAGGAGCTTGGTCCGATTTGTGAGCTTTCAAATGGAAAAAGCGAGCGAAATCGGAGCAAGCGAAATCAAAGCACCCATAGGCAGTGTCTTCCAAAAGTATGTCTACAGCAGTTTCATGGTCAAGATGAGGATTGATTTGGGATCTTTTGGGCTCTTTTGGTTCATTTTGTGTTGGGGATAATGCGCGAGGAAGGAATTTGTCAAATTTGAATTTTTGGGTTTCTGAGGTCAAAAAGGTCAAATTTGGAAGTGTAGGAAATATGGGGTATGGATATAGAAATATCTCCGTATCTCAGAAGGCACAAATATTTGGTGAAAGAAGTATATTGACAAAATG
>JAAUXT010106153.1_pt1 | contig 21965 bp, 20 predicted proteins | sample 7278171 | NCBI WGS metagenome assembly JAAUXT01 (sample SAMN14350112, study PRJNA611818) | marine sediment metagenome | isolation source: surface marine sediment (1.8m) | place: French Polynesia: Moorea | collected 2018-08 | reverse complement strand
GTGACACCATAGAGGAAGGTAGCCTAAACCACTGAGCTCCAACTCATACTCTACAATAAACTATACTACAACATCACTACTGGGGCTTCACTCATATATACAACAATCTGTTTATTTGTTCTTCCATTCCGTCTGCAGAAGCGGCTCCGAGCCCACGGTTGGGGCCACGGACACTGTCGACAGCACCTCAGGAGCAGCCGGTCCGGCGGAGCCGACAGGACGACCGCCTGTGGGACCGAAACACCCGCGACGCCGCAGTGATCCACGCCGCAGCCCCCGCACCTGGCAGAACAGTGAGTTTCTTCCTCTTTTGCTTCGACAACGCAGACAACGCACACAAGAATGCGTGTGTTGTCAGAAGAGCCTCAGCGCCTGCATGTTGCACCTGATGGCATTATTATTTTCAGATGTGGCCGAAAAGCAACAGGTTCTTGTCGACTTTTCTGGGACGTCCGTAGCATTGAGTAGCAGCCTGACCGATCTTCAGGTGAGCGCAGGATGTTGGACCGTCATTGTTTCCCTCGGTGTGTTCTGCGATTTTTTTTGCGGAACATTGTAACATTGCCCGGTCTGAGGAGTCCCAAGTTCTGTGGCTCAGACTCAAAATGCAAACAAAAGCCGAGAAATGATGCACCTCATGGAATCACGTGTGAAACGCAACAAGGATTTCACCTCTTTGTTCTTGCACCTTGTCCCAAATTTCAAAGTCTTGTTGCGTACGATGTCCTGTGCACTCTCGCAATTGAAATATCAAAAATTGTTTCCTGTTGTGCCATGTCCTGTTTCTGACAGATGCAACGTGCAACATCGAACACCCAACACACACACATACACACCACACACACACACACACACACACACACACACACACACACACACACACAATTCACAGAGATGTTCAATTACTACAGAGCACAGGGTACTCCACATCAGACGTATCAGAGGCGTCACAGGAAGTGAAGCGAAAGCGCGAGTCCCGGGACAGTAGAGGCCGCAGCGACCCGCAGCAGAGCCGAACCAAACCGTACAAAATGGACCCGTTCGGCGGGTCCTCGGCGAGGCGGCGACGGGGCCGGAACAGCGGTGGGTCAAGTGTGGGCGCACCCACAGTCCATTGGGCACCAAACCTGTTTGCTTTTTGAGACTGTTGCAGGTGTACATCATTGTATTTCAAACGTATTTTGCGTTCTTCATTTGTTGGATCAAAAAGGCCTCATCTTGGATTCCGCGTGTCTTTCTTCACGAAACTAAAATCTCCTCATTTTACGGGTTCATCAGACGAACCCGGTGATGGTGACACGAAGCCTCCCGCCTCGCCTCGCTCGGCGCCTCCGCGGACGCCGCCCTCTGGTGTCGCGTCTCCGGCCGCTGGCTCAGGCAGCGCTTACAGCCTCGACAGCAACTTCGACGACGGCGACAGTGACGAGGTTTGAAAGAATAAGATGCCGATCTCTGACGGCAAGAGACACAATTTTGCGCTGTCTATGTTCCTGGCGTCTGAAGCTGACGCAGAAAACAGACTGATCAGTGAAGAAGTCAAAAATTAAGTGTTTGTTTTGCATTGACCCATTGACCTCTCTCGGTTGCAGAGCGAATGGTTGTGCGCGGACGTGGAACGCACTGACAGCGGCGTCGGCGCCGACATCGCGGACGACGCCAAGTACCGGCGCCACCTCGTGGTCAGTCGATTTCTATGCTGTGCCTCTGCTGCAACGGGACGGGATGTTTTTCCTTCCTCGGAAATTGAGGGCGGCCCCTGGATCCACCCGTGGGTTGATCACTCCTCTTTCTGAACAGAGAGACAATACTGTGTGCGAGGACTGCGACGCGCGGCTGCAGGGCGAGCGGCCCTCGGACGACGTCGCGACGCTGTGCGCGCGCTGCGCGTCTCAGCGCGTCGAGCGGAAAGCCGCCATTCTGGAGCTCGTGGACACGGAAATCAGCTACGGGAAGGACCTCAAAGTCATCAGAGAGGCAAGAATTTCAAAGGATTTGTGTCAGAAACACAGCTCGCTCCTCTTGAAAAATGTGTACGAGATTGGCTCGTGCATTCCATCTGTGATGTCAAGACCAACGCTCTCTATCCGATGAGTTTCTGTTCAGTACCTGAGACAAAATAACTAAGCAAGAGAAAAACGAAGCACCAACAAGGGTAGAAAAGCAGTTCCTGGGTTCTTGACTGTTTCCAATGAGAACAACGCAGTTAAAGCTCAAAAAATTTGTTCTCAAGTCTCGGCCCCACCCCTCCACCGCAGGAGTTCTACGTGCCGATGAAGAAGGCGGGGCTGCTGAACGCGGACCAGGTCGCGACGATCTTCAGCAACCTGCTCGAGCTCATCACTGTCAACGAGCGCTTCACCGACCAGCTGCGGCAGGCCATAGACCAGGCCAACACGCAGGGAGACCAGGTAAGACGGGGCTTAAAGTGAGACTGACCTCCAGAGCAAAGCGCCGATTGCAGCCGTGTGGTTTCGGTCGGTTCAGTCAGCAGTTTTGTCTTCTGGCAGCGGGCATCTCAAATCAACCGGACATGCAGTTGTCCCTCCATGAGGCCAGGTTTACCTCTGTTATGAACCTGCTTTGACCTACAACATCCCTGAATGACCCCCAGATCCATTGCAATGCATTGATGTACGATTGTAGCACCGTTTCTCTCCTCTCAGGACTACAGCTCTGTCCGGTTGGGCCGCCTGTTCGCCGACGCGTCCACGATGCTGCTCGTGTTCGAACAGTACTGCGTGCGCCACCCCGCCGCCACCGCGCTGCTCGAGACGCTGGAGCGGGACAAGGAGCTGCTCAGGATCTTTCTTCAGGTGCAGTCAGGGAGGGGTCAATGTAACAATGCATGCGGCTTTCTGACGCACAGTCGAGAAAAGAGCGAGGGACTTGAGTTCCATTCAGCTTGAAGCATGACCCTGGGTTCATTCAGTGCTGCTTTGAATGTCAAATTTGAAGTGGATTGTTCAAGTTTGAAGTCACTCGAAAATACACTGTAGGAGACAGGAAATGAGTTGGCCGGGTCTGTACGCCATGCAGTGTTCACTTGCAGGTCTCGCAGAAGGAGAACTCAGCGCTCCGGAGAATGAACCTCAAGTCGTTTCTCATGGTGCCTGTCCAACGAATCATGAAGTGAGTCCCACGACGAACTCTGCGATCAAATCAAGACAAGAAAGTCAACGCGTGCATCATATCTAACAGGATTCTTTGGTCGACAGCGGACTAATTTGGGATTTTCAGCAAGAGCGAAAACGCAAACCAAAACGCAAACGCAAACAAAAATTGCGTTTGCGTTTACGTGAGCGTTCTCCTCTTGCTGAAAGTCCCAAATTGAAATCTGTAGCCTCTTCGACAGAAATAGGCGAAATTTAGTTGTTGAACCGTTGACCAATGGACACGATGACTGGTCGGCAGGTACCCGCTGCTCTTGAGCCGCACGCACGGCGCCACACCCCCGCGTCACGGGGACAGAGACGCGCTGCGCGACGCGACGCGGACCGTCGAGGACGTCATCGATCACATCAACAAGGTGCGCGCAGCCTCGCCGGAGAAAACAAACGAGTCCGATGGAGTGGCAAAGCGTGATTGTGCATGCTGCAGGAGAAAATAGCCGAGGCCACACAGGAGTTGCAAGTGTCCGAACGGTACAAGGAGAACATGCAGAACGCCATTGGGCACCGAATCTGCTGCGATGACTTCTCTTCTCTACATGGTCAAAAAATTTGAGCTGCTCTTGACAATGATGAAATTGACGCATTTTGCAGAACACAGATGAGTCTTCCACGGCGAGCAAGTTGCGGCGGCGGCTGTCCGGCTCCCGTCGTTACGTGTCCACGGACCGACCCGACTCCCAGCTCACCAAGGTCTGTTTGCCTCAATTGCTGGCTGATTGCACATTTTCAATTTCGTTTGGACTTGTACCCACCCGTCGCCAACAAGAAGGAAATGACACGCCCCAGCATTGATTTTCTTATGTTGATGTCCAATTGACAGGGTGGTTGATTCAAACCCGTGTGCAAGACACACTCCTTCATTCGGGGCAAAAAAGCGGACACGGCGTTTCCCAATTTGCGTTCGTTTGCAGATGGCGGTGGAGCTGTTGGAGTGGAGTAAGCAGGAGGTGACGACTCTGCTGGTGCAGCGGCTGCACTACGCGCAGCCGACCGACCATCAGTGGGCGAAGCGCGTCAAGACGCTGCGCTTCGTGCCGCTCATGGGAGTGTTGCTCAGCTGCGGAAAGGTGCGACACATTCTGGCTCCTGCGTCAGCAAATTGTCTGGAGCATCAAACAGTTAATGAATTGGTGATCTGTGGGAAGGACAGCGATCTCAGTGGTTGCGCAGTTGGAAGAATCGAATTGTTCTGTGTGAATGTTGCATGACAAAAGTTATGACCTTGGGTCTGCTTTTTTGACCCAAACGTTTTTCTTGAAAACAAACTTCTTCGGTTGTGTTTGCAGTACTCGTGTACTAACGGCGTCAAGGACGCCGCCCTCGTGCTGGTACGTGAGAAGAGCGCCGTTTACCTCCCGTTCGGGGTGAGTCGCCTGGCGCGGTTTTGTGTTCAAGACGAACCTTACGAAGCCGCGTCGTGCAAATAACTGGTTCTTTCAAAATGCAGTTTGTCCGAAAAGGTTGAGAGCTTTTTTCCACGGGTTGGCAGAAACCAACGAACTGATTCAAACTTTTGTTTCAGGACCCACTCCTGTTGTCGCACTGCGTCGTCTCGCAGGACCCCGAGGCGAGTGACGTCATCGAGTTGCAGGAGTGTGGCGGGGAGGCGCACTTGCTCAAGGTGTGTGTGTGTGTGTGTGTGTGTGTGTGTGTGCTATTCGCAGTGAAGTGGTCAGTTTGATTCGTCCGACCCAGAACGACAATGAAATTCAACGAGTTTGCTTTTTTGTTGCTGTCCAGGGAGAAACAGCCGACAACACGGAGGAATGGCTTCGTGAACTGAGGCTGCAGACCAGGAACCTGGGCGCGTGGCGCCGCCGCCGCAACGCACTGCCAAATATCATGATCCAACACAGCACTGCCATCTGAAAAAAAAGTCAGACTTGAGGCAGTGTTTAATGAGAGCGTTTGTGTTCACTCTGTTGTGTCGTTTCCATACCATGGAACACCTTTCCTTTTGTGGTCGCCGTTCAGTTCCTTCAAAGATGCGGCTTGTACAGTGTATTGAGAACAGGCATGCTGCATTGTACGGTGCTTTCTATCCGTCTGGGATAAATGGTTGCAGCCTGCCTCTGACGGCTCACCGCTCGGAGCTGCCATTTGGTACGTGGAGAACAACGAGAGTATTTTCCCCCAGGTCTGAACGACAGCGCTTTGGGGATCACTTTCCACGTGTTTACCCTTCAACTTGTGGTGCACTTTCCCTTTTTGTGTCAAGTAAAATCTCTGATCTCTTTAGAATGACCCTCGTAGTTCTGTTCCAGTGATACTGTTTGGTTCAGCTGCGATAACTGTACCGGTACATGTGCTGTGATCGTGTCTCACGTCCATCGAGTTGACTTTCGTCCATCAAGACTTCAATGTTGAAACCGTCACTTGTTCGGTGAATAAACCAAGTTCCTCATTTTGCATCAAAACCGTGGCTTCCCTTGTGCTTTGGTACGCTCAAACCAAGCTGCGACTCGCAAACGAAAACCCACGATTGGGCTCGACATCTCGAACTTGACTCTTGAGAAGTAGAGATTCCATGAATTTTATTCGCAATAACCTTTTAGTCATGTGTTTAATAACAAAAATATACTGTTATTATTATTATACATTAGCTAAATTCTCATTGTTCGAACCAGCAAAAACGTTTCAACCATTGAATATTCCCAATTGTGTGGACTGGTTTCTTGGGCGTAAATCTACGACCGCCAAACAAGTCCAAAAATGGAAAATGATACAGATTAGACAACCAGTTGCAACCACTAACTTACATACAGGTCGCTGGGGGTTAGTACGCTCGTGTGTACAGGTTACGGCAATGGACGAGTAAACACACATGTTGACCACTGTAGGACTGCACAAAACTACGGAAAATGCAACGAGCGGAACAAACACACACAGAACTACAGGATTGTGCTGCTGGTGAACAGAAAATCCAACCAGCTCGAGGTATGGTCTTTGCAGGGTCGTGCGCACCGGTCGCCGTCCATCATGGCACACACCTCGCGTAAAACTCACAAAAATTGCACTTGTGTGACTTGGCAAAGGAGTGTGATTTGAGCAGGAGAAAATCAATTTCAGTCAGTTCATTTTATCACACATAAGATTTCCCATTTGTAGTTAAAAAAAATTCCACTCTTTTGTGCTCATCAGTGTAATTCCCTCCAAACACAGGCACTTGTGTGCTTCACTCAAAATCAGCAGTTTCATTTCACATTGACTCGTTCAAAACAAGTGTCCGAAGTCTGCAGAGTTGATGCCGACATCGCATTTCCTAAACAACACACAAAAAGACACTTTCTGGAAGAAGAGAACCTTGCGCGTGAAAAAGTGTTTGCAGGATGAGAGATCAAAACAAAATCTTTTCTGTCGTTCGCAGACGAACGTCGTCAGAACACACGTCTTATTTGTTCACTGCGAACAGTGTTTCGTCGTTTCAATGTTCAAGCCACACAGGTGTTTCAAAAACAATGTTGCCGTAAATTGACAGGTGAAAAAAGAAACTTGCATTGAAAGCACGAGTTTGTGTTCCAAACCTTTGTCAAGTGACGTGCGGAAACCTGGTCCTCTGTGATACTGCTCGCTTCTCGTTCGTTTTAAGTACAAGACGCACAAAATGTTTTTTCTTTACCCGCCTTTTCAAGTATGTGGCACAAAATGAAGTCACCTTTGTTCAAACTTGTAACAAATGAGCCCGAGGGCTTTGCAGTGCACGTTCAGGCGGACGCTCACACAACAGGCTCACAAGATCACTCCTGAAATACGCCTTGAACCAAGTGCTGAAACTATCTCCCATGTAAATGCATTCACGTATCTTACAGCCTACATATGAGTATAGCAAAACAGTATTCATTCATTTTCCCGTTTTGTGAGTGGTCATTCCAACTTATGTACAAGAAATAGTGAGAGGGGCCACCGTCTCAAGGCGTTTTTCAGTGAAAATCTTGACCCGACATAACAAACTAAAATACGTTCAAACAGGAGAAAATGTCTCATCTGGATGCATTAGTGTAGAGTTACGGCAAAAATAACTCTTTGAATTACCTACAATATACGATCAACAACACAATAAATGTATAATTATTCCAACGATATCGCGTTGCGGACAACGGGTTTTCTGGGTCCTTGTGCGAATGCAGTGCTTTGAAATAACTAGGCAAAGAAGTTGACGCCAGGTCCCGAATGCTCAACGAGAACGCAGGCTCGGAACGCAACCCTCTTCCATTTGACGTCAAGAATCCGCAACCAGGGGACGGTCACGACGATATTGCACTTTCAGAAACATTACAACAAAGACAAAAGGTGGACGATGCAAACCTCTGTTCACAATGCACATACTGTCCACAAAAATCTGCTAGATCAGCTTGACAACCGTGTCTCAAAATTAAGTACATTTTCTAAGATCCAAGAGTTTTTTTATCACACTTGTTTTTCTGTAAGGCTCTTGTGGCTTGTGCAAGTTTTTCCTTGAACCGGATGGAATGGATGGAAATACAGGGACTACAGACGTGCTTCCATTCCAACATTTGCAACAGTGGACTTGATACTCCCAATGAGAGTTTCGTTGCCGACAAACGAACTACAGGCAGAAATGTTTGTTGATTGTTCAATTGAGCGAATGCAGAAATCTCAACGGAAACTTCCAAGACGCTTCGGCTGGCCAAGTTTGAGGCGCAAAACGAAAGAAAAGCACCAGCACAAAAGGGAGGAAGCAAGGAGTAAGTACCGGTTCTGCGTCTGAAGCACAACACCAGCACCAAAGAGAGTTGCTGAAACTGAGGACTGATTGAAACATGAAGGCCACCCACCGGTGCAGACACACAAATGCCGCGAAAAGTCCAGGTGGTTTCCGTCGCAATGAGTGATTGGAGCATCCTCCCGTTGGTGAGCAGCAACTGACCAACCAGGTAGCTCATCCCTTCGTGGTCAGCACCAATTATTTTTTCCAGTGGCACCCCTACCCTCCTTGTTCAGACTCCGGTGAATGTTTTCCAAGCAAATATTTTTTGGCAAAATAAAACGGGGATGATATGAAATTTTTGGCCAAAGACTCCAGAGCCAGGGAACGACGAATTCCGGGAACTGCCGAACACATCGTGACGGACACTATTGCCTTGTTGTACCAAGACGACAAAGCAACCTTCCGACAAAGGACGATTGAACGAAATATAATTCTTGTCAAACAGCCTCCAGAAGAGCACAAACTCAGAAGAAAGAACCGCTGTCAACTCTAAAGTTTGTTCCACCACTGAGTATCTGTGCACGTTTGTAAACTCCAACACAATTTTGCAGTTCAGCAAAGTGAAGATCACTTGATCACCGTTTCCAGCAGCAGAAAGTGGCGGATGAAACAACAGATTCAGGCGTTGAAAATAAAACGAAGATTCAGCCAGTACTCGTTTGTGAGACTTTTCGAGTTTCCGTGCTCGTCTCAACGCATTCCTTCACATCAACCCGAAGTGTCTGGCGTCAAACAGAAACCAGAAGCGAACTGATCAAAGGTTTTCACCCACTCCCAAAATGCAGGTTCTGTTGATGTGAACATTTGCCAGTGGACAAGAACCACTGTTATACCACCAAACCCACAAATAACGCGGCGAACTGCTGCTTTTCACAACAGCAAAGGGACTTGAATAATATTTCAACCAAACACCAGCTTACTGGTTGATGTACACTTGAATCGGGAAAACCGAAACTCTACATTGTCTACTCCAGTCTTTCATGGGTCACACGCGCATGCAAACATATCCAGGCACATTCTTGGCTACCGTGTCATCACCGATGCAAATTTCTTCACACTCGCCACACCTCCACTGTGTGATGCTCTCCCGCATCCAGTTAGTCACGTCAGTCTGATGCGGCCGTCCTGACTTCACTGATTGCTTTCAACTCTCAAATTGAACAACAGAATATCCACCAAAGGCGGAGCAAACCACCTGGGGTGACGGAATTCCGGGTCCGAGACCCAACACTGCACCACACTTTCACTCTTCCATGTGTCCGTTCACGACTCCATTCAGATCTCCATTCACAATCACTTCTGCGCGCTTCACTTCGCGCTGCTTCACCTCGCCGCCGCGCATGCGCGGTTTGCGCTGCGGGAGCGCCTGCGCGCGCGCAGCCTCCAGTTCGTCCTGCTTCCGGGTCACTTCCTCCACCGACACCACCGACTTCTTCACCACAGGCGCAGCGTCGTTGATGGAGACCTCGTGCGGCCCTGAGCCATTAGTCAACCGCCCGCGAGTGGTGGCGGTGGCAGTCACACTGGCTTTCTTGTGGTTAGAATTCTCATCCACTTTCGGGACTGAGTGATCAACAGGGTTGCTGCGGGAAGTTGGGGAATTGGTTGTCTCTGCTACTTCGTGGTTGTGGCTGTTGTCCCTGTTCACAGTTTTGGGTACCTTTGCGGGCGCGTTTTCCTGCACTGACGATTTCCCCTTGCTGGTGTTGGTAGTTTCAACTGAAGCCTCCCGCACGTCCCTGGGAACACCATTGTCCTCTTTCTTCCTCTCAGCCACACTCGCCAACTCTTTTCTCTCAACTACCTCGTTAGGTTTGCTGTTACTGGAGCTACGCTCCCTGCTGTTCCGAGAACTGTTCCGGAGTTGTTGCGCTTTGTTGCCGCCAGCGTTTTGTCTGCCACTGTGGTAACTATCGTCCCTGTTGTTGTAACTGTTGTCCCTGTACCTGGCACTTCGGTTGTTCCCACCTCTGGAGTCAGGCCTTGGTCCCCTGGGGTTATAATTGCTTCTGTAGTCCTGATACTTCCTGTTTTCACCTTCAAAATAGTTGTTGCGCCTCCGGTCACCACCACCATAATTGTCTTGGTTGCTGGAGGATTTTTTGCTGTCCTCTGATGAGTTGAACTTCCTGTCTCCCTCTCCTCGCTCGTGGAAGCCTTGCCTGCAAACACGATTTATCAACATTGAAAGACCATCCGCGTAGAAAGACCCAAGAACACACACGTTTTTTCTTGCGCAGAGACTACAAAAAGCGCTTCAGCACCGTATGACAGGCCACACTCCACTCAGTACAACAAAAACAGTCACACGACCGAAACTGGTTGTACCTTCTGTCGGCGTTGTTTTGATAGCCGCCTCGGAACTGCCGCGGGGCGCCGCCGCCGCGTTTGGAAGGAGAGGCGCCGCGCGCAAACCCGCCTGCAAAGAAAACCAGTTTTGATCCCAACAAAACACACTTGGATTCCCTCGCTTGATTTTCACTGTGGCGGAACACATGACAATTGTTCGTTGTGGCGACTTCGTTTCCGTGTTTGCACAAGTGTGCGAAACCAATGTGACTCCTGTGTCCCCAAACGAAAGGCTTCCAAGCACCTTGCCCAGCCAGTTTACTGCTTGTAGGAAACCCAAGCGCGAGGCCCCTACCTTGTCCGGAAGGTCTGGGACGGCCCCGGGCGGAAGCGGATCTGTCTCGGCGGTCAAAGCGTCGTGTTCCGGGCTGGCTCTGACTGCGCTGCTCGGTGGCCCCGCGACCTGCGCTTCCCGGCCGCCGATCGCTTCTGCAGAAACAAGGTAATCTCACTTCGAATAAATCTCTCGTCAGCAAACGGAGGAACCTTCTTGAAAGTTTCGTAGAAACTACCTGGCACCGCTGGTGTCTCTGCTGTTGTGCCGGCTGTCCTCGCCTTCCTTCCCGACACCATCTCTGGGCTCGCTTCCCGACCGACCCTCGCTGGCTCGCTGCTTCTCGTGATCAATGGCGTCCTCGTGGATTGTCACGCTTTTCTCAATCTTTTCGCCAGTGGAGGGCGTGGGAGTGGCGCTGCGAGCTTTCTGCTGCCGCTGCATCTTCTGCTGCTGCGAATCTCTGCCAGTGGCGGGGCTTTTGTTGTCTTGCCGCCCGGAGTTGTTGCGGTTGCTTTGATGCTGCTGCTGAGACCTGTTGTTCTGTTTGGTTCCAGTCTGCGAGTCCTTGCTTGGAGACGAGTTTCTTCCTTTGTTGCCACCAGACTGAAGTTCCTTCCTGGGTTGAGAACCTTTCTGCGGAGACGTGGAATCCTTGTTGCTGTGCACGTTGCCAGGCGCGGATTCGCTGTTGCCTCCTGACTCGGTTCGCTTCGCGCGGTCGCGATCCCGCATCTGTTTTCGCCGCCGCGCTGAGTGCGATGATTTCTTACCCGCGTCTGAAAAGGTGACCAGTTCATTGTGAATAAAATTTGTTGGACATGAGTTTATTTCGTCTTTGCACAGCCCAAGAAGGCCCCCACATTGATTCACAGGCTCCCAAAACATTGCCTCGAGATCTCCCCGTGTGCTCTTGATTACCTGGTGAGGAGGAGTCGACGGATGTGTTGAGCGAGTGAACGCTCGACGTGTCCGTGTCGCAGCCCTGCGACTGCGATGACGAGACACCGCTCGTGCTGGTGCTGCTCATGCCGGGCGCCTTCCCGAGCTGTGGAGCAGGAATCACACCATCATCAAACTGCAGATTCGCATCAAACACACCAACGGAAACTAATGCAGTTCGTGTGTACTCTCTTGGCAATAGTCAACTGTGGTGCAGAAGACAAAATCGCGTGAAACACCACAACGCGACGCACGTACCGGTGCCTTGAACGCGTCCTGGAATTTCTGTTTCATGTCCTCGATCTCCCGCGCCGCGTCGCGCTGCCGCTTCGCGTCCTCCTCAGCGGTGTCTTCCGACGTGGAGTCGGCGACGCGAGTCGGCTGCACACGAGGAAGCGGCGCCGAGACGACGCTGCCGCCGCCGGGTGGGTCTGCGAATAGATGAGAGTTCTGAAACGGCATTGTCACTGACAAGTTCCTGTCACCAGCATTACATTTGAGGCTCCACCTCTTTGAAAAGTTTCGCAAACTGGTGACTGCATGAAACTGCACACGATTCAGACTGCCAATCATTCACTCGTCGTTTGTGATCGCGTGTTGGAAAGATGGCACTGTCAATGGTGGTGTGATCTCAAAATCGAGAAACGCGCCGCAGGACACCGCGTGTTACCTGCAGAAGCTGGTGTAACGGGGGTGATCGGGGTGGCGGGTGTGAGCGGAGTGAGCGGTGTCGTGGGGCTCATCAGCTCGTCGTGCGACACGCAGCTGCTCGACACAGACGAGACCGAGTTCCGCCGCTGTCCGTAGCTCGACCGAACACCGGCCACTAAAACGAGCAACACGTGCACACATACATCACACACCCACCGCATGACACGAAAATTGAATTCACTCGTAGCAGGGCGCACTACTCACCCTCGCCGAACGTGCGGATAGCGCGCATCAGCTCCTCAGCCGCCAGGTGGAGCCGCTGCGTTGACCCCAGCTCCTCATCGATCTTCCGGTCACTCACGAACACCTGCAAAACGCTCAACCGTTCAAAATATGTGCCACCCCTGGCTCCCAGAACCTTTGGAATTACACAAACATCCACCAAACGCGTTTCTTTGTGGTCAGAGAAAAAAATAATGACCGGACACTTAAGCTTCACTTTTCAGAGAAACGTTGCTGTTGCCCGAGCCTCGCTATTGGGCGTGGCAGCGCGGCGTACCTTGATGTCGTGCCGCAGCGCCGCCACCTCCGTGTCGCTCATGGCTGCGGCGCGCTCCGTGCGCTGCTTCAACTCGGCTGCGCGTCGCTGTCGCAGCTGCAGCGTCCGGTCTGAAACGGTTCAGTGCGTGTGTCTACAGGTTGTGGGTGTAACGCGCAAGACTGGCACTTGGGCAGCTGAAGCGCTCTGCGGCCACTGGGTATCCCTGCAATCCGAGCACCACGCTCCAGTCCCGCGCCAGTGGAAGTGTACTTACCGGCTTCGTCCTTGACCTTGTCCATCTCGAAGATGAGGTCGGCTTCGCGTTCGTTCATTCTGCAAACACAACGCCAGATTAGCCCGTGTGCCCTGGCCACGACACCTCTGACTTGGTGGCAGCGTCTCACAAATTTTGGGGTGACACAGTTTGTCAAATTTTGGTGATCAACTTTGATCTGATAACAAGTGAGAACGTACGCGGCATTGAGATCTTCGAAGACACGTGTCACCATTTTGTAGCAGCGTTCCATCTCGTCAGCCAGCGTCATCTTGATGCGCGTCAGCGCCAGCGTCTGACGGTGCAAGTCCTTGACTGACTTTTCCAGGCCAGCGTACGGACGTTTCATGTTCAACTGCACGGTGGGTGGCGCCGTTGACTTGGCGTGAGAGACAACCACGCTGCTCGCGTTCGACGGGCCTGCAACACCACCTCGCGTGAGAATCGACAAACCACCAATGCACACAAGAAAAAGATCGAGCGGGGAATTACAGGTCACGAATCACAATGAGAATAAAGGAACGACGACTTCTGATGGTGAACAGATTTCCTGAGAACACTTGGTGAGCCTACTCAAATTCTTTTGTTCAAAGAGCCAAAACAAGCTGTGGTGCCCGCAGCAAATTTGAACGTACCTGTGTGTTTCTGCACGTGTTGAGAGTGGTGCGAGTGATCCACCTGGCGCCGAATCTCCGCCGCCTTCGGCCGAGTCTGGTATTTCTGTGGTTGGTTCGGTCGCGTGACCGCGACGCTCGGGCCTGAGTTGGTTGAAGTGGAGGCTGAAACAGCCGACGTCACAGGGGTCGCAGCAGGTGCTGCTGCTTTTGTGGTCGTGGAAGTCTCAGTAGAGTTGACGTTCTGAGATGCTGAAAGGCACAAGACAAGAACACAATGAGGCGCACGGTTCAAAAAGAATCGACTGGATCATGTCAAATCACGAGTGAAATCAAGTCGCTTTCGATGTTCACGAAGTTCTGGAACACAGAATACAGTCGGCCGGTGACTCACCAGCCACTGGCTGCGAAACGGGTTCCTGCAGTGGTGGGGTGTCTGTTTTGAGTTCCAGTTTGGGGTCGACGGCGCCTCCCCGTCCGCGGGGGCGGCCCCCGCCTCCTCGTTCCCGCGGCGGCAGCGCCTCCGACACTCTCGGCGGCGGAGACGCCTCGTGCGTCTCCGTGGCTGACACCTTGATATCACCCGACTGAGGTTGACCTTCAAAGCACAAGAACAAAGCACTTGTGTGACCTGTCAAAGAGTTTGCGCAACAAGCAAAGCGTTTGCCATGGAGTGCGTCAGACGACTAACGCAAGAGCATGTTGCCAAGGAAGGCGTTTTGCCATAAAGGGTATCACATTTTCAGTTGTTCCTGACGCAAGAGCATGTTGCTTACTAATGGATTCAAGTGGTAAAGACGACGGAGGTTGAGCAGCTCCGGTGGAGGTGGAGGTCGCCCCTGGGAGAGAGGTGGCGCCGCTGGGAGGTGCCAGCAGATCCTCCACATCGTGCGCACGGTGGTCTGGAAACATGTCCGAGTGAATCAGCGCCAAGTTCACTGCACAAAGTGGTCCGCACTTCAGCCCGCTGTCTCTTTTGCCGTTTTACATTTCAATGCTCTTTTTGTTCCTGTTGTACAGTTCAGTTTTCCTTTGCTCAAGTCTTCGACGCACGTTCTCAGGTCTGGCACACCCCCGCCACAGCCCAACTCCACACTCACCTCCGTTTTTGAGGAACACTGCGTCCGCATCTCCGTTCAGTAGCGCCTCTGCGGCCGGCTCCGCTGCGTCGTCGTTCTTCTCGTCTCTCGCGGCGGCGGCGGCCGCAGCCTGCTCCTCCGCCTCACGCCGCTCCCGAGCTTCCTTCGCTCGTTTCTTCTTCAGTTTCTTCTTTTTCTCTTTCTCCTGAAAAGGCAATGAAATCACACTGAATCGAGTTTTGCAAACTTTTCGGCGTCTGATGTTTTTTTTTCTTTTTTGCACGACGCAAACTGGGCGTCCAAACAAGAACTTCGCACGGACACCACACAAAACCTTTCAGGAAGAAGTTGACTCAAAATCGCTGCAGAATGGAAACGCGAATCAAATATCCCGGACGCCTGTTTGTCGTGTACGTTTTATCAGCCGAGACGTTTGCGTTTTTCCCACTAGGGGCGCTGTTGGGGAGAGGATGAGGAAGGAGCCTTGCTTTCAAAGAAGGCCTGTCGTGTCTGCAGAACAGTTCAACACTCTTACACAAGAGAACACCCAAACAGCAACGTTCAATCCCACGCGACTTTGTTGTGCATCACCAGGAACTTGGCTGAGGGGCCAACAATGTGTGCGTGTGGGGGGTGACCTCCCAATCCCTCCCTACCTGTTTTATTCAACGTGGTGGTGCACGACAGTTTCATGTTCAGAGTCGGGGGGGGGGCAACAACACTTGTAGTGGAACCAATCACACAAGCGCGATTTCCGTCACTTTTGATTTTCATTTCACAACAAGCTGCAAGCAAGTGTCTTCAGCATAAAGAATGTTAACACATTCACCCTAAACATTCGAGAACTGTTTCACAACGCCCAAATTAATTTCACTTCCTGAATGGAAAACAGCCATCTGTTGCGTGCTTGCTCAAGACCTTTTTTGAAAAGGTAACCCCAGTTGTGTACTGGCGCACATTCAACAAACATCACATCAACATTGCAAAATTTGGACGACTTCTAAAGGTTAATATGCAAAGTCAATTTCATTGAAACATAAAAACCGGAAATGAGCGCCAGAAAGTTCAAATGGCGTTTCTCACGCCAGACTGACGTCGAAGTATGCTGGAGAACACGGGACGTGTTCCAGTGATTTCGAACACACAGCGTCGCTGTATTGATTTTCTTGCCCACAACAGCTGATCGAGAGTTTTTTCATCGAGCAATTTACAAAATGGAAGCTTTTATCTGAACCTTTCATCTCAATTTGTCCGCATATTGCAACAGTCTCCGAACACAAACCAACAAAGCCTCGCAAATGCTGCTGTTTGCAACACTGCGTCAGGCAATGACGATTATTCAGGCCAAAATTTCACAAGTCAAGATTCACACTTGACAGTGCTGCTGCATGCAGTTCTCTTGAATCGTCCATTCAATTTCAAATTTTAATCGCATTGACATCTCGTACCTCAAAACAACACACTGCACGCTTCATGAAACAACAAATTCCAACGCACTATGTTCTGCGTGCGCCTGAGCAGCTTCAACACAAAACCGTGTTCACGAGGTGATTTGCTTGCCATTCGGTTAAAGCCCCCCCCCCTCCTTTTGTCTGTCGCGACGTTCGAACTGAGCCAGAGTCCGACCGGCCACGAATCTAAATCGGGATTCAACGGTCCGACATCCCCGTCTGTCTTGATTGGTCTGGGTACTGAACTGAACACTGTGCCTGGTCATGCCGGTTGGTCAGACGTAACATCGAAATTTTTCAGAAACTGGGAAATATAAAGTTATCTTCAGCAGAATGGATGATGGGTGAGAGTATATGTACTGGACATGCCTAGGATTTGTGGCCGCAACCCCACTTGCGAGTGTTCAGCAATTAAATGTTTCCCACGTTGGCGTTGGGGCTCACTTTTGTGCTTTTGCAGTGAGGCTGAACAGCAGTGAACGTTGTACTGACCTTGTTGCCAGGAAAGTGCCATTCCTGCAACGCCTCTTTGGCTCCATCTGAAAGCAAAGGCAAGTGTGGATAAATTTTTACACGTCGTGATTTCTTTTGTGCAACTTCCCGTGTTTGCAACCACCTGAAGATGTTTACTTCGAGACGTTTCTGACCAGCTACTTCAGACAAACACAACGGCGCGAGAGTTTCAGGTCTGATCGCCTCACCTTCCAGGTATGCTTGAATGGTCCTTTCGACACTGTAGTCGTAATACTGCAGAACTAGCGTAATCTCATTGTTGCTGTGGCCAGGCACCACTTCCCGAACCGAACTTAGCTGCAAGGAGAAAGGGCATCAATGAGCTCAAAATGCATTCACAGCGGACAACCACGAAACAGATTTTCTCAAAGCCATTCACGGTGTCGAAGGGAAAAGCCAGCGTCATCCAGCTCGACAAAAGCATCCCCAGCCAAAAGGCACTCAATCTGTTTTCATGTTTAGCAAAGGACTTTCTTCTTCGTCCGGTTCTGTACGGCTCAAACTGACACCCAGCATCAAGTTCTTCACAGCTTTATCGGCTTGTTTTGCGTTTTGGCGAAGAAAAAAACATATGGTCGAAATTTTTGCCTGGGTTTGATCGCTTCAGCACAGAAACAGGACACCGAATTACGAAAGTCAAAATGCTTTAGCAACATTTCACAACCAAAACATTTCACAACCGAAACATGTCACACCACGCTTGGCCGCTTCGTATCTTGGGGCACACCCAGTGTCTTTGCGCCAAAAAAACACATTACCCCGACCCAGCAATGGCCCGGTGGTTTGCAAAAAAGCTCGTGACGTAACGCTTGGTGCTCAGTCTTCGTGCGGGCAAGCATGTCAAAGATATACTGCGCAATACATCACGTACACGTTCCTTCGTAGCCACACAACAAGCGCTGTTCGACGCTCACTTGGGGTGACCGCGATACCAACGTGCGGTTGGTCCCAAGTTGCTGCTTGATGCCCCCCACTCCGCTACTCACCTTCTCCTTGATGCCATCTTGTGCTGCCTGCGCCATCACCGCCTTAGTGCGCTGGTCAAAAACGAACACGCCCGGAGTCTCTGCAACAACACAAACACAGCCTTCGTGAAGAAAATCACAGATGTCGAGATATTGGAGTGTCTCAGTGTGTGGCTGAGTTCCGACCAGATGTGCCTGCAACCGCGACCCCACAAGAGATGACGAAAGGGTGTGCTGGAAATGCTGCGCAATCGGTGGGTGTCGCCAAACGTGCGTCGGACTCGAACAACGTTCCCGGAACGAACGAGGCAGCACGTGCATCTCGACTGGATATTTGTGTGGTTCAGCCTGACGAAGATGACACCCACCTACCTTGGCCAAAACTGAGCGTGCAAGAACACAAGTGTGTTGGGGTGCAACTGAAGCCGACACGGGTCGGCACTTTATCCACACGGGCGCCTGTCATGACACAAAGTGAGGGCGGGGAGGGAGGGGGAGAGACGCCCGATACAGACCTTTTACGACGCCGAAGTGATGACCAGCCTTCAGCAAATCGATGCGTGTTGAATCAGGACAATGACCACAGCGAAGTGCCCACACCTTACTCACCAACTCACAATCCAATCTTCATAAACTTTGTTTGCAACAAACACCTCTGCGATTGACACCCCAAGATCACAACCAGCTACCTTCTCCCCAATGAAATCTACTTGGCCCGAGAGATTAATTTTTTGCGTCAATTTGGGACGGCAAAAAAGTTTACACTACATTGGAGATAAGCTTGAGCACTTTCAAGATGTGCCGACCAGACGCATTATTCTTGTTTCTCTCAGACACTTGTCAACACCCCACTTTCCACCCTCACATAAGCTCTATCAACTTGCGAAGCCATAAAGAACCAGCAAACGACAACCTTTGCGCAAAATCTGTCAACGACTCAGCGTTCAAGCACCGAGGATCCAGTTCCATGTGAGCTGAAGTCCATCCAAAACCATTCTATTTGCTTTTTCGATGTGCACCACGCCAGTCCAACACACAACTTCTCACCTTCAACACCGCCTGATCAACTGATATCCAGCCAGGAAACCACTGACCGAAAAGGAAAGAATCATCGCTTTTTATGTCTAGTGAAAGGAGTGTCTCACAGCTGTTCCAAAACTGTCGAACACAAACATTGCACAATCTGAATTGAAGATTTGAATGGGGCCGACCCACAGATGGACTTTTCTGATTTCGCTTTCCAGACGACTGCGTGTCCCTCTTGTCCAAAACTTTGGTTCAATTGTGCAGCTCCACTGCGATTTCAACGCGAGCCTTCTGAACGGAGAGCGAGGGGCGTGGGCTGAGAGGCCACTTTGGGCTTCCTTCGCCTTCCACTCCCAACTTCCAGATGACACAAACGTGCGACAATTTGATCAAGTGTCGAGTTGTGCGGGTCACACACTCCAAGCGACCGACAGCGAAATGACATTCTCACTCCATTGCACATCAATAACCTCACAAAGATGACCTGCAGACACTCACAGATTACGTGCGAGTTTCTACAAATCATAAAAGACGCGAGTGTTTACACAGCCATTGTTTGACAAGAACAAGGAGAGGGAATGCAAACCGAATGTGACCTGTTCATCACAGCGCGAGTTTAGGTTGTGTTGACATTGCGGTGTGTGGCTTCGTACGCTAAATATTAGCTCTCGCAATTTGGCTCCCGAAATTCACGCATTCCCTCACTTTTCCCAGTCCGTACTGGAATGAATACCCATTGAAAACCCTGAACATATTCACACCTGTCGACCAGCATGCGTTGCTGCACTCGATAAAGCCACGCACACTACCGACCTCGGACGTGGGCCAGCCCGTGGGCACACTCGAAGATGAAGGAAACTCGCGCACTTGACTTGCATTCCACGATTTCTTGCATCACGCCTTCGTTTGTCTGCTCAAGTTAGCGGTGGGCCCACCGAGCCACAGCGAAGGGAAGAAACCACAATCCACTGAACTCGCGCACTCTGAAAATCTGTAGGTCTTCCGCACACCAACGGGTTTCCTACTTTGTTGCAAAACTACATTTTCGTTGCAGTTTGTTGGTTCTCATGAAGCACACTGCCAGCAACAATGCATGATTCACGCGATGGCAACCCAGAACAAGCTGGAGCAAGAACACCTCCGGTGTGGTCACACACCAACCCCACGACACTGTGCTCTTCTGCATATTCCTTGACCTGTTCCCATTCACCCCACCCAACATTTGAAATTCAACAGGTGACCGAGGAGGGGGGGGGGCACCTGACATTCAAATCTTCAAAGAAAATTTGAAAATGTTTCAAAATGGGACTGAGCCCTACGTACAATTCAAAACAGAAGGCGGGAGGGGTATTGTCCCACAATTGAGACAGGAAATGTTTTTTTCAGGATCAGACACTCCTAAAATGTAAGGACTGGAGGAGTCAAGGCCTGGTCACACCTGACAACCAACAAGAAAGCAAAGCTTGCAAATCTTTACGTCACGCTGTCTCATGCGGGTGGGAGGAACTTGTTTGGGGGGGGGGGGAAAGAGGGGTTGATAGCACCCGACTCAGGACATCAGACCTGGCCTGATGCTATCATCCTACCTGTGGGTTGGGTTGGATGATGGCGCCTGCTTTTGGACCTCTGACATGGCTTGATCCTGTCATCATGCCTGGGTAGGTGGGTGGATGACAGCACCTGACCCAGGACCTCAGACAAGCCTGGTGGTATCCAGGAGGGGGGGGGGAGCTTGGATAATAGCACCCAACCAAGGACCTCAGACATCGCCTGACGCTTTTATCATCCTACTCAGGGAAGGTTGGATGATAGCATCAGACGGGGAATCTCAGACATGACCTGACGCCATAACCGTACACAGAGGAGGGGTTGGACAATGAGCGACCCCCCCCCCCGCAGACACAATCGTCACTGGACACACACACACACACGCACGCACGCACGCACGCACACGCACGGTCATACGCAAGCAGCACTTGAAAACGGCAAGTGTGGATGTTCCCTTAAATTCTGCATGAGTTTTTTATTTCCAGGGGCCTGGGGAATGGGGAAAGGTCCACATTGTCATTCTGCCGGACAGACAGCAGATTTTGTCCAGGGGGTCAGGTTCCAAGAGAAAAGTTCGTTCAGATGCGCAGACGCGGATAAATACCTTTCATCTTTGTTTCTGAAAAGAGGTCAGACCTGCAACAACAGAACAACGATCCCCAAGATTTGCACAAAAACACTGCATGGCTGGCGGTACACTATCAACAGCACAGCCGACATCTGAGTGTTCCATTGCACAGTGTCGTTGGAGATCGAGAAAGGGACGACTCTCGACACTTGTTTTTATCTTTTACACGAGGCCAGAGGTGTCAAGCAAACAAAAAACACAAGGCAACACAGTAGCATTGCGCCTGCACTGGATGGTTGATTCACAATACACGTGTGCAGCGACGTTGTTTTCGTGTCTCAATGACAGCTCTTTGTGCAGAAAGACTTGTGCTGAACTGGCATCAAAACATCGTTTTGTGGGTAATCAATGAAAAGACGTCAACGCGTTTCATTTCCTTCTCTCATTGGTGTCAATTTTCACGGCCAAGGAATCAATACTTATGAAAACAGCCTCGTACACGCTCATGGAATGGCACTCACTCTTGCACTGGTCTGTCAGAAGTGTCACTTGACCAGATCTGACCACCTGTGCTGTTTTCACGGCTCTCAAATTCGTGGTCTCCGCGTGGTGACTGTGCAAGGTTGAAGGATTCATTCGCCTCACCAGCAGACCAAACTCAGTGGAGCTCCACAGGCACAACACTGTGCACATGTCGACACGCACTCGACTTTGATCCAGACACCTTCCTCCTCTGCGGCAAATGCAGCCTCCACGTTTTACGTGCGCACAGGACGAGGTCAACAAAGCTCGAGCGGCAAAAATTTGCCCGCAAAACACCAGCGAAATCTGTGTACTCCTCACTCACTTCGCGCTCAGAGCATCACTTTTGTTCCGTGAAATTCTCATTGTGGTCACCAGACGCAAGTTTGGAACAGTTCACTGCGTCTGTGAATTCCTCATGAACCGCAGAGTGTGGCAGATCGTTTGATCCCACAGGGTCGGGGACTAGGAATTCAATCAACACCACAGGCACACACATCTGTAGCTAAATGAGTTCGTTGCTGTTGCCGAATGCTTGTTTTACGCCGGTCGAACCACGTTTCATGACCCTGTGATCCAAAGTGTTTCACCGGGACAAAATGAAACTGTGGCCATGATCTGTGGTTGGGCCCGGAGAGTGTTTTTGCGCCTGTAATTTTCCGGGTTCAGGATGGCCGTCGGCCTCCTGGTTCAACCTTTCGTCCCACGCCTGTGTCTCCAAATTGGGGGAGAAGCCGCAAATACATCGT
>JAAUXT010051361.1_pt1 | contig 21967 bp, 21 predicted proteins | sample 7278171 | NCBI WGS metagenome assembly JAAUXT01 (sample SAMN14350112, study PRJNA611818) | marine sediment metagenome | isolation source: surface marine sediment (1.8m) | place: French Polynesia: Moorea | collected 2018-08 | reverse complement strand
TGATTTGTGACATTGAAACACCTCACTTATATTGAATACATCTGAGACAATTCCTGGTGTCCCGTATGCGCAAGCACGCAACATTTGTGATATCGAGCCATACTGTAACAATGGACTCACCCAGTGTGAGTACGTACGACCTTGATTTTGGTCGCGAAACTTTTTGTGCACAACTCCGTGCCATGAAGATCAACATTTTGCCGAAGGAGCAGCACCAAACCAAACTCCCCCCATCCACGCCAAGCAAATCCGGAGAGATGAATGTTGCCCCGTCAATTAGTCGGCGCGAGGTGTACGGCGAGAACGGGCAAACGAGATTAGAAGTCGACATTCTACCCTCGTCGTTGCCTCAGGTGTTTTGCCTCGTCCGTTCCATGTTGTCGCCAGGACATTCATCGTACGAGCGTCTGCGAATAGAAGCCGTTGCAGAAAGGAATTGAGTGTTCTCGTCGTTGCGCCTGGCGGAGGACGCCGTCAGGTCAAGTTTGCGCCAACACACCAAAAGACGACTGTACACTCGAGATTGGCAATACAACTTGGTGAAGGGTTGAAAGTGAACACTTGCCCCTCTGCACAACTGAGAATTTTCGGTCACTTGAGGCAAGTGAGAAATGCCCAATCGTGTGGCGTCGTTTGTGAGCATTTTTGTCAATATTTCTGGTTGTGAGAACATGACGTCAGTTCTTCTTCCACATTTCAAAACTTGGTTCAAGGCAACAAGTTCAGCAACAAAACTCGTTCTGGTTGGGTCGCAAGCAGGCGTCTTTGCAAGCACAATTGGGGTAAAAACTTTTCAACATTCCTTTTGTGGAGGCATGAGGTTGGGTTGGGTCACAGCTCCTGTTCTGTTCTTCACGTGTCCATAGCAAATCATGCAAACATCAACAAAACAAATCACTACAAATATCAATCCTTTTTGGGACCAAGATGTCAAGCGAAATGTCTTTTTGTGGTGGAAGTATCTCAAACACAAAACGGGTGGCAACAGGAAACTTCTGCTGTCCTCATGCTGACACTCACGCGCGCGTAACTGAAAGAAACTACAAAAGTTACAGTCGACCAAAGCAAAACCTGACGGTTTCCAATTTCCTTGAGGATCTTGAAGCAGGAAATCTCGACAATAAACGAGCGCGTTCTTTTGTCTTCAGCATCTCAATTCCTCCAAAACCGTCGGTTGTCAGTCATCTGCATTGTCCAGACCCAACACGCTCACTCAAAATCACAGATTTTTCTCACTCCTTTGTCGATGCGCCCGTAACTCTCCATCGTTAAATGACAACGAACGGGAAATTATCTTCCTGGCAGAATCAGCAACTCCAAAATGTGCACAGCGCCACAAGGCGCAGGGATACAGCGAACTTCCTTTCGCTGCAGATTTGACATTTGCGTTTCCATGTCAAAATATTTCACCCATGAGGAGTCTAAGTGAGCGAGCAGCTTTGTGTTTGTTTCACAGTCTCACAATCTTTCTGCAGAGTAAATCTTGCTCAAGTGAATTCGCGTTTGATTCAATTGATTGGATCAACGAACCAAGCACAGGCACAAAGCAAAACAAGGTTTTCACACGATGCTCATTCCAAACGAGTAACTCGAGCACTTTGGCCTGTCGAACAACATTCCGCTTGAGGCAGCCAAATGTAGCACAGCTCAGAGCAAATCTACGTTTCACGTCTGTCGAGTTCATCTCGGCTGACCAAACACAGGCCACACACCTTCAGTCTTACCATTCTCCACTCGTGGATGCGGGATGACCAAATGAAGCACTGCACGACCAGATGTCTGGAGGAAGATTGACACAGCTGTCGCAGGAATGGATGACCGAGCCTTGCGGCTGTTCCACAACGAGATCAAGAAAGATGGGGGAGACAGACACAAAGTTGCGTCCGTGAGTAAGCGTCACTCGTCTGCCATTTTCGCAAACCATGAGATCGGTGCTTCGGGTTTTGACTTTGCTTGCGGGATAAATTGCTGCGGACTTCAGTGGAAGGACGATGTCCCCAACAAAACCCTGTCATCTTACACACAGCAGCGCTCTGTGAGGGATAATCACACTTATTCATTTTTAGTCACTGCAATGCAAGGATCCCAGAAAGCGTTTAAATGTCAAAGCCTTCGTCATCATGTCCGACCCATTCCATTTACTCCCTGGCTTTTATCAAGCTGCACTGAGCCAGAAACCCGGGCTGCACCGTGATGGAGCTTCGTATGAAACTGTCTCGCGACGAGAAAGGCATTTCGCATGAAAGCCCGAACATTCGATACGCAACCATGAAATGAAATCTTATGCCAAAACAACATCCAGCAGTTCTTGCTTGTCTCCCGTTGTTAGAAAAAGAGTAGCAGACAGGAGGCCTTCAAAACCCGAAGGCCTCAGCAATCAACCATTGGCATGTTGCTGGAAAAAAAGTTTTCTCAGGGGAAAAGGTAAATCTGTGGAATTGCATCAAACTCCACACGTTGAAACTGAGATAAACGCTCCTCACCTGTGATGTCAACACAGGGCAAACCACCACATGTGAGTTGTTGGACAGTTCCATTCAGTGAATTTTCTTCATGTCTGGATACATTCACAGGAAAACAAGAAACTGAAACACACTTCAGAGGCCGTCCGGAGTTGACGGTGCCTTTTCAGGCAGTCACGACTTGATTTTCTGATGTGCCACCCGAATCAAGGGTTGTCGAATTTGTCCAGTTCTTCTTTTGACCTATTGTTCGATCGCGACACCATGAATTGGACGCTGCGAAAGGAAGCATGGGGCAAACTTGGCCAAACACCACGCCACCAAAGGATAGCCTTGGCTTCATTTCTGTGGTCTGCGGAGTCTCGCTCAGCGAATGTGAGTGTGGTTTTCAATTCAGGTTCTCTTGGCAAAGCCTTTTTCCTTGAGTGAAGTAGTGAGAGATGGTGCAGCGGCTCTTTGAAGCAGGCGCCGCGTCGCCAGTTGCGGCTGATTGAGATTCAGCCGGGCCCCGACCTGACCCCGTGTCCGACAGGACCACATTACATTTATTCCTGTCACCTGCTTCTCCTCCAAATTACAGCTTCGACGCGCTTGGCACCGTGCACAAGTCCGAACTCTTTCTCTTTTGAGTTTTCAGCCAAAATCTTGAAGGCAACGGATCAGCAGCCCGCCGTGTACGAGTATCTCGCTTGTGGCACGTAGATTCATCATGTGGGGAATCAAGCGTGTGACTGAAGATCAGGCCTTAATCTCCCTTGATTCACTTTTCAAAAACTGATTGAATTATGGGCAAATAAGTTGGTAATATCATCCTGAAATCCTTGCGCTTGAGGCTCGGGCAATTTGCCGGGAACCAGCAGCCTCCACTCAGCCTCAGAAGGAAGGCCACGGCCCTTCCTTCGTTGAACGTTCACACGATGCTCAGGTCCTGAAGCACTACAAATGTTCTTGGCGACTGTTCTGCCTAACACCCAGAAACAATGAAATTTACACGGTGTGTTTTCTCAAAGAAAGAGCGATGACGCGAAATGAACATTTCGCTGAAGTGGTGGCGCCATCAATCACACTTTGTTCTGCTGCGAACGACATGGCTCTGTAATCTCCTCCGGACAGCGCGTCGAGAACACAAGAGTGTGATGAGGTGGAACAGATTCGGACCTCATCCCGCTACGAGCTGTTTCGTCGAGAAAGGCTGCAGAGATACTGAGAGCTCACTGATCCATGGTTTCTGAGCTCGTGAATATGCAGACCTTGATTCTGCTTGATCCAACAGCTGGTCACACAGTGCTTTCAATTCATTCCCGGCTCAAATTATCATTGAGCACGAGCAACACGCGTGGAAACGTGAAATCTAGCGTGGTTTTGCGTATCTGATCAAGCCACCAGTATTCCAACTGGGAAGTGAGCCCAGATTCGTGCCTCGAGAAGAACACACCGCACCGACGTTCAGTCAAACATTGCCTTTTGTTGCGGCGAAAATTGAAATGGAACTAATTACACGTGGAGCACAAATGTCTCCCATTACAGGCGCACGAAGATGCTTCGCTTCGAAACGCGATGCGTCCGTCTGAAAAATCTGTGGCAATGTATTCACCCGGGTTTCTTGTCTGATGGATGACCGTCAGATTTTGTGTGTGCACAGAGTTCCAGCTGATTCCAGTACAATATGAAGCATTCAAATTTTGCATAATTGTCATCTTCTTTTCATCTTTGCTCAGAACGATAAAAGATACTGTCATCCTGCTTTCCTCTGATCGCGAACTGACAGTGTCAATGTCCAACTGTAGATCTACCCGCGGTCAACATCCCAGGTTGTCGCCGAGAGTAACTCATAGCCAGGCCAGAGTCGTGCACCGTTAGTGACCGACTGTTGAAGACACGGCGAGCGACTCCGACTGGTGACGAGTGTCTCCACGTCCCAGTGAATGAGATAAAAGGCACGGAGAGCGAAGATGAATCAAGATTATTGTTTCATGATCCAACCTCACAACGTGGCAAGAACTGACCATGCAGCATGTTGCACCAACGTGCTGGCTGTAATCTCTAGACAAAACGCGCTTTCCTGCACCGACCTCCTCGCAGATCCACTTTCCCTGACAGAGCAATGGCTTCACACTCTGTCCATATGACGTACTGCTGCAGGAGCTCATACACAAAGCTTACTCATGTCACATTTGTCTCTTATCTTGCAAGTTATGGCAAAAACAAATGTAAGACGACAACCCCATAAAGGAGAACAAATAGAAAGGGACATTCCAGACACAACGCTTTCCTGCAGCGATGCAAATCAGTCCTGCTTCGTGAACTGATGCATCAACATCACATCTTCCAGCCAAGTTGAACAACATGAGGCCGGGAACTCGGAGTCTTCGGGCGGCTGGAGGCCCCGGACCGCGCGAGCAGCGCTGCTGCACGGCTCCAATTCGTTCCCATCATCTGCTTATCAGCGCCAATTAACTTTACCGTCTCCAACCTTTGTTGCAACGATTCCCCGCAGTGGATAACACGAGCACCACACGGAATATCAAATTTATTGCACCAAAGAAGAGTGGGTTATTTCATTGTCGCTCACTCACCCAGGAAACATATTCACTCTGGAGTAATGCAATAGCAATCCCCCGGTAGAAGGCGTGTTTACATCAATTATTCTCAATATGAAATAAGGATGTGCGATTTGATTGTGCGCTAAATATTTAATGCCGCTCAAGATTCATTGCTTTATCCCTGTTCAAGGGCAAAACATTTTCCCCAAGCGCAAAGGATGATGAACGCTCTTAGAGGAGCCCAGCCCAGCTCAGCACAGAAAGGTGACTTCTCTGAGTCAGGGGAGATCATCGCTGATCCAGTTTAGTCCAGATGATTGAACTTACACTGACTGAATTATGTTTATTGCTCTGTTATGGTGAGCGTTGTGTGCGCTAACAACAACGCCATAAACCTTCAATTGGCCGTGTTTCTCGACGGTGAATGCAGCGATAAAAACAAGTGACTGCGAGCTTTGGAAAGGAGTCTCTGGTTACATTCCAGAACCGACTCCGATCTCAACGGTCATCGACATCAGTTTCTGTGCCGATACGAGTAGATCTACACAACGCCGGAGACGCTCCACGAAGTCAAGACACAAGTTCTCTGACATGCTTCAGTCAGCCAAGTCATCTTTCTTTGCTTTCCTTTCTTTTAGAATTGACCAAAAGTCAATGTTTGAACACATACCTGACAGTACTGACCTGTTCTTCAGCACGCTCAACGAATATCACCACCACCACTTTTTTCTTGCGGTTCCAACCTGACCCTTCCCACCCAAACCAGACCATACCCGGACACAAAGCAACTGTTTCGCATCCATGCCTTCCCATCCCACTTGAGTGATGTGTTTTGCCACGGAACTGTTCGGAAACTACTGCCACACACGCGCGCTGAGTCGGCGCAACCGGACGTGCCTCACCTGGCCTGGCGGATGGCGTCGATCCAGGCGGTGCACTCGGAGTCCGAGTCGGCCCTGAGGTCGTACTGCCGCTGCTGCGCGTCCTTCCGGTACGAGATGGTGAAGCAGTACTGCAACGAGAAAGCATTCGCTCGCTTACGGCAAAATTCTTCATGGAAACACGGATGCACACACGCACACACATCGCAACTGTGACGTCGCAACCGCAGACCTTCGCGTTTCAGACGGAAAATCTCACAGACTTGAATCAGTCCGTGTCCCACGGGATGAGTGCTGCTCGATTCGCAGCTCTGGCCAAGGATGCCACGTGGCTTTTGTTCTTGCCTCAAGCAGATCTGTTGCTCCGTCCCACGCAGAGTCTGAGCTTGAATCAGTCTTCTCTCTTCACATGAAAACTGCCTTCGCCAAGAACCTCACCCCTTTCAGCTTGTGACCCATTGTTGAGGAATATCCAGCTTCATAGTAAACCGTGTGACGAAACTGAAACAAAGTGTCTTCAATTCTGTGCGCAAGAATGGTGCCACTCAAGTCAACATTCTCTGCTGACCGACTTCTTGACCAATGTTCTCCCAAAGAGCCGCTGTTTTCAACAGCAATTCACCTTCCGGAGCAAATGAATCACAAGGAAACAAGTACTGTTCAGGTCCAAGGAAACAGTGACTCGGAACGCACGTTCGTCAACGCAACGTTCGTGTCGTTCGAGTCAGAAATTTCTCGACATTCATCGTGAGCTGACCCTGGCTGTGGCCGAGAAGGATTTGAAAGAAAGGCGGCCGGGGAGTGGTGGTCATCCAGTTCATAACTGCTTCCACAATGTAACGGATGCTCCCCGCCCCATGTGTGGTGTCAGCAGATTCTGGACGCACACACACATACGCACACACACACACACACACACACACACATCCCGACTTCTGTGAGGCTCGACGCACTGGTTGTTGAGGTCCAAGTGAATCTTGTAGACGTCTCAAACCAAACATGACGCAATTTGGCAATGACACATTCCAACATTGGTGCCGGAAGGATTTGCACTGAAGACCTCACACCTTCTGACGCAATCGTTGCCACGCTGGAAAGCAACTGCAGCGTCTTGCGTACAGCCAGTCCCGAAATAACTGTCACATCCAGGGCTCCTTCCTCAGAAGCCGATCAATCACAAAAGGATTTTATTTGATTGCAGGCAGTTAAGTCTGGAGATCCGCTGCGCCATGCGCTTATTGTTCACCAGACCGAGAGAACAATGCTCAAAAAGCGATCCTGGTGACCACCTTCCAATTTTGTATCCACTCGAATGTGACAAAATGATGCAGTGGCGCGAACATCGGTCGGCAGCTTGGCTCGAAGCTGGCACACGACACTTTCAATAACTTGGTTCCTCTGACACCAAAGGGACCTGGAGAATCGGTTGCAATGTTTGACAACTTCATGTCGCTGGTTCTGCTTCAGCAAATAGCCCCTCCAGCCAGGGCTGTGAAATTTCATGATTCACTGAGTGCTGTTCACAAAGGAAGCAGTACTCTTTTCTTGCAGGAACATGGCCGTTCCTATGGATTGCTGCGTTTTTGCTTCTCGAGCTCTGCGGCGGTTCGCTTGGCTGCAGGGCTGCGGTAACGTCGCGTGTGGTGTTCGCATTGGGGGATCCTCTTGAGCGTTGGTGCATAAGTGTACAAACCCACCCGGTTCCCTTCGAGAGTTTCAGTCACACGACGTTGATGATCCGACCGAAACAATCCACTGATCAGCGGAACGGACACAAGCGAGCGCCTGTGCGCTATAGATGTCCAGCACGGACCAACGCAATCAACTAATTGGAACCTGTCGGTCTGTTGTGCGACACTTTGTGTGATCGTCAATATTGTCAGAATGGGGAAAGTTTATCAGCTGCCATCATCCAACACGGAAGTCCGCTCCGCGCGAAGCTGCGCACTGTGTCACTGGGGCATGTCAACAACTCGAGCGAATTCAGCGACGAGAAGTCAAAAAGTAACCATGTTCGGCCAGTTCAATGGCGTCAGCGTGCATGCAGAGACACACAGCCAGCCAATGCAAGTTTACTGCAAGAGAACTAACGCGCTTCCCGATAAAATAGACAAAATCCCTGTGCACAGAGCAAACGATAAAGTATTCTTGAGCACTACGAAAGGCAAAAGCCCCAAGATTGGACACAAACAAGTTCGAGTCCAATGGACGCATTCCCCAACGCGGAAAGAAGTTGCAGCACCATGCACACTGGTACACAAGAGGCGGTTCGGACAGTGGGAGAAGGGTGTCAGGGAAAGTTCAGGACAAGGGTGATCCGATATCCGAAGGGCAGCCCCAGGCAGTGCAATGTCATTGATGGGGGTCATGCATTTTTGAACAGAAGAACAAAAAATGTTTTGAAAGGACTTTGTTGGTTGGTGGGGCAGCCTCTAGACTCCAATGGTGTCAGTGTGTGTTCCCGGGGAGGGGAGATGCACCTGGCCCGGCGGGACGGGTGCGGCTCCGGGTCCTGGAGATGTCCACCACATTGAGCAACCTGAACGACGTAAACCTGACAGGAACGGAATGTTTGGGCCGAAGACCACAGCCTGCAGGAGTGCCAAAACAGGACAAAAGTAACAACGTGTTCGGTGCGAGCAGCGAAGCAACTGTATCGTGGAGAGATTTATCCCAACATGATGAGGATCTTATTCCTGCCAACAGTCGAAACACCGCTTCAGGAATGAGAAGTGACAACAACTGGTCCCAAACCGCGAACGTCTTAATTCATTCTGAGCACGCAAAGGAGCAAAGCAGCTTGTCCCAGAAGCGCAAGGTTTGCAAAGCACTGAACAATTGTGGTCTCACAGGCCTACCTCACAACTCAGACCACCGGCACTCGAAAAGCCATGAGGGTCATTCGAGCTGCCCACTCCAAGGAACTGCAAACACCCAATCAGCAAACAGGCAAACAATGTGAACAAACATTACTTGTGCAACTGTTCCATTTTGTAAAACTGATCAGAGATCAACATTGCATTTCACAATCTTTTCACGATTTGCTCTGATGGCCTGATGGCAAGAACACTTGAAAACGTTCCAGTGAGAGCGACAGCAAAATCATTTGTCTGGCGCTCGACCCAAAACGGCACTAAGAAGTTTTCTAATCACATCAAGAGCTGATTGGGATCCCCATCTTGGGTTGATTTGCTTACAGTTGATATTTTCTCGATAGCCAGGGGCCAGTGCTTGGCTGGAACAAGCGTCGAAAATCTAATAAGGAATCAGCAGCTATATGGCACATACGTAGACAGTTTCTTGCTGGCCGAACCTGCTTGGTGTGCCTACCTGCAGCTGTGAGCAGCCTAGAAGCAAAAGCTGAACATAAGGATCTTCCGTGACAACGGCAAAAGCTGTGAGTGTTTTCTGCAGCAAAACTGAAGCAGGCAAAACTTCTGTCCTTTACCCGCGTGAAAATCGCATGAAATGGCTCCTTTGTGTACTCCTTCTGAACTTTTCAAAACCACAAAAGGCGTATACCCGGACATACTGGCAACCACAAAGATGCAATGTCACCCTGATTACCAGCGAGATTCAAAACCAATTGTTACAGACATCAGACTGGTTTTGATTCTCACTGGTTTAACCCCCCTGGGTAAACCAAAGAATCAAAAGCCTTATTGTTGGTTTCAATCTCGCTGCTTTGCACCCCCCCCCCCCACCGATAAACCAGCAAGGCTGGTTTGCGTGTCCACAGACACAGACAGCTATGACGATTGCAATAAGCCCTGCGGCCTTTCCGGCTACACCGACGCCGCGGGTTTGAAAATGAAAATCGAGAACACTTGTTGGACACGATATTCCTTCACCCATGCGGTGAGCAAGAGAAACTGCTGTGATGTTCAAACTCCGCTTTTTCATCTCGTCCGTTCTTCATCAACACACGGGGAACCACGTTCCTGCACAATGGTGGTTCACTTGTGTTCACCTGCAGCGCAACAACACGGTTTGGTGCTGAACGTAACAAGCCATTTTCGTCCAATCCCCCGAAGCGACACACAAATCGTTCAGTGCGAGGGACGGAGCTGAACCTCACCGTTGTCGCGACCTGGAACCCTGGTCACTTCCTGTCGACTTCCGCCCACTATTCTGGCTCGCCCCTTTTGTGTCCAACAACCCAGACAGTGACTTCATCAGTGAAAGAGCTTCAGACGCAAATCCACTTTGTGAGTTATTTGGCTTCTGCGAGCAACCCCTTCCAAGGTCACTCCAAACTGGTTCTTCTGACTCGCGTTGTTGTTGGCTGCGTGCGTTTTTTTTCCATCTGAGATTCAGACACTTCATTCTGTCATGGTTTGCGGACGTCACCGCGTGAACAGCGATCAGTAGTGATCGGCAGGAAGCCGACCGCTGACACCAAGTGGAGCGGCCGCTCGACGCGCACCGTCATCTGAGAAAACGATGGCGACACAGGAAGAAGGAAGCGGATCGACAGATGTACTGCCACATCCTGCAGACATTCTTTTCGCAACAAGGTGCAATTCGAGAAAACATTTACGGGCGTCCCCGCTGTGGGCTCCATTACTCCCCCGAACAGCCGCGCCTCATCTTCCGTCTCGAGCAGCGCGCAGGTCGATAGCCGTTACACGGCGTAATTGTCCGCCTATTAACAGCTCATTGCCAGCCCTCGAGTAATGTTTCTCTCCACTTATTAAGGTCTTACAGCAGGGGCTGCGCGCTTCTTCCCAAGCAAATCCAAAGTGAATGAGATCGTGTGAGAGACTGTGTGGGTACGTGTGTCACGAAACTTTCGCGAAGAACGGCTCCTAGCTCACAGGCAACAACCAGTGTGACCAAAGCAAGCAGCCAGAAGTCCACAAATCTCTGCAACAGCGTGCAGGGCAACTGGCGACAGAACAAGGATAACTGGTAAAACCAGGTTGTTCCTTAGAGTTGAAGAATTCAAAACGCGGCCGCTTTCCCGCAACTTGGCCGGACTGGACAATGAAAAGCGCAATGACAATGATTAAAAAAGGGATGAGCAAACCAGAGCTAAAAGCTTTTCTCGACCCACGATTGACAGGGGCTGAGTAGCCTGGAGTCACCGAAGTCACGTCTTCACTTAACAAGCCATTAATGGATAATGTTCTGCGGATGTTAAACTGAAGCTTCTCATGTCCTCTTTCTGGGCATACCAGGATCATCTCGACATTTCTCAACAAGTGTTCAGAGGAACTGGCTTCAGAAGACGCAAGCTTGTTTCCAGTGAGTTTCAAGAAAACTGCGCGTGCACTAGTAGTTGCATTTGTCACAACCTGATCAATGAACTCAGACGCAGCAGAGCGCAACGCGTTGGGATTCCCCGATTCAACAAAACCCATGAAAAAAATCCAGGTGACAAATGCTGGCTTCAGAAGCGATGGAAAATGACTCCAAAACGTTCTGTGCAAACCGGTGCTTTTCTCAGCAACGCTGAGAACCTGAGAAGAGAGATTCCCGTCACACAATCAAACACTGAAGAGTGGATTCGATCATGCATGTAATTCCAGTTCATAAGGGAGTTTCATCAAATTACTGAATGAAGCTGCAACAGCGGCACATGCTTCAAGTCTTGGAGCATTGTTCACATCAAGAAAAAGTTTCATCAAACAAGGGTGCAACGAAAGAGAAATACAGTGGCAATTGTTGCACCAGAACATACACACACACAAGCACGCACGCACGCACGCACGCACGCACGCACGAACGCACTCTCACTCTCTCTCTCTCTCTCTCTCTCTCTCTCTCTGTCTGTCTCTCTCTCTCTCACACACACACACTCTCTCTCTCTCTCTCACACACACACACACACACACACACACACACACACACACAAGCAATTCCGAAGAGACAGCACAACAGATTGCTCCGTCAAGGGATCTGTCCGTGCGCTGAGACAATCTTATCTTCTCATAAAGAGAAAAAAGGAACCAAAGATCAACGAGCCCACGACTCTTTACAGGAGGCATTGTGCTCAGAACACACATTGTTTCAGCTGACAGACCACAGCTGCCTGCCCACTTGAGGAGAAAGGACAACCAATCGGGTTGTTTCTCAAAAGTAACTGCTGGTTTTCTTGAGCGGGGGAGGGGAGGCGGAAATTCTGCTACCAAACGAAGTTTTGATGTTGCACTTGACGGATGTGGCAAGTACATCCATTTGGAAAGAAAAGACACAACAAAGTTTTTCAGCGCAATATTTAGCAGACAAACGCTCCGAGTACAGACGGATCAGGACTTCGATCAGCTTCGTGCTCCCTCCAATGAAGGGAACAAAAACATTCGGGTTTCCAAAAAGACAGTTCGAAAAAAGAACACACACACTCCCCTTATTTTGGTTCTCAATCTTGGGGTAGAAAGGTGTGCTCTCTGTGAGTAGTTTTGGTGGATGCGAAGTGCAAATGCAAACGAACAGCAAACCCTATTGGAACATGCCTGGAAGCTGTGCAGAACGCATTCAGAATGCATTCAAGATTAAACCTGAGTTCAAACATTTTGAATTCCTTGCGTCTGACGCGGTGAAAATGTTCCATTTACGGGAATGTTCACTCCAACTCGGTTCAATCCCACCTGGGTGTCTGGAAATGTTCGGAAACCATCAGGTCGGGAGCTTTCAACATGGAGATCACTCCCAATCAAAAACTTCAACTTGTGATGTTGATGTGGTGAGTCCACAACAGCACACCTTGCAATTCAAGTTGGAGGGTGTCCGGCCTGCTTCATCGGACGCAGCCACCCTCGGAAAGTGTGCCTCAGTCAGTTAATTTCAAACCTCTCCTCAGAATGGTAGCACACGAAGTGATGAAAAAGTCGGAGCGCAAACGCAAGCTCAGGTGAAGTCACCATGGAAACCAAATTGTCAGAAAGGAAAAAGAGAGAACAGCGCTTGATGGGAACAGTGAACAAAATACATGTGAACGAGCTGTATATTTGGCGACGGCAATCATGCCTTCAGGAGCTGCTTTGAATGACAAATATGTCGTGCCAGGGTGCCGTGTGACATTTGCCGGAGTGCAATTTGGATGCAAGCGCCTGCGCACCTCTGCGACATCCCCGTTGTGTTTCGAGCGGTGTGATTCACGCTCCAGGTGCGCCACGGGCCAAACGCCTTGTCAGCCAAATACAACCTGTCACTTCAGAACGGACACGGAATTAAGTAACGTCTACAAGGGAGAAGAACGAGGCGAGCTCGCACGCAGTCAGAACGAGCCAGACGGCAGAGCGCGGAGGGTGCGCCGCCGCTGGCGCCTCATCACTTCCCTCCCAATCGACCAGCTGATTGACTTTTCACCGCACCTTACAAACAGCCTTCGGTAGCTGGCATGCTGGCAGCAAGGAACACTCGTCGGAGGAACCGTATCACTGGACATTGAAAAAATTTAATGTCGGGTAATTGGGGTCACCCGACATTTGAAAATATAACATCACCCATCTTTCCAAAAAATTTTAATGTGTTGCAACCTTCCAGTCACGCAACATTAACTTTCACCCAACATTTGAATTTTTCTGATGTTGGGTGACCCCCAATCACCTGACGTTTGTTGGCACCCAGCATGGTGCAAAATTAACCCATCAACATCTGTCACAGCATCTGAGGGGGGCCGCCAAAAACTCGATCAGCAGGGCAATGCTCTGCGCCTCCGACGAGTGTAAAAACGGGTGTCATGGTGAGACGCCATGAGCGTTGACGTGAATGAGACTGGCTCCTTGGCTCCGAGTGATCGTGGAGACTCAAGTGTTCCGCACGATTTTTTGAGAACCCAGTGTTCTTGTTGTATTGATGCGTGCGGAAGCATGGCACCCCGTGATCCTGGGTTTCATGTCAAATCAAAACTGAATGGTGCAGGCTTGTCTTGTGAGACACATGTGAGCGATGAATCTGGCAGCTCACGGCACCCGCATTTGTCAAGAGTCAGAACTCGACAGGCCCATGGAGTCAACTAATGGTGGTCACACTAATGTGTGAACAGCAGTTAAATTGTCAAGGACCGGTCTGGTGGCCACGATGTTCCGTCGCTGCCATTGTACCACTCCAAAGACGGACATTTTCCCCCTGAATAATTTATCTGCAGCTTCCTTCCTGTCGGGTGATTACGAGTCAACTGGCAGCTGCGACAGAGCATTGTTTTCAAAACCACCAAGGACAGCTCTGCTGCTGCAGAATTCGGCGTCACACACGAGCTCACCGGTGACCTCCCGGTGCGTCGAGCAGGAGGGGGCGCTGGGAGATTACCGACAAGATCTGAGACGTGACTCAAGTTTGAGACTTCCACCTGGCTCAGTGTAACAGTCTGTAACATCCCTTTCCCTACGGGCTTCTGCCCGCAAACTGTTTCTGAGTTCTCGAGCAATTCATTCGAAGATGCGCTTCGTGGGTTGCGCAGCCATGCCCGGAATGGCGACAACATGCGAGAAGCCAAGTTCAACAGAACGAACGTTTGCGCGCACAACGAAAGCACCCGTTCCTCGTACTTGCAGCTCTGGCCGTTACACCTGCCACGTTCAGAGACGCAACAATCCGAACGTCTTCGCTGGGGGGTTTCGCATCGGAACAGGAAGGAGCGATCAGAAGCTGCTTGCTTGGCATCTAAAAATAGGGACGTTACAAGTGTCTAAGTAAACTGCATTATCTCGCTGCTGCAGTGTCGCACATGCAAGCTGAACACGAACAGAACCCCTTCAGCATGCGACGCACTGTTTCCATCGCGTTATGTTGTCTCTATCCGCAGGTCTGAAACTAAAGCATTTGAGGCATTGCGTGAATGGTGCCGTTCTTTCCACACTGCTACGTGTGACATACTGCAGCAATATCATACCTATTGTGCAGCGATCTGTATCGCCACGATAAAAGACATCCGCGCGAGCTGCACCTCTCATCAAAGCTGCTTTGCGAAGAGGAAACTAAAAATAACCCTGTGTTGCCCCATTAGCTCGAGGCATTTTGTTCCATTCACCTCAACTGGAAAAAAGGTAATATGGCCATCACTTTTGCATCATCTCATCCCTGATCGCATTTGTCCAGACAACGAAGCAAAGAGAAAGTCAGATCTGGTGCAACCACAAGTTGAAATGTTGGACAAAACCAGACTTTCAAGTAGAGCATCAGCCGAGTACGTCAGCTACAAAGGGATAAGCATTTGTGCATGTGCATTCAACAGCCATGTAACTTAGCCTCAACCAGCTGACCCACACGAAAGGGCGGGGGGGGGGGGGTTCAGTTACAAAACATTTTATTTTTCGGAATAAGTACCAAATTCTGAACAAAAAATGTTCAGGCCTTTGTAACTCCCCCCTCCCGGGAAGTTACAAAATTGCCCAAAACCCAGGCGGATACAGGGACAAACCAATATCAGCTTCGCGGCTTATCATCATACAAACAAGAAAGCTGAGCTTTGAACACAGGCGCGTTCCGAGCCTTCAGACATTTCTGAGGTTGGTGAGCACCTCCATTGAGTTTCTGTCTTTGGGGACAAGACAGGACCTACCAAACATCTGGGTGCAGTCTACCCAACTAGAAAAGTGTTGTACCCTCACAGCATCAGCAATCGCCAGTGCACAACAGTCTTGCTCTATAGGACGCGCCAGTGCAAAAAAGAACACAACTTTTCAGGAAAACTGGACGTTCAAGTAGAATATCAACCGCTCGCCGCGCATATCGCCTGCAGACCGCACCCAACACACTCAGAAAGTTATTTGCACGACAAGTCATGTCTTGGATGTAACTGAGGAGGGCGGGGCAAACTGGACAACATTTCTGAACAAGACTTAAAATGGACCAAAATGACAAATCTAAAACATGTTTGTAGCTGAGGAGTGGCTGAACAACTTAACATTTTGGACAACTTTTCAGATAAAACTCAAAATGGAAAAAATGACAATTCCAATTGTTATTTAACCAGGAGGTAAACCAGACAACTAACGTTTTCAGATGACCTTCTTGGACAAGACTCAAAACAGACAAAAATGACAAGTCCAACTTTCAGACAAGACAGTAGGTAGAGGTGGGGGAGGGGGGAATTTTTTCTCACAACTTTTTCAGATAAGACTCAAAATGGAAAAAATAAAGCAAAACGTTTGGACAAGACCACGGGTAGGGGTGGGGGAGGGGGAGGCAATGTTGGCATGAGGACAAGGGACAAGTGCCCGATACGCGGGTAAAACATTATCAGCGCAAGCGGCTGATACTAACTGGAAATCTCGATTTCGTTAAGACACCACTGTTTCACGAACCGTCCCGTTCTATCAGACTTGAGTTGCAGGAGGTCCGAGGGGCTCGGTAATTTCACCGCACTGACCATAAAGAAAGCCTCTTCCTGGATTGATTTTGCCATCAGGTTGCAATTTCTGGCCCAAGAACTCTGGCATCCAATTCCATTGATCACAGGCGCACGTTTCACTGATACCTCTAATCTGATTGGTATCTCTTTCTTTTGGGAACTCCGACACAAAGAATTAGTCTTTCAGAACCTGCAGCGGCTTTGCCTTGAAATCACGACCACAAGGTTCCATGAAGACATCATTGCTGAGTCTTCTTCCCTCTGTGGGAAGAAACCGGACTGAAACGGGGTCACCAACGGGCATGGTGCAGCCGAAATCCTCGACCACACTCGCAGAGTGTCAGACCAGCAACGTTCAACACGACACAACCTTCAAACCAACGTAGGTAGCAACGCGCACTTCTAGTTGCCACGCGATGAGTTCCTCTTTGAATCAAATGACTCTTCTCCCATTGCGTAACACAGCCACCTCCCTCAAAGTCAGCAACGTTCTTTTTCACCTTGCGTCGCTCCATCAATAGCGTGAGAGGCGCACGGCTGAGCAGGCGCCACAGCGAGGTGCGCAATTCTCCGGGCGCACTTTAACACCGTCGCCGCTGTTATTGCGCTTCAAAGGGATGATCGGGGCTCTGGGGAACCGACGATCAATGAGTCTGAGGAGCAACATGTCCTCAAGTAATGACAACATTTTTGCGCACTAATTCATTGATAATCTTCAATGAGAAATGCATTATGCAGCTTTTTAATGGGCGTTTAGCTTCCCAAATCTTCAAACGCAAAACTTTGGACACAACCACGATGTCTTCCGCAAACCAACTGGCTTTCTTTGTGATTTTTGTTTCATTCAGACAACTTCTTCAGCAACACTTGTTGCTTTTCGTGAAACACTTCGCAACACCTGTGCAGGTCCGCAAAGCGGTCGAGAGAACCAAATTATCGTTTTAGGAATGTTCTTCTTCACAAACAAGAGACCCTTTCTTAATTAACCCTTTACAGCTTCTTACAAGGTCTTTGTAATCATCATAAAAGTCGTTCTAGTGTCTGTGAGACTATTTACAACATGCGAGTCTGTGCAGCTTCACTGCGAATCATCCGCTTTCAGCTCAGAGATGCCACTGGCGAAACCGGACGTCCAAAACTTCAATTTTTCCCACACTTTTTTTTCTGCAGTACAAACACCGGCTGGATCCACTTCTTATGAAAATGAGTCGTGTTGCTCAGTAATCACGAGCAGCAATAACTTGGGGCAGTGCGGTGGGACTCTTCAACGTCGAACTGAACCTGTTCACTCGTGAAAGAGGATCTCGGCTCCAAGCTGGAAATGCTTGATGGTGTTTTCTTGTTCATGTCTTCATTACGCGCTCCACAAAAAAATCCCGCTCCATCGAAATACTATGACAAGCGCATTCATGTTAAGCCGCATGACAAATCCGCAGCTCCAAACGCACTAATGAGGCTTTCCTGGCTTATCTGTTCCCAACCGAGCTTAACATCAACGGAATCTTCAACGGTAAAAGATGTGCAGTCTGCGAGGACAAAAAGACCTCCGCACACACACACACACACATTACTCGTGTGGAGGCGAAAACTTACATTTCCGACATCTGTGCTGAGTGCTGTGCGAGTTGCAATTATCACATGGAACTCTCGACTGGTTTGACATTCGTGTAAACTTAATTGACTCATCACGAGGGGAAGGATATCATCTGACATTTGTTCCATCTCAATGAAGAACTGAAAGCTTCTCTCGTTGTTGCTCTCGCCTATCAGTCTCCGACAATGAAACAATCTAATGTGGCAGAAAGCGTGTAATGATCGATTTGCTGCTTTTTAATCAACGCAGGATTTATCGCGCACTTTACACCAAGGCGCACACATCGCTTTCTTTTCTCACGCAATAAGTTTTCCGGAATGAATTACGACTTCAGCCAGAGCCAGTGAAGCAATGCCATTTAGAAGCTTTGAAACATTCCTGCAGTTGAACACATGTTGCAGAAACCCAGACAGCGAAAGGACCACAATGTTCAGGTAAACAAGAAGGCTACACCCAGGAAGCGCACCACCGTGGGGGGGGGGGAGGGGAGGGTCCGGTATGGGCACTACTGCCAGACCCCCTTCCCCTTGTGGACAGGTTGAGTCCCACCCTCGGACCTCACCTATCACGGGCAGAGGGGTCCAGTATGGGCACTGACAGGTGACGTCCAACCATGCGACCTGCCCTGTCTACAGGCGGGACGGGAGGGGGTCTGACAGCAGCTGCTGGAACAACACACCCCGCCCAAGTGCTGGGGTGCACATGCTTCGTCGACCCACGGACGCGCTTCTCTCACAAGTTCATCGGAACGTGACAAGAGTTCCACCCTCTTGGAAGTCGAATGAATTTTACCACTTCCACGTTCAGTCCCCAGAGCACATGAAGCCGGCACACAAGTCAGTTCCGGTGCCCGCCCCAGGGTTCGATCCCATTGATTCGTTCCTTTGTTTTCACTCGAATTCTAACCCTTTCTTGCACCTGAAATCAACAAATCAACATCCAGACAAAAAAGAATTACCATCACACAAAGTGCAGCATAATTTTCGTCTACCCTGAAGCGAACCATATTTCCCGTCTGTTTTGTGACTTTCTCGCACGAAAAGGAACTGAAATTTTCTTGTTATTTTGGATCAGAGAAAAATCCAAACTGCAAAATAAATACGGTGCTCAAAAACTAAAATTTCTCGAAAAGGATTTTTCTTTTGAAAGTTGTCAAAAAGAACAAAAACAGCATCTGTTCAGAAGAAATGTGTCAGTGTCAGAAGTTTCAGAACATCCAGAACAATGCTGATATTTCAACAAAGTGAGTCTAACAAGTTTCTAGAAACACAGATGAGGCACTCGCACAACAGTTACGAAATAACAGAAAGGAAATATGGTCGTACACGAAACCATGGTGAAATTTCTGTCATTCAGTACGTGAACAGCTAAAGGTGAACTAGAGTATGTCTAAAAGATCAAAACGATAAGTATGCAAAAGTTCGTGCATATGGTTTGCAACAGTAAGCCTTACCTCGACCTCTAAAGCATTCTTAGAAACGGCGAGGAATTTGCTTGTTCCCCACTGTAAAGGAAGATAAAGACATAGAATCAGACAGCGTCCATTTTTAACTCGAAAGAGCAAATAGTGCCTTGTGAATTCTTGTCTTCGAAAACAAGATACGCAACGACGACGTTCGTTCTGTGGGGCCCGCACATCCAAGCGCCAAGCGGGGTCAGGGTTTGTTCCCCTCCCACGGGTGTGCAGGGAGAGTTAAAGTGCACATTGAATCCCAACCAAAAGAACACGCAGTGGAGTCCGGCACTTTTTTTCTAAAATCCAGTGTCCTCAATCAGAAATCGCCACACACTCGAAGTCAGTGTTGGGAACAACGTGCAATTGTCCAACGTCTTGCGGGTTGGAGGCATTTTTGGAACCAGATGCAAGTTTCCACGTGAGCACGTCACCCTGCCAACAAAAACCAGTCAACGGATCAAGAGACCTGAAGTTCTCTCTTCTGTGTTGCCACTGTTGAACATTCGCGAACGTGCTACGTTCACCTGATCTCGTGAGAGTAATGACAGCTTTGTGAAAGGGATGTTTCATTTTACAACGCCGTTCTTCAACCACATCAGTTCGTCTCACATCCCGGTTTTATTGTGGCGGTAGAGTCGCTGCCGTCTCAAAAACGCGCAGGGCCGAGCTTCCCCTTCCGACCCTCTTCCCACGTTCTTCCCTCTTTCGGAGATTGTGCGACAGTTGGGTATCAGACAACGATTTGGATAAGACGCCCCACAAGAGGCAATGTGTGTGTTCCCTCGGGCACCATCTCTTGCTCTTGACATTTAGCTTCTCGATCGAGTTATCAGCAGCAGTTCCCTCACGCATTATACAAAACTATTGATTGTAATAATATTCCAGCGCAAAGCAGCTCTTGGAACTATCTCCCTCTCCACACATGGCGCATATATATGTTTGAGGGAGGCGAATATTATCGATTGAAAGTGCGGTCTTAATTTTTGCTGTCATGTTCATGAGTGATGCAACAAATGCAAGAACCACGACAGCTGGTCTGCAGGTATGAAACAGCATGACTTGCACACAGGAAACGCTCCATTGAGATGACACCTTGTCTGGTCCCATTTACAAAGCCGGTGCTGTTGGGTTCAGAGGCGAGTTCGGCGGATTTTGCAGCTATCATCAAGCTGAACTGGACGAGAGGACCAGACAGGTGCGGAGAATGGCACATCCCACTCGTTGTGGAGCTCGCATCGTTGCATCTTGTCGTCAGTCAGTCCATGTCCAATTCAAGGTAAACACAGATCCTGTTTCGTGGTATTCTTGCACATAGCGCGACTTCCATACTCGCCAAAAAATTTCCGAAGCTGTTCTGACCACTACTTGGGTGTTACATACCCACAGTGACGCTGAAGAGCTTCCATATTTTGTTTGTCACTCTGCACTTCTGCTCAGGACTTCAGGCAGATCACAACACAACTGTTCAATATAGCCCAAATCCGAATGAGTGACTGGATGCTTTTTGCGGTCAACCACTGGAGCAACAGCCTTTATGCAGTCACACATGAGGCCAACCCATACGTGCTGCCTGAGTCAGACCACACACGCACACACAACAATACGGACAACAGTTGTCAGGGTTTTGAGTGAAACACTTGGCCTTGCTTTCCGTGTGACACCGAAATGCGCGATGATGGTGGAACCTCGTCATTTTGTCTTCAGAAGAAAACCAGACCTTTGAACACAGGTCCGTCGCATCGTCAAGAACGCATCACCACTGAATGATTTGTTTCTTAGTCTCAGTAGCTCTTGGTGTGGTCACTAGAATCTACCGAGAATATTTCAGTCGTGGTGGTTACCAGGAAATCATCACTGAAATAAAATTTTCGGCAGTGGGTACCCCTGGTCTCCACCAGAGGGTGATTACCACAGAGAACAGTGGTCACAACTGATCATTCCCTTGTAACCACCAAGGGTGATGGTCATTATCAAGAATTTTCCAGCAGAAATTACCTCTTCCCCCACCACCAGTAGCCCTGTGTGATCAGAGTGATTTCTCAGTGAAGTCCCTCCTCAAACCGTAAGTGGTGATCAGGGTGCTCACAACTGCCCCAACCTGTTGCCAGTGCATAACACAGTCTCGTTCCGAAGGGCGCGCCTGTGTTGAAAATGAAAACAACAGATTGATGGCCACCAAGTCACTGGCACATTTTCTGCATCTCCCCAAGGACATAAAGCCCTGACAGGAATACAATATCAAGCTCAACTAATATGCACAGCAAATCTTGTTCAATGGGATAATACTATTGACATTTCACTGCGTCTCCGCCTGTGTGTTGGTCTGCGATTCCTTTTGAAGACGGGCCCGATGAATGAGACGCTGTCAGCGAGCGGCTTATCGCGTGGGGACGTGAGCCGTCTCGTGCTCGACGCTCCGTCTCTTTGTCCTGTAGACGTTGCACGTACTCGTACTTCCTCGAGGACGGAAGGATATCAGCCTGGTTTTCATCACAAAGTTCACCGCGTGAATCTGCAGGAAGACAGGGATCGCACACCCGGTAGAGTGTGAGAAGCGCCATTCCCACCACGCCAGATGAAAAAATTCATGACAGTTGAGTTTACAAAACTGGAGTGAATTTTTTAGTCTGAAGTGGTGGGAAGGTGCTTCTCACACAATACTGGGTGTGTGATGCCATTTCTACAACATGATGGCAGATTGTCTCAAATGTACACATGTTCAACATGCTATCAT
>JAAUXT010023626.1_pt1:15000-21975 | contig 21975 bp, 26 predicted proteins | sample 7278171 | NCBI WGS metagenome assembly JAAUXT01 (sample SAMN14350112, study PRJNA611818) | marine sediment metagenome | isolation source: surface marine sediment (1.8m) | place: French Polynesia: Moorea | collected 2018-08 | reverse complement strand
GTCTCTTGACCTCTGTGATGAATCTACACAAGGAGAACTGAAGATTGCCTTGACTGAGACCAGGATTTGACAAGTCAGACCACTTCACTTCTGTCGGACAATTCAGACAACGCATCCATGCCATTCTCCACTCCTCAAAGAGCTTCACTGCCCATGCGATTTTGCGATCTGTACTGGCTGCAAATGTTTTGCCACACAGGCTGTTGATCAAGGCATTGTGCACTGGCTCACGAAAACTATCAGCAAGAACATACTTGGAGGAACTACAAGATTTTTCAATGTCCCCCCCCTTGCTTTTCCTTGACCTTGAAGTCGAAGACCTTCTTCTTGAGCAGAGGAGAGCACACACCCATCCCTTTGTCACTCGAGCCACCGTAAGGAACCAGCAAAAATGTCGCCTTCTCATCATCTTCTCCCTCCTCCAAATCATCAGACACCTTCAAACTCAACTCTTCATCTTCTGAACTTGAAGACAGGACATCATGGACAGCCTGCATCAAAGTCACGCCTTCACTGAAGTGACAAAACCCCAAGAACAATCCTTACAAAAAATTCATTTCAGATGCGGACAAATAATCCTTCAATTCACAACAAATCGACATGAACTCTTGAAAGAAGAAAAACAACACAACTTACTCATCGACAGGATTGAAGTCAGCCTCGCACAAAGTCTTGTTCAGCATGTCTTCGTTGTTGCCACCAAATTTCAAATCACCGAAATGACTCCCAGCCTCCGTCTCTTCTTCAGAAGAAGAATACTCCAGGTGAACCAAGTGCGGAAGGTCAGGCAAGTTGACCAACTCTGGATGGAAAGACTCGTCCATCGCAGAGAAGAAAAAATTTACAGAAGCCAAAACATGTCCAAACTCAACGACTGCCAGGCTGAGAGTGCCACACACCGACCTTGACACAACTAAAGTGGGTCAAACACCATCTCTCACAGCCATCGATCTCTGCAAGCTTGCCTGTGTGGAAGAGGCACGTTTCCACATTTTAACATGTCCTTGTTTCTCCTCACAAACCACTGTTTTGTTTGAACATCTCCGATCTCCTTTTGGGGTCACTCGCAATAGATCTCGATGTTTCACATCTTGATCGGTCGCTCGTGACCCCAAACAGATCGTCGACCTTCTCACAAAACCCGTGGTGCGAGTAGAAACTCGCACACGCCAAAGAATGTGGAAACCCTAACCTCCTACTCTGCCTACCCACCATAAAGTTAGGGCCTGGCCAGGCACCCACGCAAAATACTTTGCACTCCAACCCATCCAGTCACCATGGGAACAGGGCCAGGACCGTGTTCTGCAACACGTGGGATTCTGCCCAATCGTGGACCGCGACACCCAATGACCCTTCTCCCACCCGCCTACCACACATGGAATTTCTTGTTCCCCGCAGAGCTGCGTGAGGCGTTCAAGCTTCACGACTACGACATGGACGGGAAGATCTTCGCGGCGGACGTGGGGGCCTGTATCCGGTCCGTTCCCGGACTGAAGCCGTCTCAACACGAGATAGAGGAGATCAAGTCCTACATGGAGCGAGGGGGTGAGTGGGGCGGGAGGGTGGGTGGGTGGGTGTGAGGGTGGGTGTGAGGGAGGGGGGTTGGGCGGGGTTGTGGGAGGGTGCGGGTGCAACCGGTCCGTCCTTGGGCTGAAACCGTCACAACACGAGATGGAGGAATGGGTGGGTGGGTGGGTTGGTTGGCGGGAGAGAGGGTACGTATCTGCAGTGCCCCCCGCTGGTCTGAAATGCCAGTTTGTGGGTTGGTAAAAATGTGTGTGTGTGTGTGTGTGTGTGTGTGTGATGGTGTGCGGACTGAGGATGGGCACGCGGGCGTAAATGTGGGTGGGAGGGAAGGTGAGTACGTGAAAGTGAGTGAGCCGGTGGGTGCGTGTTCTGGTCCGCTTGTGGTTGATTGCGTGCGCACGCGGATTCACTGACTGCTTGCTTGATTGATTGATTGATTGATTGATTGATTTGCAGACGGGACGATTGGACTGGACGCGCTCGTGCAGCTCGTGAGCGACAAGATCACGGACCCGGAGCCACAGAGCGCAGACCAACTCGCCGAGCTCTTCCAGATGTTCGACAGGGTGAGTCTGAGGCAGAGTTTGTGTCTGAGAGGGTGGAAGAGAAGCGGGGAGGCAGCGTGGAAGGAAGACCGACCCCAATGGAAATGGATGCATGATGGAGAGGCCGGGGCAGAGTACCAGGCTGGTTCAAGCCCCCCTCTGTCTGGTGCCCCCCCCCCCGCATGCACGTGGAAAACTTTTCTTTGCCTGTGTGTACGGAAAGGACTCCCGGAACTCCTTCCTGGATCTTTGAGAAGAACGTCTTCAGTGTTTAATTTTCCATGTGGGTGGGATGAAGTGGAGCAGGGTGATGTGAGGCTGTTTCTACAGCGTTGCTCTCTGCCAGTAGGACGGGGAGGGTTTGGTGCTGTGTCGCGGGGACAGAAGCCCAGGAGGGTGGGGCGGAACGGGTCCGAGGTGAGGCGAGCCTGACCCGACAGCATTCCGTTCTTGCTGAGGTTGAGGCTGGGGTGTGGCGAGATAAAGCGGGACAGGGCGGTGTGGCGTGACCCTGCAGTCTTCCATTCTCTGCCTGCAGGACGGGAAGGGCGTGGTGAATGAGGACCAGGCGAAGCTGCTGCTGTGTCGCGGGGGAGAGAAACTCAGCGACGAGCAGTGCGAGGACATCTTCCGACTGACGCAGTGCAAGGTGCGCGGCGGCATCGACTACCGCAGTGAGTACACCGCCAGTACACCACAAGTACACAATGAGTACACCATAATTGAACCACGAGTACACCATGAGTGCATCATGAGTGTATCTTGAGTTCTCTTCCAAGTGGGTGAACCCAGAGCAGCATGAGTGCATCATAACTGCACCACACAAGAGTTTGTACACCCTGAGTAGACACAGAACACAGTAACTTCAAAACAAGGAGGCTTTGGGAGAATTCAGATTTGGTCCCAGCCCTGATGTCCAGCGCCTCAGTTTCTTCCCTTCCTCTCATTTTTAGAGTTGTGCAGAGAGGTGATGAGTTTGTGATGTCCAACACTCCTCCGACTCCATCACCTCATCACATCTCTCAACATTCGTCGTCACGGGCCACGAAACTCCGGCTGAAAGACTCTATAGCAGGAGTGCGAGAAATGGGAGTGTTCGATTTGCGCACCGGACTACCGTGGACCACTTGCTCGCGAGGCTCATGTGGGGTCATGTGCACTCAGTGCATTTCATCCAAAAGTTTTTCTCCCTTTTTCGCTGCAAACAGGAAAGAAAAATCCAATGCAGAAACCCCTTTGATCTGGGTGAGAATGGGAGGCGGTTTGTTTGGTGCGAAAATCGAACGTGCGTCCAGGGAAAGATGGACGCTGCACAGATAGGATCATTTCTATCAATAAAAACATTTTGAAAGGTGCTGGTGCAGTTGACGTGTACTGCAGTTGATGTGTCTGGAAATAAGACCTGAAACTTTGAATCTCAAACAAAAATTGGACTTCAGCTTCAGGTTGAAGCTTGGTTCGTTTTGGTTGTCAAGTTTGCTTCGCGGTGTGAGTTGAGACGAGACGCGTTGCTTGTTGTCATGGAAGCGTCATGCTTTGGGTCGTTGAAGACGTCAGTCGGCGCTGTGTCTCCCAAACGATGCAGCTGCCCAAGGTTTGACCTGCACAGCGAAACGTGGCTTCACGCGTCCTGTGTGGTACACACCTCGAACACAACCAGGGTGTCCGTTTGGGCGGGGGGAGGGTAATTCTGCAAACTTTTTTTATCTAGATGGTTGTATCAAATAATTTGTGTCTCTTCATTGTACCGGGTACTCGTATTCTCCGAATTTCGCCGAAACAATTCACTTCCTTTTCTGTGTCTAATTTTGCATCAAATTGTTATTTTATTGCGGTAATTAAAATGTACAAAACCCTGAGTTACTTCGTTGCGGTTTCTCTCAAACAGGATGCCCTGAACCTGCGGAATGTTTCAGTTTCCTGAAGGACCGCGCACCATTTGGGGTTAATTGTTCAGGCGCTACATTTCTCGTGCCCCTCTTTTCAGTCGGGTTGTCCGGGCACATTGGTACATTCCCAAAGAGTACAGAGTAAAACGCACGTAAATGGAACACTGCCAATGTTACACGAGGTCGATGTGCGGTTGCGAGAGGAGGGCTGAGACCACGCCCGCCAGATCCGCAGCTGTCGTGTCGTTACAGTGTCGGTCGGGGTACACGAGCCCGTAGTAACGTAACCCCAGGATGTGAGCCAGGTTCCTGTAGCACAGCTGCATGTTCACAGCCACGATCCACGCGTATCTGTCGTCAGGAGAACTGTTGTCAAGGGAACTCAGCTTGTTGCCAAGGGAACCCAGTTGGTTGCTGGAGGAACGGAGAATGTTGTCAGAGGGGGACACAACTTTGGTAACGTAACTCCGTTGGTTGGCAGGGGAACGCAGTTTGTTGAGGATATCAGTGTGTGCGTTGCCAGGGAAACTGACGTGGTTGCCATGGTAACCGAGTCTGCGCACAGCGGACGCGTTGAAACACAGCGCCTCCACGACGGTGGTTCCAGGGGTGCTGAAGAGCATGTTGGTGAGACCGGCGCCGTGGGGCGCCACTACCAGAGACGCGTCCCGGAAGAGCCGCGCAGCCTCCACCAGAGGGGGCAGCGCCTCGTCCGAAAACACCTCCACTCCATGGGAACGTCTCGTTGCTACGCGACGCAACGCGTCACGAATCTTTTCGTGATGATTAAATTTCCGCTTCTTGGTCCTTTTGATCAGGATCAGGTATTTTGACGCGTTTGTCTTCAAGTGTCTTGGAGGGTGATTTTTTGATGTGCTCAAGTCCCTATCTCGCCCCGTGTATTTTAGTAGTAGATGGCGCAGCAGTAGCACGTTGAAAGCGTTTGGAGCGTCACAGCGTAGTCCGTTGGGAACGTAAAGGCTCCGGGCTCTGATTGGCCCGTCAATGACCCTGTCTGAACCAATCCCGAGCAGCTCCAGGATCTCGAGGACAAAACTCATGCGAGACTGCACGTGCACCTTGATGCCCTGGTTCGCACGCAGGAAGGGGACGTAAGGGGCAAGACGAGCCATCTCCTCCACCATAGCGTGGTAGTACCCGTCCCCCCAGAAGGTAGCGACACTGAGGACCTCATGGTAAACGGGTACCTTGCTGAGGTAATTGGGGTAAAAGATGTAGTTCGCTTCGACCTTAAACTCAGGCTCGCAACGCACGGGGATCAGTTTGACGTTATTGACGTGAGCGTCACCGAATCTGTTGACGTACGCGTTACGCATGACGTTGACGTAGGCAACCACCATGCGCGTCTCTGTGCTTGGTGTTGTGCAGCAGTCGAAGGCGGAGAAGGCGGACAGCCTCAGCGTCTGTTCTGCGGCACAGAGACTGGGGCTGCACGTCGCCCCGTACACGCGCCTGGCGTCCTGGTCCGGGAAGGTGCTGCTCTCTATGAAGGCGCAGTCATTAGAGCTGTAGCCGTAGACGGGGTTCGGCAGGGTGCGCAGGATCCAGGGGTCCACCTCCAGGGTCACGGTGCGGAGGAACTTGAGTTTGTTCAGCTTCTGAAAAGCGAGCATTTCACGGGATATTTCGTTGCGACCGGGATCAGTGCCCTGACCACGAAACAAACAAGAACGCCCCGTTCCCTTGTCAAAATATGGCGAACAATTTTTTGTTTTCACGCATTTCACGTGAATATCCCTTGCGTCCTTTCCTTGCGTTGTGCGCAAAGGGGACGTACGCTCAGAAGGCACTGGTCCAGATTGTCGCGTCGTCTTTGACGCAGAACGAGACGAAACATGCGTCTCCGTACCTGCGTCAAAACCCCTTGACGCACCTGACGCATCGTGCACAGAACACTGTTTGCACGCCTCCCACGTCAAAGCCGCTTGACGCATTTGACGCACCCAACATCACGCACCCAGCGCGACACACTGACCTTGATCACATCGGGACTCGACGTGTGTATCACGTCGACACGCTCGTCCGGGTTCCTCCTGAACGTCCACGCCGGGTTGTTCTGCATGTCCACGAGCATGCGCCGTCGCTCCGTCTCGACGCGATGGTGGAAGGCGCCGAGGACCCTGCGGATCTCCGTGAGGTCCCAGCCGAGGTTACGGCCGCCCCGCACCGACGTCTCGCAGGCCGCGCCACGGAGCGCCTCGGGCTGACTGCGGATCTGTCAGGGAGTGGTGTGTGTGTGTGTGTGTGTGTGTGTGTGTGTGTGTGTGTGTGTGTCTGTGTCTGTGTCTGTGTCTGTGTGTGTGTGTGTGTGTGTGTGTGTGTGTGTCTGTGTCTGTGTCTGTGTCTGTGTCTGTGTCTGTGTCTGTGTCTGTGTGTCTGTGTGTGCGTGTGTGTATGCGTGTGTGTGCGTGTCCAGGTGGTGTGTGCTTGCATTTGCACTGTGTGTGTGTGTGTGTGTGTGTGTGTGTGTGTTTGTGTGTGTGTTTGTGTGTGTATGTGTGTGCCCAGGTGGGTCCGTGACGATGGCTACGAGTTTTTGAATGTGTGTGTGTGTGTGTGTGTGTGTGTGTGTGTGTTTATGTGCAGAAGTTTTCTTTGTGCTCCTGTGCTTGACCTTCACTGAGCGGCGTCGGCGCCGTTGCTCGTAACGCCGCCGGGACGTCTGCGCACTGGCACACCTGTGCGCACGCGGATTCGTTCGTTTGTAAAATTTTCCAAAAAACAGCCAAAACTTTCCAAAAACAGCCAACTTTCACCAACTCACCGCACAAGGTACAAAAAGGTAAGTACTTGGCAAACGAAAATAAAAATCATTTGCAATTCACAACCATTTTTGCTTGAGGGAGCTTGTTTTCCTGGCAACAGACACGTATCGGAGAAAACACAAGTTCAACTTGTGCTTGTCAAAATAATAAATCACTGAGTGGCATTCGTGCGCAGCCCAGTGTCTTCTCCTTTTGTTCACCATTGCATTGTCTGAATCTGTGCTCCCA
>JAAUXT010023626.1_pt1:0-10000 | contig 21975 bp, 26 predicted proteins | sample 7278171 | NCBI WGS metagenome assembly JAAUXT01 (sample SAMN14350112, study PRJNA611818) | marine sediment metagenome | isolation source: surface marine sediment (1.8m) | place: French Polynesia: Moorea | collected 2018-08 | reverse complement strand
AGGCTAGATGTATGGATTTGAACCGAGAAGCCAGATGTGAGGAACAATAGCTTTGAGTGCGACTTGTGACCATTGAGGAAAGTGCATGTCAGGCTTGCGTGGGACATTGCAGTAAAGATGCACTACTTAGATCGGAGAAATTCAAAATTTTGGACAACACTATATTTTTCCAATGTCTCCGGGAAATGCGCCTTGAAAACGAAAAACTCCGGTTGCGTCAACATTCAGCTTGGAACAAAACTGATGCCAACTTTTGAAAAACATTTCTTGTCCTTGGCTGTTGCCGCTTGGAAGGAGAATTTCACCATAACCCGGTGAAGACGTGAAAAATCGCTGTGAAAAGAAGAGGCTTTGAAAAGAACAAAACAATTTCAAGTTCAGATAGATTTATGGGGTCCCACTTGAAGACTCTCTCACCCTGAACTGTATAAATTTCAGATGCTAAAGAAGTGGCGTTGGGCCAAGTGAAAATTTACTGTTACATCTCTGCTGGAAATGCAAGGCTTCTCATGCCTGTGTGAGGGAGGGTAGAACCAGCCATGTTCCCGGAGCCTGGAGCGATCATAGGGGAAATTAGGGGGATGGGATCTCAGCGAAGATGAGACATATTTGCAGCCACCGCTGGAATTTCTTGCACGAGGCACGAAAGTTTCTGTTTCAGTTTGAGATTGATGAGAAATCCTGTTCTGTGGGGATTTTTTTTATCTTTTTGGGGAAAAAAACTCGGTCATGAGAAGCGATTGACCTTTGTTTCTGATTCACACAGTCTGCGTCACGCACTGCGTTTCATTGTTCAAGTGAATGAGTGCTGCGTCACAAATGTCCACGTCAGTGAGTGCTGCGTAGCAACTGTTCACTTCAATGAGTGCTGCGTCCCACGTTGATGAGTGCTGCGTCTCAGTGTTCACGTCAATGAGTGCTGCCTCCCACTGGTGTTGACGTCGATGAGTGTTGTGCCACTTATCACGTCAATGAGTGCTGCTCTCACGTGTCAAAAAGTGCTACGTCGCCAAATGCAACGACGCATCGTGTGGTGCATATCCCGACAAACTTGGAAATACCAGGGAAGAAGGAGGACGAAAGTTGCAAATGTTTGGGGGTCAGGTCCGTTTCAAGAATCGATTCTGTCCAGGGGCGTCCCTTTTTTAATGGGTTTTCCCTGACTGTCGGTGTCAATCGCTTCAATTCAATTAAGGTCTGGCCGCCGCTTTTGGGGCTGAGACGATAGCATCGATTTAATGAAGGAACCAGGATGAGACCCACTCTCAAATATGGCCACTCTCAACCGCATCTTTTTTGACGTCTGGTTGGAGGAGATTCCGAGCTTGCGGTCAGAATTTTTTAAAGTTTGCACTCGTAAAATTTTGTTACTTCAGACTTCAAAAACTAACGACTCCGTGAAAGTGGAGGTAGACATGATATTTGCGGCAGAGGGACAATGTTGGCTTTGAAGGACGGATTTATTCAACAAAATGATGGCTGACGTCACCAAACGCACACAAACACGCACTCAGGCACACACGCACGCATGCACTGAGACACACGCAAAGCACATTCAGGCACACCCTCTCTCTATCTTTCTCACTCGTACAAAAACACTTTAGTTTTCTACACACTGACTTACTGACCAAATGGACTGACTGACTGACTGACTGACTGACTCACTCATTCACTCACTCACTCACCGTCCCCCAGTGCACCAGGCCCCCCACCCCAGCGCATACCAACACCAAAAGAAGCGAAGGACCCGACCCCTTGCTTCTCACTGCTCCGACCCTCCCTCACTCTGTCCACTCGCGGGGCGTTGTGTGTGTAGAAGACGGTGACGGACGGAAATGAAGGGAAATCAAGAGAGTGATTCTCGACTCTCGACACGGTTTACCTATGCAAATTGACCCTATTGTCGCCCGTCGCCCCTCGCGCCCATAATGGGTTTATAGTCCTCTTGTCGGCTCTTTGCTAAGTGCCGCACCGACTCCTCGCAATTATTGTGTCTTTTGTTGTTGCAAAACTCTTGATGTTGTAAAAGTGGACAATGGAGTCACAGAGGATTTTCTCAGGTCGTGTGTTGTGGAGATTTACAGTCTCTAATCACAGGAATCACTTACTCTGATGTTGTTGTGGGGGGGGGGGGAATGGGGGAGGATGGGCATGGCAGGGGAAATTGATTCTTTTTCGTTGAACCGACAGTGTGAAAGTCAAGTATGCTTCTGCAAGGTGGAAGAAAGGCCTTTTTCACGCCAAGTGTGTCAAGCGTTCTATATTTTTTTAACTGAACTGGCGAAACCTGAAACATTTCTCTCTCTGTGGTGAGGAGTCCCTCAGTCAAGCCAAAAACTGGTGTTGCAACAGGACAAAACTGAAACAGTTCCACCGCTGCAGTTGGGAGACCAAGACGAGGCCAAAACTAGTGTGCATGAATCGTGTGTGTGTGTGCGTGTGTGTAAGTGTGGGTTTGTGTGTATTGAGGCAAATGGGTTCAAACTTTACTTGCAGTTTTCGAAGCAGACATTTTTCGCATTGTTGTGTGGTAACGTTTCATTGGTGCAAAATTTGCATGAAACAATATTGTACGAATTCACAAGTCACAGATCCTTGAGCAAAGCACCAGGTCCGATCTGGATCTGCATTGGAAATCCAAAGCGTTGTGTTTTTGTCGCAAGGCGATATTTTTCACTCTGCCGTTCAGTCAAGTTCAAAGCGTTTCACTCTTGATTTTTTGTCCCTTTGAACAATTGTTTGCGCAAAGAATGGCGGAGGAAAGGCACTCACTTTCAATTGGGGTTTCTTGCACCCGACAAACTTCAACAAATATTTTGCGAAACATTTTACAACTTTGACCTCACGTTACACCATTCTGGAACCGCAGAATGGCCGGTGCATTTGCATCTCATTTGCATAAATTTCTTCTGCTGTTTGCTCTTTATTGCAGGTGAAAGTCGGACTCTTTCTCAGCGTTACGTATCGCACAAATTGCCTCGCATCTGTCGGTCCTGGTCAGTACTCGTGGAGTTTTGCATAATATTGCTCCAACAGATTTGTCGTTTCCAATTCAACTGGAGTGTGTCTCAGAAATCAAACTGATTGCTCTTTGTTACTTTTCAAAATTTTGCATTTTCTAGCCATTTGAAGAAAAGACCCCGTTCTTTGGAAATTGAAATTCAAATGAAAAGAGCAATTTGATGGTTACGTTTGCTTCTCGCTTTGTTAAATTGATTTTTGAACTTTGACAAAGACTTAGGAGGCACCAAAGAAAACCAAATTTGACTTGGGTTGGAGTTGGGGAAAAGTTTCGTCGTCTCTCGTGAAGGGAAACAAAACAGGGAACTGGCTTGAATGCACCTTGCAATGGGAGTCGTAATTGTCATTGCATTTTCGTCGATCAAAACAAAAAAAAACCATGAGTCGGAGCATGAAGCTGTGCCCATGCTGCTGCTGAGGGGGGGGGGGGTCCCGGATTGGGCGGGGGGTCGGGGTTCTGATAAGGGGGGGGTCCTGGAGACGAGGATGGGTGGGGGTCGGGTGAAACACAACAGACGCTCGTCAGACGCATGACGCTATCGGGGTGGGGGTGGGGTCGGACGGGGGGGGGGGGGGGGCTCGGAGGACGAGGGAGGGGGTGATGGGGTCGAGTTAACACTGTATCAACAGACGTCTCGTTGGACGCGTGATGCTGAATATGGATGAAGCTGCTTCATATCAAGTCTATCGGAGGACAACGCTCCCTACCTCAACATGTCTCCCTTTTCTCAAACATCTGTATCAAAAGCAAAACAGTGTCTCCATTGCCCTACTCAAGGAGAAACACTGCAACTGTAAACAGGCGAAATTCCTGTCCTGCGTCGTTTTCTCCTGAAGGGTGACATTTCCTGACAAAATTTCTGAATTTTGTGCATTTAAATACACGAGAAAAAGTCACGTGTGGCTATGTTTTTCTTCCTGAGAGTGGCTCCCCCCTCCACACTCCAGCAGCTCCTTGAAGATATCAACACGAGGATAACGACCCGAGCGAGGAGACGAGTCTATTCTGTCTCCACCTCGGGCCTGGGGAGAAGATGATGATCATGTCCTTTGTCAGAAAAACAATGGCGGATCAGGGGCATCGAGTTTTATTGTGCGACCTGACCCCAGTGAGTTCGAGAGGGTGAATGGGGGAGAGGAGGGGGCTACCTGACCCCGAGTGAGTGCGGAAGGGTGGAGGGGAGGGGGCTGGTGCCTCTGATGTGGTCAATGGAAGAAGGGAAGGGGACAGCAGGGGAGGAAGAAAAAGTTCAGAGGAAGTCGCGCTCAAGGTGATGGATTTTGACTTGGTGCACATCCTTCTTTTCAAAGGGGTCAGTGACAAACAAAACAATTTTCAAACTAATTTTTCAAACGCGTGACGTTTGTGGGCAAAACGTTTCAAAACAACACATTTTTTCTTCTCATTGAAAAAAACCCACTTCCGTTTCTATTTTTGGGAGGGGGACCTTTGAAACACGTGGTGATGATTTTGTTGGAATATGTTAGGTTGGGGTCGAGCACGCGCAAAAGAAGCGCAAAATTTTGGGACCACGCGTGAAGGACGCGCAAGGTTAGGATCGCGCGCGCGGAGGATACGCGTGGGATCGGTAATGCATTCCGCACTGCCGCAGTACATCCTGTGCGCGCGGAACCTCTTCGTTCGCAGACGCGTTGAGAACTCGCATTTCACGTCAATATGACCTCAGATATGCAAAAATGACGTCTGAATGAAAAATGCGTGAGATGGGTGTTTCTGAGAGTGTAAGATCAAGAGTCTGGCTTGGAGGGACGGGACAATGGTACCTGTCTTAACTTCCTCTCTTGGTTGAAGAAAACCTCATTGTTAGCGACTGACTTGCGCACAGACCTCGTGGCATTGTGATGTGATGCGGTGGGTGCACTTTTTTTCTACAACAATGAATTCAGAAATTGTCAGTCAGCATAATGTCTTGTCCCGTAGGGTCTGATTCAGACTTTTATGGATCCAAGTCCCCAAGATCACAAAGTAACTTTTGGGACCTTGAGGCTGAGAAATTTCCGCCGCAAACCACGAGCATCTGTACGAGACAATTCACTCATTGTTTTCCACGTGAAATCCTTGTTTCGTTGGGACCCAGAGCTTCGGGACTTCCTTCTTTCCTGGGGATCGTGGTGGAGATCCTGACACACAGGGCCCGATACAATAAATTTGGGATTATTACAAGACCCTCCAACGTACAACAGTCAGACAACTGTCAATCTACGCTGAAAGTTACAAAAAGGCTTATTGCGCACACAAGTGCCCCAGTCTTCTCTTGAGAAGGATGTTCCTGCCAAAACGCTTTGGCTTCGCGGGTTGCGATGCGAGGCTTTTCATGGCGATACAAAGAATCCCTCTCTCTGAGTCTGGAGGGACAGATACCAGGGTCACAAATCCAAGGGGTGGATCTTAGGGGACTGGGCCCGGGACTCCCCTGGAATCAGACACACACACACACACGCAGAAAACACACACGCAGAAAACACACACACACACACAACCACAGAACACACACACAGGCACATGCACATACAGACAGACAAACAGACAGACAGGCACACACACACACACACACACACACACACACACAATCATCCTCCCTTTTTGCTTTCGCAAGAACAAAAGTTGCAGTCCTGGTCTCCCTGCCAAGGAGTTGTCCTCCCCTCAACCAAATCTTGGATCCCCTGACTCCATCAATGGATACTTGAAGCTCAGAAGTGGAAGGCCTCGGGACCCATGGTCATGCCAAGAACATCTTTTCGCTCTCCTGCATGGAAGACCTTTTGAACCGCAGTGTGACTTCAGTGTGCAGACACTTCAAAGGACAATGTAGAGTCAGGTTTGCTCATACCAACGCGCAGCAATGCGGTGCACAGTGATACAAAAACCCAACTCTCCACTCAGTCCAGGAAGTACCTGTCAGGTCAACAACGCAGATCCATCACTGGGTTCAGGCGGATCCAAGACTGAGGCTCGATCTTGGTGGGAGGGACGGACTTCATCGTGCCTGTGCACAGGGATGTGGCTTGCAGGGTCCATCCAACGAATACATCTGAGGTGTACGTCCAGGGTGCATCCATCCAGTATGCAGTCAGCGTGCTTCAAGGGCACACCCAAAGTGCACCCAGGGGCACGTCCAGAAAGTATCAAGGATCCAGAGCAATGCACCCAAAGAGCATTTTAAAAATTCTGACACACTGTCTGACGCATTGTCTCCTCCAATGAGAACACGTTATGATGGGACCAAGACAAACCCGGCGCTCCCCTTCACAACCACAAGAATCATGTCTGAGGTGGCGGAATGTGTCTAAGAGATCATGTGACCCCCCCGCCCCCGCCCGAGAATCACATGATCCCTCGGTCCGTCTCGTGCTCGTCGGGGGGGGGGGGGACAGGGAAAGCAGCATGTTGTGTCGTGATTTTTGTTCCACATGTGGATAATTAGTCGAAACTGGGTGACGAATCAATCGCAACCGAAACGAGAAACAAATACCATCCGCAAACAACGCTCCCGCACTCCCAAAAACAACGCTCCTCAACAACTCTAAAAATATTGAAAACTTGTTGAAGCATTTTTTACGCTGTTTCAAGCTGAGCAAAGCTGCCGTGAACTTAACGTGATACGGATTTCAACCAGAAGGACACACCCCCTCCAAAGAACATGATGTGTGTGAATTTGTGTTGCAACAGCATGAGAAGTCAATTTTTTTTTGACATGGTGCAGGGCCGAAGACTCCCGAGGAGAGCCGAACTGCAAACATTCCTAATAGCTCCATTTTAACATTGACAGTGTAAAACAATACAAAGACAATAGGGAAAAGGCGGACTGTGCCGTGTTGGGAGCATGCTCCGAGGAGCGTAGGAGGGGAGGGAGTGAACACACGTGGTATGTGTATGAAGGGTGTGGGATCAGATCAGAACACAACTGCACGAAAATCTCTCCCACTCAGACACCTTCACAAAGACTGTCTTTCAATCGCATCAGACCAGTGCAAAAGTCTGCATGTTTTTGGTCAGGGAAAACTCATCGTGGTTTCCACATCTGCAAGGTCAAAACAAAAAGTGCCCCCGTTTGTGCAGAGACTCTACGGGTCGCACAACCCAACGTGTAAAAGATCCACAACACCTGAGTCCTCTGTGTGTGTGTGTGTGTGTGTGTGTGTGTGTGTGTGTGTGTGTGTGCGTGCGTGCGTGTGCGACCGTGCGCGTGCGTCCTGTCCGTCTGTTTGTGAAGCTCACACAGCATCACCAGACGGACCACCAAACTCTGCAGTCCAACACTGACGTCAAACTTGACCCTGAGGTCTGGTCTGCATATTCGATTGTCACTCAACAAGCCCAGAAGCCCAGTTCAGTCTGTTGCTCATTTCGTTCACTCTTTCACTTTCCCGTCATTCTGTTTGCCACGCTTTGTGTTCACCACGGTCAAAGTCTGTCTGTCTGTCTGTCTGTCTGTCTGTTCCTTGCGACACAGCGCCCATTGACGTGCGAAAAGCACAACCCACCGAGCGTGAACAGGCTTCAAAATTCAAAATTTAGTCTGTCATCAAACGTGTCCATTCCTCGCTTTGTCTAGAACAAAACAATGATGAGGTCGGATGCTGGTTAAATTCTGCAAGGGATCAATCACGATGTTGGATGTTGATGTGTCAACACGGGGGACAGCTTCAATATTTGAGTGTTTTCATCAAAATGGGTGGAAAACAATATTTTAAGTGCACACACGCCTGGGTGTGATTGTTTGTGAAGTACAGTTTGAAACTTGTGTTTCTCTTTGATACACATCGTGAGACAAACGGAAACTTCCAACTGAAACAATTTTGTTTGCTTGAGTTTTTTTGCACAAATTTTATGGGGGTGGGGCGGGGTCCATGATACGATGTGGGTGACGACTGCACGGGAAAAAATATTTGTGAAAAAGAAAACAATGCGCCAGACTGTGGGTCGTCCGATGTTCATGCAGGAAATTCTGACAACAGAAATGCCATTGCTTGCCTCAGGAAACTCGTCCATTTCGCGTCGTCCGTTTTTACTCACTTCTCGTAGGTACCACCTTGGGACACTGCGAAGAAATGCAATTTCCAAATTTCGCACTCAGTAAATGTGTCTGTGACGCCCGTCCACTAACGCTAGGAACGGCCCATCGCGGGGCGACATTACGCACTAAAGACTAAGTAGATTTTCTCGTCTTTAATTTAGGGCATGGTACTTAAGCTTCTCTTTATGGTCACTCTGCTCACTGACCATGTAACATTCAAGGTGCTATCATGTTGATAGTGAGGACGCCACATGCAATGGGCAGATGCTGGATCTTCGCTATTGTTCTCACTCTGCTGCAGGGAGCCTGGGGTTGATGGGGAAAACTGAGGAGGCCGTTTTCACGTTGGGCGCGTCGTATGTTTGTCACTCTGCGCAAGTCAATGGACGCTGCGTTGCATGCACCAGATACGTGAAGCATTGCGTCTCTGCAGAGGCCAGGCCAGGTTCACACTGGATGCAGAATGACTTGTGTTCCTGCAAAGTCAATGGGTGCTGCATCCCTGCACAATTCAATGGGTGTGTCCAGTAATGCAGCTCCTAATTTCCACTGCAGCACGGTGTACCGCACCTCCTGTGAAACAGCCCAGCCTCACTCACCAAGGTGATTCTATTTTCAGTTGAAATGGGATCACTTTGGCGCAGTCTCCTTTTGAGGCTGCGAGATCCCATTCTTTTTTTGCGCGCCGTTACTGAAGATTATCCCTGACAATGGCGCTACAGTCAACGACTTGTTTCTTTTGCAAAATTTCGGTGAAGTCATCCTCGGAAGGAAAGCTGATCGGGTCCATGCAGCATTTTTGGTAAATGGAAATGGGGAAACTAAAGGAAAAAGTTTTGTGTTGAGGTAAACACTCAAGCGGACCGCCTTGCCTGGATATGAAACGATACACCTTGATCGAAACCATCTGATTTACCTGGAGCCAACAGAGCCAATCTGTCACCTGAAATCTGCCCGGCCGTGGGGCGGGGGCTGCGGGGAGAAAACCACAGGCCGGGTTCACGCTGGAAGGGCGTTGCGCTTATGCGCCTGCAGGTCAATGCTTCGTGGTTCGTCTGAAGTCTGAAAGGACGCCACGAAAGTCAGTTCACGAATGCTGCGTCGACTCAGCGACGTTGCGTCAATTGACGCGACGTGTACAAGAGCGCGTGGCACGCCGCATCCAGTGTGAACCAAGCCTGGATTCTGCAGTGACGTATCCAGTGTTTGCGACGCGGCGTCCAGTGACTTCTGCAGGGGCGCGACGCAGGACGCTCCCAGTGTGAAACCCTCTGCAGCCCCCACCTGGTACGGACGGGCCGTTGCTTCGCCACCGATCCAGAGCTGATCCGGGGTTTTAATAAAACGTCCGGGCCAAATGAGTTTGGTTCCTGACTGCGCATGAATTTACCAGGCATCGACCAATTAACGCAGCGCCCTGGAAGATTTTAATTGATCCATGTCTGAGTAATGTGCTTCATGCTTTTCACATTCATCATGCACTACTTTTTTGAAAAAAATTGCTTCAAGGTCATTTTGGACAGATTTTCAATTTGGAAAGATTTTTTGGGCTATTTTTGTGGGGGGTGATTGCCGGGTACATGTTTGGACTTTGTGTGGCTTGATTTGCTTGGATTTTTTTTCTGTAACCAAGGATAAATTTTTTCGGATTCCTTCATTTTGTCTTGCGTTGAAACCAAACACACACACACACACACACACACACACACACACACTACGCACACACAGCTTCACACAAGTCTTTCCGTGCATGATCAAGGTGAGATCCCCCGTACATGTACATCTCGAAATATACACGGGTCCCGCAGCGGCCATAATAATGATAAGCAAACGTGGAAACAAAGCCAATAATGCGGCGGCTCCGGGGCCGGGCTGAGGAGGAGCACACAGCCGTGAGGGTGCGTTCACACCGGGCGCGTGAGGTCGGGCTCACACCGGGT
>JAAUXT010092661.1_pt1 | contig 21980 bp, 22 predicted proteins | sample 7278171 | NCBI WGS metagenome assembly JAAUXT01 (sample SAMN14350112, study PRJNA611818) | marine sediment metagenome | isolation source: surface marine sediment (1.8m) | place: French Polynesia: Moorea | collected 2018-08 | reverse complement strand
GGATAAGGATAATTAAAAGAGAAACAAGTCTTGCTTTTTTGCGCACCCGCACACTGAAAGATGACAACCTGTCCCGGTCCAAACAACGAAGAAAACGATGAGTTTTGTGAGGAAACATCGCCATGCCAGAAATGAACACGTGAAATGAATGAACTTCTTGTATTTGAGAAAATGTACAAAACAGGATACGGCATCCTGAAACCGGTACAATGCGACGTGAAAATGGAACAAAAATCATGCAGAGAACGATGTGTTCCATCGCGATGTTCCATCACAGAACCTGTGTGGCGCAAAATGTTCCGTAGCGCACAAAACGCCATGACGCGAAGTTTGTGTTCCGCGACGGAACATCGCGACGGAACACCGTACGGAACCTGTGTGGACAACCCGTCACAAGACTTGTCCATCTGTCAGCACTAATGGCTTTGAAATTAATTTGCCCGGGTTGAAGAAGACGAGTACAAATATGCACGGAGGTAATGAGGTTGAAGAGTGAGCTGAACCAGCTTCGCCCTCGCAATTAATAACGTTTCTCAAAACTCTGACGAATGTTTCCACCGCATCGCCGAGAGAAAATCAATGCCTCTGGTGTGTCAAATGTGGATATGCTGTGTCGAGGTACTCTGCAGTTGCGCTTGTCGATTGTCGTACAAGTAGAGGCACCTTTGGCACAACTCACTGTGCTTTCTCCAGAAGTTTCCTCGGCACCTTATGTCAGCAAGATTAAAAATCACCAAACTGATTGAAAGGCGGTTGCACCAAGGACTGACATGTCTTGATTCTGACTGACAAGCTTCGTGCAGTTTGTCTCGTGACACGCCTGGCGCCAACCGAGCTGCAAGCACGGGATTGTGCACAAGAAATTTTTGAATGATATTGTGCTTGGAGGTTGACACAACACTCTGTCAATGAGAAGTCTCAATGTTGATCAAGAATGAATGTTCACACCACAGGACGAGTTTCATGGGAGAGTGATTGGCCATGTTGGGACGGTTCTTTGGTGACATCCACATTCACGAGTCAAACAGACAGAAAACGGCCGAGCTTGATCCCCACGAGAAGCTTCCAGTTTGCTCCTCCTCAATTTTCACGAAAGCAACCTGCAAAAGATAATGCAATCCATCCACAGCACCCATCATATATAATATATATATATGTGTGTGTGTGTATGTGTGTACGTGTGTGTGCCTGTGTCTGTGACTGTGTCTGGGTGTTTCTGCAACTTCCTGTATGCGCTTGAGGTTTAGTAGCCATGACTACTTGCTGTGATGACTGCACCCCTCGGTAAACTGCTCCCGCACAGAAACGGACAGAGATAAACTGCTCTTGTCAAATGCGGTAAGGTTTTTCTTCAATTGGTTTTCACCTGAATCCTACCTGACCACTGCACTCGTAGAAACGCGATGCTTGCATTATTGCCAGAAAGCTTCTTCCTGTCTGCTGCACCACAGTGGCTTCCGTAAGTTGAGAAATGTCTGCACTGCTGGGAAAAACCATTTATCAGAGACACGATGCAACGACCTTTTCTTCGTAAGAAGGCAGTGAAGTGCAGAGAATCCAACACTGCTTCGGATTCTGAGGATGTCTCCTGCCAGGTTGGCCATCAAAGCTCTGAACAGAGGCGATATTTTCACCGCCTATTTCTACGAGTAATGAAGTAATCTGCCGCACTGTGTCATCTCAGAACCCCAAGCCACTCAATCTCCAGCACCGCCTTGTCCTGCTGTTTAATTATGACATGTCTGTTTGTCTCAAGAATGGTTGTTTTGACACCTGTGCAACCAGGGGGTATAGAAACCTTCTGGCGCCAAAATACGAGCTCGCAATGCACTTTTCGTTGTTTGGACGCTCTTCGATGAGCTCAGTGCGTCAGTCCGGGATCAGTGATGACAGACTCTGTGACTTCTGTGCCTCAAAGGACTGCTGGACACGGTGGACCACAACAACGGATCCAACATTATTCACTGTCAACACAACAGTGAAATGCAATCAGAGTCTCACCGGGTTGTTTCATGTTGTAGGACCGTGCCATGGCGATGAACATCCTTGAAATCGATTTGAAATCAAAAGCGTTTCGTTGACCTTTCGTGGTGCGAATGGCAGCGCAAGTACGAGTATCTGACTTTCACAACAATAGACTGCTGGTTCGAGGCGGAGCGAGACTTCCAAGTGCAAGTGGAAACCGGCACTGTCCCGATTTCCTTTCCCACCAACAGCTGCTTTAAGCAGATAAAGCGACGCAGAAGCGATTCATCCCCCAAACTCTTAACTGAATTCGATAGCCTGCCGCCGATTCAGCTTGTGTCCTGGATGGTTGGCCAAGAAATACTCTTTTCCTTGACACCGAAATCACCCAGACTGCCCAGAGATCGGGCCACTTCGTGTGACACAACTCCCTCCTTTTACATGCAGCGGCATTCTGAACCATTGAACGACCACATCTGCTCAAATTCAGGAAAGTGTCCGCCACATTTCCTGGACGCTGATGAAGTGCTTATTCTCTGCTCATTTTCGTGAATAATTAATGTTTCTGGAGTCATATTCAGAAGCAAGTGGCCCTGAATGCAATTGAACAGTTTCCTTTCAGGTGACGTGAGAGACGTGATTCGAATGACATCCTCGCAGGATTGGGGGCTCCAGCAGCTGATGCCTGCGATGGACCCTCCTTCACACTCAGGCTTCCTCCAGTGGTGGTCAAACACAGAGATCAGACAGGTTTTTGAAAAGAACACTTTCCCCGGAGTTAAATAGGGAAGAAACGTCGTCATTCGTCTTTGAGTCGCAAAAAGGGAGCAAAACCCGAACTCCATTGCTGCTGCGGTGTACAGGTGGAGATGGTCTCTTCTGAATTAGATGTTGCCCAATTTCATGGAAGACAAATTACAAACCACTTCAGTGTCACTTTGCGTGAACAATGTTCTCAAGATGCAGATAAAACGTCACCAACTCCTGTTCTGTCCTTCAAATTGTGGTTCAGGTTGAAAAGACCTGCCAGAGTCCAGAAGGAACCAGAAGAGTATCTTTCTCTCGCTGGTTCCAAAAGGGTCACGACTGTTCCGTTGTTTTTGAGCTGATACTGAAGTCAGGTGTTTCCGTCAGTGGGTTTGTGTTGTGGATCCACGATCGGCGGGTCCAGGATCTGGTTGGAACCGTGGAACCTTGCTGCGGGTGAGTTTTCAACTTGCAAAGAGAAGAAAATTAGACATTTTGTGCCCGCTGGCCCTTGCATTTGAAAGGGTAAATTTCAAGGTTGAGGTCTCCAAAGGATCTCAACCCTCGGTTGAATATTTGCAGGTCGTAGTATTTTTGTACCTTGATGATGGAAGACACTTGAACCAAAGGGGTGTTAAATGGAGTTCTATAAACAAGCGAAGCAAGAAAACACCAACACAGTGTGAATCCATTTTTTGGTGGGAGACTGGTGCGCACTTCTGAAGAACATTTGCTTCCAACAGTCGGGTGGAGAATGAGCGTGCTCGGGCTAATAGATTCCTTTGATGAAATAGAGTTTCCAAGCAAAAGTGCACGATATGGACAAGGTTCATTGCCGCGTATTGCTTGAGAACGGGAGGGATTCGTTCCCAACGATATTAATTCATAAATCTTTCTCACCGACTAAATCTGCAATACTGTGTGTGCACAATACATCATTGTTGTTAATGGATCATGAATGAATGCCTTGTTGAAATACCCATGATCGATTGTGATGGCCTTTCACTCGCCTAAGAACTTTCGGATATTGGAATTTTGTGAGTGCGCAAAATATATATGTTTCTTGGAAGAGATCATAACGAGGTGAAAAGGCTTCAGCAGTTGCACTTCCCAGAACAACATCCGAAATACGACAACTAAGAGGGAGAGTTCACCAAGTTGCCTTGCTCAGGTGGATGTCACCATGCATGCATGCACCGTGCGTCCTTTTCAGTTTGCCTGACGTTCGACAAATACGCATTGAAATTTTATTTCAACAATATCGGGCCAAACAAGTGTTGGAACTTGAGAAAAACAAAGCGGAAAGTTTTTTCACAAAGAAAGACACCCCTCCCATCCCAGAAATCTTTGCAATCCAGTTTTGAAATGTTTCCTTTTGGCAAGTTGAAGTTATCAAAGTTGTTGCTGCCCCCTGAAAAAAACCCCAATTTACTCCCTGGATTTTGTTTGCGTGTTGTTTTCATTTTGTTGAAGTTTGAACTCGAGCTACCCAAGGGAATCACCGCCTCCCCCGCTCAGTTCATGGACACGCCCCTCGCGCCTTGCTTGGGTCGCCAAACATCTAAATCCCAGAGAACGATAAAATCTGCTCGTTTTGTTGAAAACAACAACTCCGCAACAAACCATTTCGTTTTTCCACCCGAACTCCGCACACTATAGATTCAATGGTGAAACAACCCTTGTGAAGGGAGTGTTCGAATGCTCATGCAGCTGCACGCCTGTGTGCCTTTCTGGTTGAGACGCTTCAAGCTATCGCAAAACCAAGAACAACTCTTCAACGTTATCCTGTCACGAATGCGTCCGTATTATCAACGAAAGAAAGACACCGGGCACGAACGTATGGCCCTAAAACTGAAATGGCTTGAACACTACAGGAGCGCCTGATGGATTTTACGATAATGTGCGCTCACATTCTGACTGAAAGCAACTCGTATTAACCAGAGAGTAGTCATGTCAATATTTTGCGGGACGCCTCGACGAGCCTGCAGCCCATTCATATTTATGGCCTCTTTACGTGTTCCAAGCCACAAATGTTGCCTTTTAGCGTTCATCCCATAAAACTCGAGCTCCTAGATTCAGTGGCCTGATCAATTTGTTTCCAGTCAATTGAGTTTGTACTACTTTTGTTTGATTAATTTCTCGCTTTTGCTTCCGAATTTTGCGCTACGCTGCAAAGTTGTTTCCGTGATTGACTGGCCTTGTCTAATGAGTTACAAAATATGAAGCTGTTCTTATTGTTTGCTCTGCTGATGATGCCCTTTGGTCGTATACACGTATGTTCCCTGAGAATCCTGCCAATGTACTCGCATCACAAATGCCAGCGCCAAAACTTTGACAGAAAGCACACTCTCATCCCTTTCAGCCGAAACGCAAGAGAAAGATGACTGGGCAAGACAAACGCGAGTAGCTTGCATGTCAAGAACGGCATCTGGCAATATTCAGTATTTATTACGATCTGATTGAATTTTGTGCCCCGTCTGAGCAAAGAAAAGAACTTGATTTGTCCAGAAAACCTGAATGTCTTGTGAGACCCGCTTACAGATGGACCTCTCACAGATATTTTTTCTCGTTTAAACAACAGCTCAGCTTGAAAAGTAATCCGAAAAAATACCGGAACTTTTCTTTGGTTTTATGCCTCACATCAATCCACTGTTCGCTCCTAGCAGGTTTGAAAGCAAGAGTTTTTCTGTGGTTCCATGTGAGGTTTTGAAGTTGTCTTGCGTGCGTGAGCTTCCTCGAAGAATCCTTTCTCCCTTTCGCGCGGGCACCATTCTTCTTCAGCGAACGCACGCAGCGAGCTGCAGATTTATGGGAAATGGATCACCTCCCCGAAAAGAACAGGATGCAGCAGATCCTGCGGTCTCTCTGGGTGACTGGGCGTTCTGCCTGCATCCTTGCGCAAAAGGCCCGAATTTCGTGCCTCCCACGTTCATTCACACAGATCCTCCACCAAATAGAGCGAACATGACGTATGTTGACAGTCCTCACTGGATCGGAAGCTGATCAGAGAGATATTTGAAGTGATAAATACATTTAATTTGCTGCCGAATGCAGAAACAAGATTTGACAAAATGTTTGAGAGGAAACGCAAATTTAATTGTTCAGAAGAACACAGGTCATGTCCAAATCAAGAGTTCAGCCAAGCACATTGCTTATCAAGCACATTTGTCCACGTTGTCACACATATCACATGTACACCTAACTGGGTTGAGGAATTAATGTGCATGTTGTTGTTTTGCGCCTTCAAACTGCCAAGCGCGGCGGGTAGATTTCATCAAATCCTCTTGTCTTCTTTCGTTTCTGCATGTGAAAGACAAACAGAACTGCTTCAACTGACTGGCCGCTGGAAACGACCCACAATTCGGCGCACCAAGCATCATTTTGCCAACTGCGTTTGGACGTGAGGAAACATCAACCGAATTTAGATGTTTTGTGTGTTGCCGTTTCTGAGTGGAGCAAGCGCGTTTTGGCAACACTTTCTATCCAAATGTTTTGTAAAGCTGGCTGCCACTGATAAGCCAGACAATTAATTCGAGCCCCAGCACCACGTTTCAATGAGACAATTGCTCCAGAGCTGACAAACAACACGGACATGTTTGAGTGAAAGACAAGCAACAGTGAATCTTGGCTACTACACATGCATTGTGCGAGGCAGAAGTCATTGTCGTCGCACGAAAACAACTGATCAACAAGTTCAGTTTGCTTGTCTCTGACACCTGCCTGAAACAAATGTCCATGCGAGTGGACCAGACTGGTCAACTTTGAACGGTTCCTTTTGCACAAAACTCTCCTTGTCCCCATCATCGTTTTCGCAACCAAATGTTTTTCACCATTTCCATGTCAACCGTTTGACTTGCCAGCATCCACCACAAAGAACGAAATCGAAATGTTGAGCGTCTCGTAAAATGTAATCATGTACAGCTGAAGTTTATTTCGTGTCCTGTTTTACAAAGCGAATTCACAAGTGGGACTTTCAGCAGTTCAATTTCAGGGCAAATTTGGAACGTGGCTTTCAGTCAGACACTGGCGGCCAATATGGACGTCACGAATGACCTCTGCAAAACTGAATTTCACATTCCAAGTTTGACAGGATACTGCGGGCAAGTGCAGTTGAAAGTCCCCGTAACATTTTGACTATTTACACTTGTGTTGCGCTTGATAAATTGAACTTTAAATGAAGTGAACGAAGAACAGGAAAAAGAAACCACAGGAAAAATAGCATGAAAACAAAACAAGGCAACAGTAAGGCTACACAGCCCAGAGCAGGAAATTTTCAAATGAACACGAAACAGCAACATTCTTCTTCTTCTAAGCCACAAATTATCCCTGGACTCTGGATTTTTGTTGCAGTTCAACTGGACAAGCAGAAAATTGTGGGTTGTAACAAAAAATCAACTTGGCTCCAGATGCACAAAAGTTCTTGAAGGCACCAACAAAATGAACCTGAACGAGGGTGAAATAAATAGACAGATAAACGCTGTTCGAGTAAAGTCTGGCGGCACAACGCAAACCACATCTTCAGTGAATGAGGTTGGCACAACAAAAAATTGAAACAAGCGCTTGGCTTTCGAAAACGAATTCAATTCGCTGACGGTCAAAGTATCACATGTCGCACTTTCTCTTCAATTCACAACCTTTCAAACTACAGCGTCAACAGACAAACCCTGTGTGAGATGGAAACCAACAATGTTCAAGTTTCGCAATACGAACACACCGAAACTAACAACACTCACTCACTAACAAACCTGAACTGGCCGTCCGTTGGTTGGATGTCAATACACAACCGATGGCTTGCAAAAAGAAAGCAGAGCAACTGCACTGTGATGGACTGTGACACTGGGAAACATAAATTTCAACCAGGCGTTTCCAAAGATGGCACAGAAGACACTGCTACGCTCAGAAATTCACAGGAAGCGAGCCTCCGTTGCTGTCGATGTCAGAAGAAAACACCCTCTCGCTTCAGTCGCACATTTGAGCAGTCGGAAAAATCACAGTAAAATTACCCTCATGCAAACAAATAAGCAAATGAACAACCATCGTCGTCCTCAATCCGAAAAAGTCCCTCCCCTCCCCCCTCTCAGAGAAAACGTGTTTGGCAAAAAAAATTCTCGCACGTGCTTTTCTTGCAAAACAATGAGCAACAATAAAATCGACGTTATTTCATGGATTATTTGTAGCACCATCAGTATCATTCTTAGCGGGGAACAACGTGAAACAGAACGACGGGTTTCAGCTGTTGGACCGACGCTATTTTTCTGGTGCAGCTGCAAAGGAAACGCTGATCAAAGGTGCCTGAAGCACTTCACATCTCCGCATCAGGCGTCTACGGTACGTCGAACAACCCACGCAATGAGGTACACAAGCAACAAAGGAAGAAGTGTTTTCAATTTAATGCTGACAAAAGAAGTTTTAAGTACTGTCCTGCGTCCTTTCTTTGTCGATCTCAGCTGATTCAACAAACTGGCTCTCTGAGCTGAACCCCTCCCTCGGCCCGCCCAAGCAACAACGAAAACGAGCGAGTTTGGCAGACAAACTCTTTGGTGACATAAAAGCACACGAAACAAAACAATGACTAGCTTTCAACTTCTCGAGCCAACACGAGAAATCAGGCTGGTTGCATCAGACAGTATCAATGCACTTTGTTCATCATGTTTTTGATCTGTGTCTTCGCTATCACACTGTGTTTTGCATATCACCGTTCATGAGCTGTCGCAACTGCCTCAGAATCGTGTCGTTCAGCTTCTTCTTGTCTCGCTCATTGCGCTTGAAGGTCGTGAGCAGATTGTTTTTCTTCTTGTCAGCATTTGTCAACCTGCACGTGAGTAGAACGAAATAATTTTGTCTGGTCTGTCAATATTCGGTCTTCACTCCAACCAGAACGACACAAATATCGAGGTGAAAACAAAATTTCCGACAACACAACACTGTTCTCGGACAGCACAGAGCACGTACTTTTCGAGCAGGATGACGGCGTTGCCCGGATTGACGCGCAGATATTTGCTGCCCGGCTTCCCGAAGTCGGCGAAGAACGTCGTCCAGTCCCACCCGATGAACAAGTCCAGTATCTGTCAAAGACACCATTGGAACCCTGGATAATTGGTCAGAATTGACACCTGCAGTTTGCTCGTGTAACTTGTTTCCATCGCCCAAGTTTCAGCGAAGGCTGTTCGTCAAAAAACACGTACCTGTCTCAGATCTGTAAATGCGAGCTGTAGGGTTCCATCGTTGAAACCAGGCACTGGTTCTGAGTTTGCAAATACTGAAAAGCAAACAAAGAATTTCGTGACGGAGAATCTCGGTCTGAATGGGAATGTTGCTGTTTTACTCGACTGCAACCGGAAGTTCCTGAACCTACTTTCACACTGCATAAGGTCCAGATTGACCTGCTGTAAGGCACCCATGGAGAGAGACGGAACTTCGTTGTTCACCAATTGCTGAGTTAGACAAGCCGCGATATGCTTGCACGCCGACATGCAGGCTGTCTGAGCCACCTTCTCCTGAAAAAGTGCCACTAAGTTCTTCAAACCATCCAAAGAGGTGTTGACAGCTGAGTTTCTCTGCTGCAGGATCAACGATGTACTGACCGGCAGGTTGGTGAAGGACTGGAACGTTGAGCGCAGGAAGAGGATCATGGACGTGATGTGGTCGCTCGCGTGCCCCTTCGCGTCCACCATCGTCCAGTCGTACGTCGCTGAAAATGACCAGTGCCACGACGTCACTCTTCGTCTCACAGGCGCCCAGAACGTGTTATCATTTCAACAGATAAGGTGCGCGTGGGCCTGATTTCCTTGGGTGACACCACACCTGTGTCTATGTCCGTCAAAATGAGGTGTGCGTGCACACAAGCAACATTCAAGTCGAACTCTGTTATGTTGTGCAACGGGACGCAGAGAGCGAACGGGAGGTCGAGTGTTACTCACAGTCCTCCATGAAGTTGTCTATCTTGTCGTTGATTTGTTTGTAGATTTGTTCTTCCGCTTCGCTTCGCGCGTCCTGAAAGAGACATGCGCTGTCAGAAGCTGGTCACGATGGGGCGACTTTTGCAAGAACCACGTGACATTCATTTTCGTAATATCAGTTGTTGGCACTGACCTTGAACATGGACGTGCCCTGCAGCTTGGACACGTACATGTTCTCCTTCTCAGATCTGTGGAACAAACAGGGTTCAGCATGTGGATTACCGACAAACAAGGTGAAAACTTTGCATGAATTCTTTCACAAAACAAAACAATCGTGCGCTCTCACCCGGTTATGGTGGAGATGAAGTCTTCCAAGTAGACACAAGACTTCTCCAGGTAGTTCATGTTGATCGAGATTTGAATTAGCTGGAAAAGCACATTCAACTTCAGAACAAAGTGGTTGGGTTGAAAACCAGTCACAGTGCACATTTTATCTCTGGAACAGGTCCAACACCCAAACAACCCCAACCAATTGCCGACAGGACAAATCAAGATGGCCCACAAATGGCCTTTGGAGTACAGATTCAGCTGGTGTGAACAGAGATGGAGGCTGCATATTTCATCAGTCAACAGCGCGGACTGCCTGACCTGGAGGAGGCCGAGGTTGGGTCTCTTGATGAGGGACGAGAGGCAGCCGCTCAGCGTGCGCGTCAGCAGCACGTTCGCCAACTTCCGAATCATGTCGTCGATCTCCGTTTGGCTGCGACAAAACAGGGCCAAAATGCAGTGCACGTATTTTACAGGAGACGTCCAGATACCACGCTTTGCCATCTGAAACGTTTGTGCTGCAGACATGAAATTTAGTTGAGTACCTGAGGTGAAGGTCTTCGGAGAATTTCAAGCAGGCGTAAATGTACTCCTTCACTTGGCAATACACCAGAGGCACCATGTTAGAAAAGGGAAACGTCCTCGGATAAGCACCCTGCAAAAGAAAAACGGTACATCCAGCCGCGATTTCCAGTGATGTTAAAATAACATTGGCAAAGTTTATGCTCAAAGTACATGTTTCTCAATACTTACCACTTCAAGGCGCGGGTCTTTGAACGGGTAGACGTCGATGGTGCGCTTGTATTCCTTCTCGTCTGCCGCGACGACGGGGCTGTAGTTGTCCTCGTCGAAGATTGAGTTGAAGACGGCGACCCACTTCTTCATGAGGATCTCGCTGTACTGGTCGCGGATCTCGAGCAACAGGTCGTACAGCTGACTCACCGTGAACCCGTAACCCTAGAAACGTGTCCCAGGAGTTCAAGCACACGTTCCAAGACGACAGACAACACAAGCAAGAAAAACAGCCCGTTGACACGACTCACCCGCAGCGTGTGAGAAAACAGCATGATGAGGTTCTTCACCTGCAGCATCAGCGACGCGTCTGTGCAAAATGACTGCAAAACAGGACATCATTGTCAGCGTGTCTGTGTCACGAGGTCAAACACACAATAATTGGCACAAGGACGGCAAGGATCCGGGTGGGCAAAACGAGCGAACCGAGTGTGTCCTCAGCACGGCCACGATCTTGGAGAGCGCCATGTCCCACAGCTCGTCGATGTAGGCTCTGTTGACGAGTCCGGTCGTCGTGTTGAGGATGTGGTCCTCCACCACGAAGAAGCTGAAAGATTCGATCGTTTTCACGCATCACCACCTGTGAGGTTGTGCAGCAGTCGTGCAATTCTTTCCCAAAGTTGTGTAAATACCGTTGAAAACTCACCCAACAATATCGTGGAAGTATTTCTTGTAGCCTTCAAGTGTCTCGGACTGAAAGAAATTTAGTGATCGTGAAGACAAGTCAAACCTCGCGACGGTTACGTCTCAATCACGGGAACAACGGGCACATCAGGTCACCACTTCAAAAAAAACAAACAATCTGCAAAGGCTCACCAAAACAGAGCTGATCAAGAAATTAAACTTCACATGCGGACTTGTACACATGCGACGTTCATTCAAAAACCAAACTGAGATATTCAACAAGTTTTGCCGGTCAAGTTTTGACCGGTGATCCAATCCAAAGAAGCGAACAGGCTGGCGCCGTTTTATTTCGGACAATAGGAAGTGCATTAACGAGTCGGTACTCACCGGAGTTGGGGTATAAGTCCCGCTTTCTACAAGACGCTTAATGCGATCCTATAGCCAAAGGCAAAGTAAACCAAAGTGCAAAGTGAACAAAACTTACACAAAGAAACCAAGTGCAAAGACGAAATGAAAATTTATGCACGTGTGCAAAATAAGAACGACCCGGCGAGTTAGTTTTCAGGACCGTCTATAGATTTGTTTTCTAGACTCTACATTCGCCCGTGTTATGAGACACTGTGTTTCGTAGGTTTTCTGCTTTGCTTTTCACCCAAATCCAAAGAACTATGAACAAGAACAGATGCCCACAAGAAACAACAACGAAAGTACACGCCAAAACAGTGCCATCGAAAGCAACACATTTTAATTTTTTACAAAGACAAAATGATGGGCTGAGAGGTTTAGGAAGAGGACCGACAACACAGCCACCATGAGAACGGTTACGGTGCAGTTCACCTGCATACTGATTTCCTCTTCTCGTCTTGTCTGTTTTTGGAAACATTTAAAATCAAAAACTTTCACTAACATTTATTCTACTTGAAACTTCACTTGAACGGATCAGACAAAAGTAAATTCCATTCAAAAAATCTAGTTCTAAGCTGTTCCAAACACAAATCCTTTCGGCTTCAACACCCATCATGTTTTCACGAACGTGTGAATCCCATGCTCATTTCAAACAAAGTGCGACTGAGGCGTAGTTTCAGTGAAAATGCACTTGGCTCAGCAGAACATTTTCTTGCTGTGACAATTCCCTGTTTCGCTCTCTCTTTATCGTGGTTCTGCTGGACGGTGTCAGTGCACGCAAGGGAGACAAGCGACATTTGCTGCCTGACAAAGTGAAATGAAGCAATCTGTACCAGATTGGGCGGAGGTTGCAGCGCCAGTCTCGCTTGCTTTCGCCGTTGCTTTCGATAGTACCCCTCGAACTGCTCTCTTGCTCCCTGAAACGACAACAAATACCTGCTCGAGAACACAAACAGCGAAAAATGATAATTTCGAAATGAACATCAGTTCAAGTTCTTGGCTGCTTCGTTTCTCAATTCTCCTTGGTTTCGATGAAAAAATCGCAAGTCGACTCACCAACACAGAATAGATATGCAGACACCGATACACTGGAGAGAAGTCGATCAAGTCTTGAGCGCTCAGACCCTGAAACATGAAATACGTTTTCATCTCCCTGAATTACACAGAATAACAATAAGGCTACCGCCTAAAAAGCGCGCGGTCTCCTTCGGGCCAGTCAGTTTCTCGCATGACCACAGTGCTGTGGCCATGGTTGAGTTACCCCCTGGGACAGTGTCTTGCATACCCCCTGGGGTAACTCAACCGTCATGAAAATTTGGTTGAGTTGGCCCAACTTGACTGTGGGGGGAGGGACTCAACCACACCAAAAATGAAAGTTGCTTTTAAAATGGGCTTCAAATGGCATAAAAATCATTTTTAACATGGTTGAGTTACCCCCCCCCCTGGTTGAGTTGGGCTAACTCAACCAAAAGTGACCACACGCATACATACACACAGACTCAGTGTGACTACAATAAGCGCGCGTGACTACAATGAGGGACAGTGTCTCGAGCACATTGCGTACCTCTTCAGTATCGATAGCCAGTTCAAATGCTTCATCGGTGTCGTCTTCATCAAATGGATTTGTTGAACTTTCCCCATTCTCGATCTCCCCAGTGAAAGGGTTTGGTGGCGCTGGGGCTCTCCGCTTTTTGCCCTTCCTCTGGGCTAAAGTGGGATCCATGTTGTTTTGTTCTGCAGCCTGAAACGTCACACCTCACAGAGTGAACATTTGGGATTCCCCAAAACAAACACACGAAAATTACAGTTTGTCTCACTGTAGAATCCAGTATTTTTCGTGCCGAAGATACTTTCTGATCCAATGGTTTTTCTGCTGGTCAACAAAAGCTCATTTACACACGAGAAACTTACATGTTTCATCGCTATTTCGCCAATTCTGTCGGAATGCTTTCGGATGTTCTCCAGAAAGTCTTTGAGGTCCGACATGGAGGCTTCCTTGATGGAATCTCGAAGTTTGGGAATTGTTTCGCACATTACCTGGAATCACACAACAAGAACACTTGGCAGTGTAAACAAGCGCCGAGCCAGCCACAAGGGCCAGTTCACGAAAAGAGATGCAAACTCTTTGGCGTGAAAGCAGAAAGTGACAGCAAATGTTTCCAAGATGATGAGGGAGACCATGCAAACTCTCAACTGAACACCAAAGGTTTTCACCAAAATTTTGAAAGTTCATTTTTAGGGTGGGGAGGGATTCGCTGTCGGCGTGTGTAAAAATGTGCAGTGCGACGAACCGAGCGGCAACTACAGTCTCCACAACGCTAACTCTCGCGATATTTACCTGTGAGAACCGATACTTGCTGACACGAGGCAGATATGTGTGCTCGAGTTGTTCAAGTGTTTTCAGAGCTGGATAGTACCTGGAGAAAACAGTTCATTAAGTTTACTTCAGGTCAAAACAAAACTTCATCTTGAAGCAAGTGATGTCCTCATCGCATTTTTACCTCTTGCTCTTCATCTGATCTCTCAACTTTCCGTAGGTTTCTAGCACTGCAACAAAAAGTTTTGCTCCTCAGCATAAGTCAGCACAAAATCATGTTCCAGAAATGGCTGACTTCGCAGGCTCAAGAAATCAAGTTCAAAACCCAGACATCAGCCACACGTCAACAGACTAATTTACGCACCCGGAAGACACAGAGATAAAGTTTCCACAGCTTTGCCAATGTTTTGCTGTGTTTTTCTACATTTCACCAGCTCATCGCCTTTGTTCAGCAACAACGTTCCTGACGCTTGCAGTTTTGTGTTCGTTGACTGGATTTCATCCTGTAGAGGAAATTTCCGAAGTTAGCATCGACTGAAGTCGCTGTTCTCTCGCAATCTTCACGCACATTGCCACAAATTTCATCCTGGGAAAGCTGTTTACCTTGATACTCTCCACTTGACCCCGAACTTGCAGCAAACTTCTGATGGATTCGATGAACCCTTGGTAGTGGTAATTGCACATTCGTTCAATTTCCTTATCATGACCCTTGATTCTGACGTCAAGGCGATCCATGAACTTTTCTGGTTCCTCCCCATCGTACACAGCCCTGTGAAAGGATTGACTGTTACCATCTGACAACGGGAATTGAACACTGATCAGATTCCTGCAAACCAAACTGTTCCACACAGAACAGCAGAAGACAAATGTGTACAGCAAGGACCTTGGAGTACACAACACATTTGTTCACCTCATCTACGAATACTACGATTGCGTTTAGCCTGGTGTACGTGTACACTTGGACAAAATTTCTGCCATCGAAGAAAGAAGTAACTCTGAACGACAGTTGCCCAAGAGAAATGTCCAAAAAGCACTGCAATCCTTCAACCGGAAGAGGAGTTCTGGGCTCTAAAACTGTCAGCAAACAAAAACTCACAAACCTTAGAGCGGTACTCAAGTGGCCTTCTGACGATTCTTCTATTTCAGTAATTAAATGCTCGTGTGTTTGCGCTAACTGATCTTGCTGTTCAGGATCCCGAGCACTTTTGCTCGCGAATTCAGCAGAGCCGCCTCCGGCCGTCGCCATATTGTATTGGTACCTCAATGTGCCAAAAGGTGGCGATGCTCCACCACCAGAGGTCAACACCGAAAATCTAAAAGCATTTTGTAGCCTACTGTGACGAAATAGCTTAGAACAAATTATTCTAATAAAAAAAATTTTGGTTTGGCCTAAAATATGTGGATTTTGGGGTTGAAAACATTGGTATGTTTGTAAAGGTGAAGGTCGCAGAGCCGCGCCTCCGCAGCGCGCGCGCTGATTGGCCGATGGGACACACACTCCAACTGGTTCCGACCAGATCTCAGACACAGATGCTGAAGATTTTCAACTTTTTTGTTCAAATTTTGTGGTTAAGACAAGAACATCACATCCAGTTGTGCGTACGTTTTGCAGCACACAAAGAGGAGGACATCGTTGGGGACCAATTGGTGTCAAGAGAGCTTTGCCAGTGGCAGAAAACGGGATGAAAGCGGAAGTAAGTTGTGTAGTGATGTGATGTGGCCTCACGTAGACCTTTTGTTCTGAATTTAGATTTTGGTCTTCAGGCAAAAATGTGGATTCTTCTTGTGATCATTTGTCCTTAAGATGAAGTTTCCCAAGGAAACGTGCTTTGTTGAAGTGAGTCTGACTCTGTTTTACTTTTCTTTGAAGGGCACAGGCAGTATGGCGGAGAAAACTGGTGACCGAACTGCACCGAAAATAAACGACAATTCCAGCCACCAGACAACGGACGACATTGCAGACGGACCTCCGCCGGGTTGGAGGGGATTCGAGAGACGGAGAGGCAGCTTTGACTTTCTGTTTGGCCACAACCAAGAAATTAAGCCGCCAGCCTCAACCAAGCGGAAAACTTCGCTCACACCTGAGATGGAAATTCCATCGAGCCTGACGATCAGAGAAGATGATTCGCCAGACTCTTCTCCTGGAACCAGCCCCTCGGGACACTCGATTATGGACATATTCATGAAGAGAGGAATGATGTCAATGAACGCTGCGATCCAGGAGGTGGAGCAAGATGACGACGAGCCTGCAGTACCACCTTCTGCAAACCAGCCCCGCAGACCGTCGCTGACCAGGGACGCGATGCAGTGGTTTTTCAAGCCGATGAACATTCAGAGTCAAGTGAAGGAGAGGGACCTGAATGCGCTTGTGCCCACTTCCACGTGAGCTGGTTGTGACTTTGTCCTCTGACTGTTTTGTTCAGATGTTTTTGATACCGCAGATATTATGGTATCTTCGCACCACAGAGTGCACGAAACAGTATTACAGAACCTCAGTTTCAAGCTTCTGATTCTGTCGAAACATTTTGTTGCAAGATTGAAAAACAGGCGTGCTTCTCCCTATTTTCTGGGGTGATCGTGTTGTCGTTTTCTTTTGAGAATCGACTCCGAACTTTGTGTTCAGGGAAACATCTCATACACTGCACCAGAAACTCTGGAATACTTACTGCTGTGGATTTTTTACGATTGTTGATTCCTGAGCAGTTGTCACAAAAATGGTCATCAGTTGAAGTGTCTTTGTCATCAACTTTTCTTGTGAAACACCGTTTGCCGGAAACAAGTGAACACACACACACACACACACACACACATAGTTCAAGAACACCTTCGTCTTTGTAAATACGTGACTCTGAGACCCAGAGTTGTACAGTACGTATTCACACGAGTATAAAAACTGTTGAAAACAGCAATTTATTGCATTTCTCCTTGTCATGTTCTTGGCAAATCCTTCCCGAAAATAGGGGAAACCGGACGTTTACATTTTGTCAAGATTCTGGCAAACTGGTTTTCTTGTGAACGCTTTGTCCTTGAATGAAGTGCTCATTTCAAACCGGTGCCATATTTTGAGTGACAAACTTGTGCAAAACCGAAGTTTAATCGGGACATGACAGGATTCATCGTTGTTTACGACACATTGAAGTGGTGCTAAAATTGTCGAAAACACGGTTTAAAGTATCATTTTTGTCCCCGTGTAGATAAGGTTGTTGGCGAGTAACTTTGTTGGTGGTGATATCTCAACTTTTATCAAATGTTGACTGTGAAGCCGAAGAAAGGCCGAGATAATAAAAAACGTGCAATTTCAGGACGACGTTTTGCTGATTTACGAGTGAAATGTCGGCATGACACAACGGGTCTGGAGGTTTCTGTGGGAATTCTCACAGCTTTTCACCGGACCGGACCAGGAAGCCAGTGTGAGTATTACCGAATTCACCTGGATACAAGACCCAACAGTAATGTTTGTCCGGCGAAACGAACTTCGGTGTTGTCACTTTGCGTTGAGCTCGGAAACACGAGTGCCAAAAGAGGAAGAAAGCCTCCACAACACTGAAGCAACGAAACCAAATCACCATGAAAAGTTGCTTGCGAGATTTCCAGTGTTTCATGGTGCTTTGTCAAGAACGGAAGGTGAAGAGACGGCAGCCATCTGGGAATCGTCTTTTTCTGCCATTTCACTGGCCTCCAGAGCAATTTCTTCCGGTTGCTGCGGATACTGGCTGCGGTCCGGCTGCTGAGGATAAATCTTGTTCTTGCAACTCCTGAAAAGACGAGCATCCGAAACTGACCGAGCAACATCGTGTGCATCTTTGGTCACGCAAAACGCAGTTTTGATCTGGATTGACCTGATCGAATTGCATACCGCACAAAAGAACTGATGCGATGTGTTGCTGCCGGTGCAGACATGCTGGACTCCGTCTTTTCAGCAGCGCTCGCCCCCGACGTTTCGGAAACGTGATAAGACCCCCTCACATTGATTGGTCTGGAGCCCCACCTGAATTCAAAGCAAGGTTCGCAAGAACAGGACACGCAGGAGTGCTGAGTTAAAGAACAGGTGGCACAAAGGAAAGAGGAGCTGGCAAGTCACAAATTGTTCGTATCATTACAGTACTCACTTCAAGTAAAAAGGCAAAGATAAAATATGAAAAGAAACTGAACTAGACTTCCAAGTGGACCATCAGCGGCTTGAGCTCCACCCAAATTCAGGAAACCTGACCTCAAAAAACACAAAGTCCAAAAATTTTTGGCTGGTGATACCAGGGAGGAGGGGGCGGTGGGTAACCCAGAGACTTGAACTCCAGAAACCTGACCAAAAAAGATAAAACCCAACATTGTCCAAATTCCAGAAGCCTGACCAAAAATGGTCCAAAAAAATTTAGGTTGTGGTGAAACACGGCGGTGGGGGGTAACCCAGAGACCCAAGTTCAGGAAGCTGAAACAAAAACGACAAAAAGTTTTGGTTGTTGTAGTACCAGGGTGGGAGGGGGACAACCCAGAGACCCATGTCCAGGCCAAACTGACAAAGTCCAACAATTTTGGGTGGTAGTAGTCCCAGGGGGTAACCTGGAGACCCGTATCCAACCCAAACTGACAGAGTCTACCAATTCCGGTGGTGGTGGTCCGGGAGGGGGGGGAGTAACCCGCACGCTGTCCAGCCCATGGACAGATACATATGCGGGTGAAACAATACCAGCGCAAGCGGCAGATATTATTGGCAATATTAAAAAAAAATTGTGAGTTGTTTCACGAAAAACAGAAAATGAAACAATAAATCGTGAATGAAGTCACGATTTGACCAACAAGATTCATCAATAACTCGAGAAACACGTCAAAGTTTTTCTTCGCACATGTACTCGTACAGATTCAGAACCAGATTCTCGGATCCGGGCAAGTCGGCAAAGGTTTTTCCACGTGCACACGAGTGCATGAGCAGGACACTCTTTGAACAGACTGTCTGCGTACAAAAGATAACGGTCAGTTTCGTGTAGTTTCGCGTGCATATTAGCATGCCTGAACATCAACAAGCGAAAGTTGCAACATTTATCTTGTCTCTGTCTCGATCAGCAGAGTGACAGGAACACAGCAGATCGCTCTCAGCGATTGTGGGGGTGGATCTCTGTTTTTGAAACGCACGACATTCTGGTAAGATGCTGCACTCATGGTCTCCGCTGAAGCAAACGACAGCTGCTTTGAAGCGCAACGAAGAAATTTTGATGTACCTGGTGAAAGATGCCCACAGTCCTGGCGCAATGTGTGGTCGCCGCATCCTGCCAAAGATGCTTGAAATGTTCCACGATCCAAAGACTCCGTCCCTGTCGCGTCGACTGGATTCCTCCTCCATGAGCGCGACCGTGAACAGATCGAACTCTTCAAAGTCCAGCAGCTGAAGCGACGAAACGTCGTTCCTTTGGTTCAAGGATTATAAGCGTGCCTCGGTAAGTTTGTGTGCGTTCTGCACGTTGTGAAAGTTCTTCACTGACCTGATCCCCTGAAATGTCGAACTCATTGAACAGCTTCTTCGCTGCTTTGCTTCGATAGTTGAACAGGAAGCCGAACGCTTTGAACTCCTCCGCAGAGATGCTTCCTGAAAGAAAACAGAAGCTTTTTGGTGACAGAGGACGAGGACTTTGGATCGGCGCCCCCGAAAAATAAGCAAAAGGTAGTGACCAAAACAAAGAACTTCTCCTGATGGAATTGTTGAACACTCGCTCACAAGGAGACAGGTTGCAATTACATGTATTCTGCTTCACATCAACCACGCAGTGAACATTCGCCCGAGTCCCCCTACCAGAACCATCGTAATCGATCACTTCGAATATCTGGCGCGCGTGTCTGTGAACGAACTGCTTCTCTGTTCCATCCTGCAATGGTAAACCCGAAAACATGTGACGAACGTGGGAGAACGTTTCCCTTTTGTTGATGTGTTTGAAAACAAAGACTCGTCTGACCTTGATGGCAATGAAGAGAGCCATCAACAAATAGAACTCGTGGAATTCAATCTCGCCGGAAGCGTCCACATCCAGCATGTCGAATAGTGTGCTCGCCTGCACGAATCAGAAAGTGGAATCGAAAGAAGTTGGCAGAAAAAATATCACCGGAGCGGATGGAAACTTAATGCACGCAGAAATTCATTTTTCAGGTGAAGAAGGAAGAACACTGAACCTGTGATGAAGACAGGTCAGTGATGTGTCTCACAAAAGCCACAAACTGAACATCTGAAAGAAAGATCAGTGAATTGTCACCGTAGATCTGCAGATCCAGGCAATGCATGAGCCTATATTTTCGCCGCTTTGCGTGCTTTTCACTTGCAGGCTCCAACGATGTTCAAAGTTGACATCCGTGAGGCCAAAGTTCAAAACTCACCTCTCCCCTCCCCCTGATCATATCCAGTGGCGTATTCGATTGCACCGCAAATTTCGGGTTGAGTTTGCACCCACCTGAAACTGACTGAACCATCAAAATTGAGCCTCCACTGTTTCCAGTGGAAATTTGCAGTCTATTTTGGATAGATCTACTCAATTACTTATACACTAACCCACACCAACTGCAAATTTGCAATTGTTTGTGGTGCAATTGAATGTGCCCCAGGACCCAACCCCTAGATATCTATAGATCTATTCAATTGCACCACAAACCACAAATTTGCAGTTGGTGTGGGTTGGTGTGCAAGTAATCGAACAGAACCATCTGAAACAGACTGCAAATTTCTACTGGAAACAGTGGAGGCTCACTTATGATGGTTCAGTCAGTTTCGGGTGGGTGAAAACTCGACCCGAAATTTGCGGTGGACCCAACCCCTGCAATCGGACCCCCGCCTCACCGTTCAGCGCGCCTTTCTGGTGGACGTCGAGCACGTCGAACCACTGCTTCAGCACGTACACAGACCGCGTGTCCAGCAGACTGTGCTGAGCATCCAAAGTGAACTGTTTTAACAGTTCTGATTTTATTTTCATCATGAATGGGTTTTCCGACAACGTCACAAATCTGAACGTCGTTGACACACGCACGTCACGTCACGTCACGTCTTCAAGCTGCGCCTGGAGAAACTATGCATGACGTTGTGAGTTTCGGAGGACTGCAGATGCCAGCACCGACTTCCCGCCAACTGTCTTTTCCTGGTTGTTTCAGCGCCACTGCGTCCGTCCCAGCAATGGGAAAGCTTGAATTCGGAACAATTTTGGCGATCTTTGATCTGTATCGAACAGGAATGTAGATCTATTTGATGATGATGCACACCGGATGCAAATGGAGCCTCTTTGAAGTTGTCCACTTGACTTGACGTTGAATTCTCTGTGATTGTGGTGGATGTTCTCTTTTATTTTTGAAATGTGAATTGAAAAAGTGAACAGAGTTCATTTTATTGTCACCGCAAACTGCTTGAGTTTGTGGCAAAACAGAGTTGGGCTCTTCGAGCAAACAAGGGAACTGCGCCTGATTTCAACGGAGGCGCGGCAGCCCCGCTCTGAATCCACGAGACCCGGGGGGGGGGGGGATAGTTGGTGAATTCTCGTTGCTGAAATTGGACTCATCTCAACCAAAATTTCTTCTTGTCTTGGAAAAGAAAGCGAAAGCTCCCCCCAAATCGCTGAAAGTAACAATTCCAGAAAGCTCTGGAGTTGTCGCATGACTACATTGAACAAGCAAGTCCGGTTAACGGACCCAGATGGTCACACTGTCCGCCATTTGCACTTCCAAAAAAAAAAAAAGTTGAAAATTGAAAAAATTGGAATTCGTGAAGGGCACACAAAAAGTGAAGGGGGAAGAAGACCCACTTTCACCATCAAAGTATACCCATTTTATTTTTTCAGTGCAGGGTGCCACCATTCCAGCCACCCCAATGCAGAAGGGGAGGGGGGGTCTTGCAGAGGGGGAGGGGGTCTAGCAGAGGGGAGGGGGTCTGGCAGAGGGGG
>JAAUXT010069874.1_pt1 | contig 21980 bp, 24 predicted proteins | sample 7278171 | NCBI WGS metagenome assembly JAAUXT01 (sample SAMN14350112, study PRJNA611818) | marine sediment metagenome | isolation source: surface marine sediment (1.8m) | place: French Polynesia: Moorea | collected 2018-08 | reverse complement strand
AACCCCCCCCCCCCCCCACCCCCCCCCTGCCCGGCCCCGGGTGCTCGGCGGCCCCCACCCTCCCCACAGCCCCCCCCCCGCCCCATCCCTTCGGGGGGGGGGGGGGGCATCATCACCCACACTTCCAGCCAGCAGCCAGTCGGTGGGATATGCGGCAAAAACCAAGCGCCTGACAACAAACGACGCAGAGTTGTAAGGAACAAGAAGGCAATAACAGTGGTGATCACACTGCACACATGTTCAAATTCTCCACAATTCAACATGTCAAGCTGTCAACAGCTTTGATGCATATCTGCCACAATGTTTGTGAACTGTCACATATTCGCACTCTGTCGAGTGTTGCCGGGTGTTTGATGAAAGATTCGACGTTCCATAACAAGATGGAGCATGACGCACCTAGAGTCAAGTGAGGGACATACAGTTCCAGCCAAACATGCTCGTAGACAGGAGCGAACTGTGTGGTGAGGGATCAGGCAGACAACGTTGCTCACCCAGTTCTGACTCAGCACATGCAAGATACCCTCACGAATTCTTACGTTTTGTAACGAGTCATAAGACCAAAGAAATTGTTATGTTCGGAATGTCCCGATCTCGGAGAACTCGTACTTGTCGGCAAACGATTCCACTGTCTGAAGACAAGACAAGTTCCTGTTCGCGCACACAACTACGAGTGCGAGTGAAGGCACAAACTCCCATGGCAAAATGGAAAAATCTTTGCCACGAGCAGATTAGAAACGTACGAGGCTGGTCCCAAAAGTCTTTGACGTGCATGACGATCGTCTGTGAGTGCAGGTGAGGTCAAGAATGGTCTGAGGACGACAATGACCATGTTTGGGGTCACAACACAATGCTTGTTTACCATTTGACTTCATTTTGGACGAAAACATTGCATAACCTCCCCTGGAATGCACCAAAACACGATCGTCATGCACGTCAAAGACTTTTGGGACCAGCCTCGTACGTGCCTCCGCGAAACGTGAACGAGTTTTCTTTGAGTTTCAGTGACATACTCAGAATCTTTTGAAAGGTACGCGTACCTGTGCTGTGGACTGTGAAACTACCGACAACACAACTGACAGGTTGTGCTCGACGACAGCTGTGGCGCAGATTCGTTCAACAGACATTCGATAAACGAGCAAACAATATGCAGCAGCAGCCCATTGGTGTCTGTGGTTTGAAAGACCAACTTCGAGCTTGTGGACAGCCTGTGTCCCAAACTTCAGCCACACCGCAGACAATGAACATGTCACACCCTACAACTGCCCCCTGGGCACATTGTTGTCATCTCAAACATCTCGTGGCGTGTATGTCCAAACAAGTGGACACACACACACTGGCCCTTCGGCGATCTTATCATCACGAAATCAATCGTTTCGTAAATACCTCACTCGAGATTTCCGACCCACATTTTGTCAAAACAAACGACCGCAAATTGTCAGTGTCATCAGTAAACATTTGCAAATTCTTGTGCATTGTTCTCACAGAAACAAATCTGTCCAACTGTGCGGCGCGGCGTTCGACTCACTCTGCTCTGTGGAAAACAGTCTACAAAGTGGCTGATGCCTGGCAACACGACCCCCTGTTTTGTGATTCTGCAACTTCTGTCTGCGAACACAAAATCTTCATTCTGACTTGTCTCAAAGGTGAAACCACTATCAAACCACCAGTCTACGAGTACCAGCAGGTCCGCCTGGGCACGAGAGAACGATACGAAATCCCACACTTCGTTGCGACGTGGGACTGGGCATTACGAGTACTCGTTTCTGCTTCGTCAGACCCCGGAGGGGCAAAGCGCTGCTTCAACACACACGACAACGACAAAGCGTCCAAGGCAGTCGGGCCACTTGTCCAATTTGATGTGGTCACGAAGCTGTGGGTTATCTGCATTTTTTGCCAAAGAAAAGTTCTCAGACGTTTGATGGGCTACGGTTTCTGCAGCATTCCAGACTACACAAACGGCTGATCCCGACGAGCCTCAGTTTCAGGAATATGGATGGCAATGAGCCTCCAGACAGTTCAACGGCGATGTGGTGTGGGCAACACTGAGACATTGGCAAAGCAAAAACAAAGATGTGTTCAACAAAACTAATTTACCCGCCATCTTGAATTCAGGAAATGCACCGGCTGAAGCAAGCAATCCGCGTTTTTGCACAAAACTGTCGGAAGAGTACACCTCGCAGCAGACTCTCGTTGAAGCCAAATCAACTTCTGCCATTATCTCGAGCAAATGCAGGGTCTGACACTCAAATTCTGTGTCAGATCACACAACATGATCATTTCAGTTTGGGAGTCCAAAGCTTTGCGTTGGCATTCATCAGACGACAACGTACACATACTTACCCATAATTGCACGCTATATCCTACAGAATATATTCTACAAGATGTTCTAGAAGTTGTCGTCTGTGCAAATGTGTCATCCAGTGAGCATAACTGGGAATTTAAAGAGACTTTAACACCACTTTTTCACAACCCAGCAGAAGGGCAAAGTGAATTTGTCCGGTAGTTTGCTCCGACATCGCTACCGTCGCTTCACCGCGATGAACTCAGCGCCAGTGACGCGGGCCACGAGGCAGACGAGTTCACAGTGGATCAGCGTGGGGATGTCAAGTTCCGCTGACCTGAGCTTGTTTATTGTTGGGGATGAAGCGCTTGTGTCCACACCAGCGAAATGTCCAATTGTGAAACAGGCAAACAAACCATTGAAATTAATTCCGATTTTTTTCTCATTCGAAAAGAAATGTTTGCATCCTTCGTAAAGAGGGTAAAACCGTTCGCTCACTGTGATTTTGGGTAGATCTATCCATGGTGTCACCCGAAGTGACAGGTCCGTGGGACTTGCGCGTTTCTGCGTTTCTGTATCCCCCCCCCCAACCAAAGGACACAGAGATCCAGGCTGTGGTGAAGACATGACTGTCGGTGAAATGCAAAAGGGCAAGTACCCTTGCATCCCCTTTCGGGCTGGACACTTGTCCTGAATACTTTCAGGTGTTCAAAGTGAGGAGTGTTTGTGTGTTTGGTTCACAAGTGATTTTGTTCCCAGTTTTTAGGTTGCTGAAATTGAATTTTGGGGGTGGGGTACGGAGGGAAAGGGTTGGCTGGTAAAAGTGGCCACAAAAAGTTGTCCAAAAATGTTTGGTCTGGAAGAAAAATATTTTGTGGGTTGTAAATGATACCCCAGGTATTGATTTTTGTGTTGGTTTTTGGGTGATTTGAGGTGGCTGCACCATTGGAGGACACCTTTTGAAAAAGTGACCAAAATGGTAGCAACCAAAATCAAAGCACCTGCAGGCAGTGTCTGCCAGAATAATGTGTACACCTGTTTCATGGTCAAGATGAGGATCAATTTTGGATCTTTTGGGCTCCTTTGGTTCAATTTGGGTTGGGGACAATGTGCCAGGAAGGATTTTGTGGGTTCTTTGATCAAAAAGTTCAAATTTGAAAGTACAGAAAATATGGAGTAGAATGTAGAAATGGGTCCATATCTCAGAAAGTATAAATATTTGACAAAAGAAGTTTTTTGATGAAATGTAGTTTATGGTATAGGGCTTTGAGAGGTAGTGCTTGAATTTTGAAATTTCTTCAATGCTCGTTTGGTGGGGTCAAAGGCAGGGTGAAAAAGTAATTTGTATGGAAAAAATAAAAAGAGATATTGGGCAATTCTTTTGGTTAATATGTAGATATTGATGTGAAACAGTGTCAAAAAGTTCCATTTTGTAAATTTCATTCCATTTGGGTGTGTGCTAAATGAGTTCCCCAAGTTGGGGATGTTGAGTAATATGGCAAGAATTTTTGTATATAAAAAACAAGGTGACCGAAATCAGAGCAACTGAAATCAGAGTAACTTAAATGAAATCACTGCAACCTCCATGGAGCTACTTTTGAGGTTCAGGGTGGGGGTCATATGTGAGGCCAAACAAGCAGAGCATAGATCCTGGGGTGGGACCCAACTTTGTTGCTATTGCCTCATCGGGGGGTCCATCCAGCAGCAGCTGTTTTTGCTCAGGTCCCAAAGCAAGACCTAAATTTCTTGCTGTAACCACACAAGGGGATCCAAGAGGAGGGGTGCAGGTTTGGCAATGGCAACAAGTACTTCTCACCTCAGGCGATTCCCGTCATTTTGCCACTGCCTCACCAGGGGGTGGGTCTGGCAAGAACATCAACTTGGGTCCCAGGGTGAGACTTTTTTTCTTGGTACAAAATACCTCAACCAGGGAAAAGCAGCCATGGCAACAACTTCGGCCTCAGGGTGAGGCCTGACCTCTTGCTACCGCCTCACTCTGGGGTCTGCCAGTGGCCCTAATTTGGCTGTATGTCCCCTTCAGAGCCCAGGTGGCGGTGTGTGTGTGTGTGTGTGTGTGTGTGTGTGTGTGTGTGTGTGTGTGTGTGTGTGACAGGAAATTTGTTCAAATAGCTTCTTACTTGCTCGAGACGATCCACCAAGTTTATCACACATGTGAATGTGCGACACACGCGCCCACGTGTTTGCCGTTTTGAAAGCCGTGCAGGTCTTGCTCACGCTCCTTGAGGAAAACGGCTCAGGTATGAACAATTCAAAAAGAATTGTTTCGAGTCCAGTTTAGATTCTTCGCGGAGGAGGAGAGAGGGGAAGCAGGCCAAATCCAGTGCGTGTACAGATTGCTGTGTTCGTCAAAGCAAAAGAAAACATTGAAAGTTGGCGACCACACTTCCGAGAGGCTTTGTCTCTGCGCCAAAGAAGGCGCTCTTTGCACGCAGCTCTTCTGTTTGTTGTTTTTGTCAAAAAGTGGAAAATAGGCCCGCTGTTTTTCAATAGCAAACAGAAAGAAGAGCACCAAAGGGCTCAAGTTGGAAGCAATTGATTCTGTTTTTCTTTTCTGAGACACAGTGCATGGTGAGTTCACTGAAAACTGCACGCATGACGGCGCAGATATCGGCTCGTCGCCTGCCTGTCTGCAGTGCAGCAGGCTTTACCTGCGGTGAGAGGGAGAGGGATGGAGGGCGCTGCTGCTGCCGCTACAGCCGCGGCGCGTGAATCATTCCTTGTTTGGACCGCTCCATATTTAGACGGCGTGTGTGTCAAAGCTGTGTTCTCGTAGTAACCGCACAATGTAAGTCACCACCGGATCAAATGGTGTGTGGTTCCGGCTAATATCCTGGATTTATGATAAACTTCGATGGACAAGAGATCATGTAAACTGCAGGATTTGAAGGTGAAAGCGAATTTCATTTTTATCCAGCTTGGGGGACGGGAGGCGTTGTCAGTGATGGCCATTGTTCTGCACTGAGCGTCCTCACTAATACAGTCTTCATTCAGATGGCTTCGTGAGTTTTTTTGAAAGCGATCACGCAAACAGTGCTCTCTATTTTCACTTTCACTTATTTGCCGGCTTTTGTGCAAATGTGGCGCTGCGGTGTGTTTTTTTCGTTTTTGTCAAGGCAAGGCGCTTCTGTTTGAAAATTGAACTCGGGTTCATTGCTCTCCTCAGAGGAAATTTCCTTCTGCGTGAACAATGACGAGATGAGAGAAAGAACAGAAGTTTGAGGTCGCGCTGTGTTTTTTTGAAACAGTTTTTCATTCAAACCTTCCATTGCTTCAGCCTGCAAAAAAGAAATTTGCACTTGCAACTTTTGAAAAGATCAAACCACTGCTGATACTGCTGCATGGAGGTCGATCTGAATCGTCTTTGTTTTTCGAGACTGAGGCTGATTACTGTCGCCGTGAAATAATCAGTGCAAGTTCTGCTGACATACCGAGGACCACTCAAGAGGTGAGACAGTAAACACAAAGCAGAGGGCATGCAGTCTGTCGTTTTGCCAATGAAGGGCATTTCAAGGCTGTGCTGGCGTGCATTCAATTTCAACTCGCAAGGCCATCCATGCATGCAAAGATGTTTTTTGTCCACTCTGATGACGAAGTGCAACTTGAGCGTCAAGTTGGCATGTTCAAGATAAAAATGACCAAAATGGTACTCAGGAGCTGTTGCTTGGACCACAGCAAAATTGGTTAAATTGATCACGGACCGGCAGGAAACAGGAAATACTCAGCGAAAGTAAGCGTGGAGACCTACAATGAAACCTGCCCCGGCGTCCAGCTTCCTGCAACTGACTGCAGCATGAGGTTCCGGTTTTTGGTCATCTCGAGCCTTGACTCATTGTCGGTGCACGCGTGTCTTTGTTTCTTTCTTTTGTGTTGTGTGCGCGCACGACCCAGCTGACAATTGAACTTTGTCAAAGTCCAAGAGACCACAAAGAAATTCTTCAAGTCAAACTGGTTCCTTGCTTCCAATCACGCCCGTGACTTTCCAGAGATCTAAAGCGAGAAAGAAAAGCTGTTGACAAGCCTGCTGTCACCGGCTGTGCAGACAGGCCGTCCTGTCTGAGCGATTTCCATGCAGAACAGCTCATTGCGACTTTCCGTTTCTTGTTTGGCTTTGGTTCGGGCCATTGTGATGCAGGAACTGCGCGAGCATCGCCAGTGAAGAGGTTGTTCAGTGAAGGCCTATCAACGCGGGACGTGTCCGGGGTTATTGATCGTTCGCTCCTTCCACAGATTCCAGTCACAGAAATATCCCTTCAAATCCTCAAAGGAACATGCTAAATCGACAAACTACGCCCCCGGAACCCGTTGTGTGGAACACATTTGTTTGGGAGGATAAAGGTTCCATGCATTCACACAGATTGTCTTGTCAATCATATTGATCAGGCAGCACCACCATGCAGCGCAGGTAGCGCAACTCGCACAAGAATTTCTTTGCGGCCCGAAAGTGTCAGTTTGCTTCGGACATCACATTTTTTTTCCGTGCAGGAAAGACAAAATGAGTTGTGCTGAAGATTACGAAGACGAGCATTTCGTTTGCATAGAGAACAAAACCTGCATGCATGTGCACTCGTTTGTCAGAAATGACATTTCCATTGCACGGGGAAAAATGATATGTTGGCATACAAATGTGATAAATTTTGCAAATTGTGTGCGTTTGCACACTCGAGGTCGACACGCCATGCAGTTGAGCATCAGCGTTCAATCTTCCGTTTTCAAGATTGAGTTGCTGGCCATACGTACACGACCCGAATTCTTAATTTTAATTGGAGGGGAACTCTCGCCCGAAAAATTATTTTTGCTCCCTTTTGTTTTGTTACACGTTTGCCAATTTGTCTTGCTTCATCTTTTTCTTTCTGAAAGAAATTCTTCAGAGTCGGAATCGGGCCTCTTGAGGGTCGACCCCTCGAAGAAGTCCTGAATTCGCCCCTGTTTCAGACTGAACCTCGTACGAGCCACATGTGCACTGATCAGCCAAACAACGAGCATTGTGAGTGAGAGTCGAAAATTTTTCTTCTCGCGAGACAGGCTTTCAGACGTTGTTTCAATGACATTTTTGTTGTCAATAAAGTTCGTTCTATGCCCGACCTGACGGTTCAAAACTTCACAATTCAATGCAAGTGTGAACTGTGTTTTGTGATTGATGTCCATGGACACGCTATTTTTGTAAGTTTTGAAATATTGACCATTTCTGGCAAAAGAGTTCCTCTCACCATGTATCTTTCCTGCGCAGTGCATGAGCAGCGCAACAGTATCGTTTTGGGGTATTAGCTCCTGCCACCGCTTCTGGCAATTCCGCCTGCAATTAGTGTTCTGTCAGTCAAAGGAGCCTGTGCTCATTTCTGCAACATAATGAAATGAAAGTCTATATGAGCGCTTTATTGCCGAAGGAATTATTAACGTTGACGCAACTGAGCACTCCAGACGAACACAGATGGGACCTACATGCACTCACTCGTCTGCAAGAAAACCTTCTTCACAACAGAAGCCTTGCTTCCCTTGGGATTTGAAGACGCACTGCCTACTTCCCCTGTTTGGGTGAAGGCACGTGGGCGTCCGCTCATGGTGTGAGACGTCCGCACAATCAGGGTGCTTGTCATCCCAGGGAGGTTTCACCGACGTGGGCAAAAAGACAATTTGCTGTGTACCGAACACGGCAGAATCCTTTCACCTCCAAACAACAGCTAGACCAGAAACACGAGTTGTGCTTCCACTGAGGAGCACAAAGCGTCCAATCTTTAGATGACAAAGAGTTATAAGATTAAGGCGGCTCGTTTTCGTTGACAAGTTGGATTGAACGAGAGACGAGCTAATATGTTCCATAGCAATGGCGAATGCAAATGAGGCGCTCCACAGACGAATGACGAAAAGCGTCTATTGCCCAGGCCGCGATCAGGAAAAGAATTCATCATTATTTCCGTGTACACCTCCCTCCTTTCACATTGAAATATGGGCCATAACTGCTGAAGAAGGCAGGAAATCTATTGCAATCATGTTTTAGGTGGCCGTTTATCAGACTGGATTTCTTGCCGACTCTTCCTTTCTTCAAGTGCTCCAGCAGTTCTATCGTGCGTCGAGACTGTCCCAGGCTTGCCTGTCCCTTGTTCGGAGGGACATGTCTCGTCATCAGAACAGGCAGGAGCAGAAATTATGCATGATTGCATGTGGTGCATCCGCTCTTGAGCTTGGGTTGATTCCTTCGCAATCAAAACGACATGCTGTCACTCTTGTTTCGTGACATGAGTTTCGTCTTGATTTCGGTCCAGCCTGCAAATTCAAAGCTTTATGTGTGTGATCGTGACAAAAACACAATTCACGTTGTTCTCCCTTTGATTTCAGAGAGAAGCGCGTGTAAAAGCCGAGTGAAGTCTGCAGTGAGGATGACGGAGGGACAGGCGCCGGCGGCGTCGCCGTCAGCGCCGCTGCTGCCGCAGAGCCGCTGGAACCTGGTGCAGTTCGGACTGGCCTGTTCCTACACCATGGGTATCGTCGCCATGTGGAAGTTCCCCTACCTCGTCTACAAGCACACAGGTAAGTCAGACTCATCTGCCTCAATTTGCTGCTGCAACATTCACGGTCCAAGACAAAATAGGCAGTTTTCGCAAATTGGAAACGCAGACGTCTGTGTCAACATGGACATATAATCTCACCCTGTGGGGTGCAGTCCTCTCAAGAAACTTGTGTTTCCTTTCAATTCTAAATCAACTTTCACTCTTGCTTTTTCAATTTTCTTGGAAAATGGTGTAAATAAGAAGACAGTAAACATTTTAAACAAAGAAAATAAAATATTTCTTGCCTTGGACTTGAAAATTTTATGGTGTAAAAGATCCCACAAGGTGAGGTTCTATGTCTATGTTCACGCCTACATCTGCGTTTTTCATTTGCGAAAACTCCCTGATGACAAAGCACAATTTTAGCAACCAGAAGAGTCGCTGTTCCGAGCAAAAGAGGCCTTCTGAGGTGAATGTGTCATCTGCATGCACACTGGCGCTGGCGCAAGGTGGGTCCAAAGAACTGAAAGACCACCACTTCTGACAAGTTGCTTCCATCCCTACGAACAACCCCCGACGGCAATGTCTTATTTGTGGTGCGGCCAAAAGGCTGACAAGGTGACTCTCGAGTATCTTAAATCCTCTTCGGAGCCCATTCCGGCTGTCACATTGGGAGAGATTCACGACAATCGTCGGACGCTGCTGAGCTGCTTCGTCTCACGAGCTGCCCGCAGACACACAAAATGTACGACCGCATTACCAACCCTCGGCAGATTCAATTGATTCTAAATCCCACGACCACATTCTACTGGGGCGCTAACTCTCCACAGGAGTTCAGGTGAGGGACACAACAAAATTTAGGTTTCCCTTCACGAGTGCTAAAGTTGTCAGACAGCTCGATTTGAAGTGACATCTTCCCCGCAGAAGAAACTGAACAAAGCTGTTTTGTGTGATTTTCTGGAAATGCTACCCTTCTGCTGATTAATACCCGGTTCAAATGTCAGACGATCTCTCCAAAGAAACAGGAAGCGACTGTTTCGTGTGAAGTGGCAATCACATCAGAGCAAAGAATCCATCAAAGAACAAACGACCTGAGAGTCAACCAACTGTTGGGCAAAAGCGTAAAGCACTTGCGAGAAGACACAATTAAGGCTGAACAAACCAGTCCGGGCGACCAAGCAAAGACAACGCACAGTACAGTTTCGACAATTGTTCGAAATCCAGTATTTTTCTACAAACAGTGAACGAGAAAATTCTGTGAAGAACTCCCATTAGCGCAGAGGTAATATATCTTGCACCTGAAAAGGCGATTGGGTCAGTCAGGTTGACACCGAACCAGATTCCTCTCAGCTGAGACAAGGTCGCCTGCTTCACATGCAAGAGGCTCGTGGAGTTTGGCAGCCCACAGCGGAGTTCTTTACAGTAGTTCCGATTCCAAAGGTGCGTGAGTTGTTCTCGTAACAAAATACGATTCATCAACCAAGTCTGTAGTGTTGCAATTGTTTCACTATCGACATGTCCAACAAGAAAGAGACTTCTTTCTACAATTTGGGAATGTTTGCGCCCTGGAAATGAAATGAGATCGGAGTAAATGGGGATGCAAAAAGCCAATTTGTGAAATTTGAAACATTTTCGCCTGAATGCACGAAGTTATTTTCATTGTCGTGAAGAAACTGCTTTCGTAAATGAAAGGCCCTACCAATACCTTTGAAATAACTCTCAAAGCATTTACTACATGTGTTTGTTGTCCGTCTTCTGTCGTTGCCTTTCCACAGTTTACAAGGTGGAAAGGAAGAAACGCCAAAGGGGAAATCAATGGAAGCATTCACTGCGAGACAATCTGGAGCTTCTGGCCTCATTACCCCGCATCTGTAGCGGACCTCCAACGGATTAGACTCGACATGTATGGGGAGCTCAATGCTTCTCCCCAGGGCACAAAATGGTACCTGATCTCAATACACAGAGCCTGATCTCGGACAAAAAGTCTGAACGAGTTTCGTCAAGTAATCACCCAAACCAGCATTTCCTCCTCTGCAGATCTTGACTTGGTCGGTCTTTTGTGCCGTCGATTGTATCTTGCTGCTGAAACAAGAATTGCTGGACGAGCTCGTAGCGACATGAAAATGCCCACCATGGCAATCTGGTGACACCGTTACAAAAGCTGCAAGCGGGAACAAAGCCTTCAACACTCCTTCGCTGAGAATGTTTTCTCTGGTGCCATAAATGATGGTCTTATGGAGGTTATAAGCCAGGGATAAAAGGGTCCCAAGCCAGCAAGAATATGCACTTTAGGTGATAACCACTGGTTTGCCATCTTCACCTCCAGTCATGAAGCCCATAAAACATTGGAGCATCATCTCCGGGTTGTGGCAGGAATTCACCAATATCTAGCGCCAGAATGCTAAGTCCCCGGGGAGGAAAGATGCATGAAGACTGAATGTGATTCAGTGGCCACATTTAGTGGTTCTGAGCTCTCAAGTTCATCTTGCTGGCCCATGCTCCACTACTCGAATTTTCTTTGGCCGGTCAGTCACATGAAATATTCAGCCGTGAAAGCGTTTTTTTTTTCTCAGAGAATAACACAACGACAGCGACAACAGAGGCCAATCCGAGCTTCGTGGTCGAGTGCGACGTGTCGTGAATCTGTACTTGTGGTCCAGGCACTGGGCGAATCTCCATGTCTGGGTTCCGTGCGAAAATTAAACATGGCGCAATCCGTGCTGAAGACGCGCCCACCGACTCCATTGCAGAACTAGTTTCACTCAAAAGTGCAGAAGTTACGTCTGCTATGCGCACGGGGGAGTCTTGGTTTCGTGAACACTCGAAGACTTCGGTGTTGTGCACCATGGTGACTGGACCACCCCACTCATCCTGCACTTTGACATGACACTTTCACACACCAACACAACAAGATGCGGAGGTCAAGCCACCGCCAAATATAATTTCTGAGAGGCGGCATTTTGGGAATTTCTCAGCTGTGAAAAGGAGAGTTTGTCTGCTCAAAGCCAGGTTCGCTCAGCACCATGACCTGCAATCAGCACTTCATGACAGAATAACCTTATCAGACGCGCTGGATTGGGCAACACCGCCACTTCCTCCTCAACAGTAATCACATCTCGATCCATTTACGCTTGCCCCGACCCACCCAGTCGAAAGTTAATGCTCAAGGCAAAGCTCCCACCCTTGTGAACACGGAATATTTCCGAATAAAGGCCCGCCAATAGCAGCGACCACCATCCATTAGGCTTCCCCCCGAAATCATTTACATCAGTCTCTTGTCACCGACGGATGTTGCGTGCAGGAAACTCTCCCTTTTCAAGCTCCCAGGGAAACCAGCTCAAAGTCCGGCACTCCAGCAGAGTAATTCTCGCTTCACATGCACGTTGTCTTTTGTAAATCTCACTACAAGGACAACTTGTGCAACGTTACACCAACCACATTGTTCTTGCTGCTCTGAACAAAGACAGCCAAATTTGGAATGGTGTCCCGCGAGCGTGATCAACATTTCTTTGCGCTGGTTTCTGCCGCACGAGCGGGTGACAGAGGCAGGTTTCGTTTTCTGATTTTCACCTTTGTGGGACACGCCAGGCTCGCCTGTGTTAGCGCGCACTGATTCTTTCGTTGTTGTTTTTTTTTTGCGCCGGCTTTGTCTGAATGCTCTGCGGGTGTTTCACAGGACAAGAGGAACATGAAGCTTGGACACAAGACTCTGTTGGTTTGGTATCGTCGGGGATTTAAACAACACACTCCTGCCATTTCTGACAAGCATTGTAATTTTGTTGTCCATTGTGTTCAGGTTACATTTTGGAATGACTGACCCTGAGTGAAAAGAACCTCTGTCCGAGATTGGCACGTGTCCATTTGTCTCCCCCTGTGAGCAGAGATTCACTGAGAGGTTTTGTGGCACCAGACATATCCAAACACCTGCACGCACCAACTGCTGCACACATGTATTACGAATCTGCCGCAAGGGTCCGTGCGTGCAGTACAAAACAGAAATAAAGCAGATTTGAAGTGAAGAAGAGGACTGTAAGACATGACGTAGAGTCCTGCTGTTGACAGATTGTCTCACTGTCTGGTCATCACCGCCAAAACACAGCTTCTTTCAGCAAGAACAAATTGGACAATGTGGGACACTTTTCGGAGAAAAAATCACAAAGACCTCCTGCCTTCAGTCAGTCAAACAAAGTTTTCGTGATTTTATCGTTCACTGATCTTTGACGAGTTTGGAACAAAGCCACGTGCCACGGAGACGAAAATGCGCCAACAAATGCCCCTAAAAAGTGTTTCGATCAAATTTGCGCATTTGTTTTCACAGATTTGACTGATTTGCTTTCTTTTCTTCAATTTCAGGGTTGTTTCTGGTCGCGTACTACACCCTCCTGGTGGTGGTTTGTGTTCCCGTGTGCTTTGTTCAACTGAAGCTGGGCAGCATCCTGCAGAGAGGAGCAGTTGGAATATTTTCCCATTTCATGCCTGCTCTGAAAGGTAAGTTTGGAATCTGTTCGCTGGGAAATTGGACTCACAGGCAGACGTGACACAAGATCTTTCAAGAACAGTCAACGAAGGAAAAGCGCACCGTTCGGTGGAGAGATCACACACAGTGAACACTGATGTGCTTGCCATAGATCTGTGAAGCCTGGCGATCTTGATACATGTGTGGCTTGCCTCGGATCAACCTGAGTACTTTTTTACACACAAGGCCCACCATGAATTCTCTTCATGTAGAATCAATATGTACAGGAGATCCTATGATTGGACCTGATGACTCGTGTGGCCTCGCGAAAAGGATAAAGACTCATAACTTCTGCCACATCCATCAAGTCCTGTACAGAAGAAGCTGTGCGTTGAGAGAGAAAAAAAAACCTCGATAACACTGCAATTTATCCAATTTTTATCTCCAAAGCCACAGGCGCAGAAAGTCCGAGAGTTTATGACTTTTGATAATCTGGATGGAATTCATCACAAAATCAAACCGAATACGCTCGCTCTTCCGGATTTCAAAAGGGAAACCATTTCCGATCTCGTATATAATTTTGATTAAGGTGCGACTTGCGTGCTGCAAGATGCTTTTCAAGCCCTAAACAACAAGCCAAAGAACTCCATTTACAACAAGAGATTTTTCGTGCAGTTAGCATTTGTTCGTTTGACAGGAATTTGGCTTGAATGAATGTTCGAGTTCCGGAAGACAAACTAGGTCCATTTCAGACCTCTGTCAATTTTGATTCAACTTATCGGGTTGTTTTCTTCCGAAACAAGAGACGCCACTCGACACACGTTGATGAAAAACACATCAAAATGGTCTTTTGTGTCCAGGAGAGATTTTCACGAGCCATCTGCTGAACCAGGAGGCAAGGCATTGTGAAGGTCTGAGTGGTCAGCTGTTGCCACAGGACACATCTCTGGTCATCTCATTCAGTCTGACGCTCAGCAAACCCCGAAAACAAGTTGCCATGGCAACCGACAGTTTTTCAAGCGATTCCACAAAAACAGGGGACGGGGGTTCACCCGCGGTGGTGCTTTTCATGTCGATATCATGTGTAAACTGGGGGATTGACGAAGAGTATACTGGTCGGCTTAAATTTTACTGGATGATGGCACGCTCAGAAATGGCTCCACTTGATTTTGAGAAGTGGACCCCTGACCCCCGATATCACAATCAAGGCCACACCACATGGACACGTGCATGCAGAACAACACTGGTCACAGGGACGAAGGGCGTGTGCGGCTTGTCGTGCATGATGCAGAGCACTTCCCAACAACCACAAGGAACAGGTGACTCCACGGAAACTCTGCAGCTGAACGACGCTCTTCGTCATTGCTTTCTCAGCTGCATGTAGAGAAGAAAGCGGCCGAAAGAATTTTGTGTCAACGAATTTCTTCTTGTGGTTCAATCTCCACTTATGGCAACCCCTGAAATTGTTGCATCGTCAAAAAGTGAAGATTGACGCTTTTCCGACAAACACGATTCCCAAATTGACACCACTGAACGCGTGAAAACTGGACTTTTGGTCCAATGAAGTACCTCCAAACCCGTACCTTGCTGACAAGCAATTGACAGACGCACTGCCACAAACTGAGCTTCTCGAAAGGATTGCTGCAGCTGCAGGTTTTCTGTTCTTGGCTGCCCTTTCGACAGGCACGAGAGTAGAATAGGTGTCCAGGGTCATTCCCCGTCTGTTTCTTGCGCCTCCACCGAGATTCATTCCCAACTTGTCAGTGAGGAACGCTTAATGAATCAGTCAGGCCTAACCTCGTAAGCCACAGGTTCAGGCTCATCCAGATTGTTTCCTTCCCATGATTGCAATTCTTTGCCGCGCCAATGCACATTCGCAAATTAACCGTCAATTCGATGCCTTGCAGGGGTGGCCGTTGCAGTATTATGTTTGGCGTTCATCCAATGCATTTACCACGGAGTGTACATCGGATACGGACTTTACTACATGCTGTCGTCCTTCCGCCAACCCTACTACTGGACGCAAGTCGTTAACACAACTACCACGGCACACAAAATCTCCTCTTCCTACATTTACATTGCTAAAACCTCAGCAGAGCATTACTACTTGTGAGTTGAATACAGCAGACCATTCCCAGTCGCCAAACGCTCTGGGGCGCACATGGAGCGTGCGTCGTCATGCGCAAGACCTCACATTTTCACATGTGCAAAGATCGAACTTTCAACATTAGCATCGCCCCCTCCAACCAAAACAACGAATCTCACAAACATGTGTGACAGCTCCACCGGACCTGTACTTTTATCTATTTTGCGTTGCAGCAACGACTTTCTGCAGCGCAGCGGTGGTCTGGACGAACCGGGCAGCATCCCGTGGCACTTAGCTGTGTCGCTCCTGGTCGCCTGGCTTCTGACCTTTCTCCTCGCATGCCGAGGCTTCTCTCTGTTTGGAAAAGTAAGATGCCAAACACGTCTTGTGCGCCCATGCTCCTTGTTTTCGAACACACTCGACAGCTTTTCGTTCGTGTTGAACTGCATGTCCAGTCCTTTCTTTCCAGATTGTGTACATGAGCAGTCCTCTTGCCATTGTGGTGCTGTTTGTTTTCCTTGTGTACAGTCACACTTCTGTACCCAAGTCATACCATGCGCTTGGTCACTTTTTCAGGTACTGCTCGTGATTTTGTTGAAACACACTTTCACTCAAATTTGTTTCTTCAACGAGTTTGGTCAGCTCTAGATAGATAAAAACACGCTCAATCACGACTGATTTTGCTGCAGCAAAAGGCGACAGGAAACCCTTGAAAACGGTGACGCTTACACGAGCGATGCATCCGACATCCTTTCCTCTGAGCTGGCCTCACCGCTGGTAAGTTCAAGATCCCCCAATCACATTATCCAACAGCGCACAATGTGCACAAAGCCTTTCCCGAGGGAAGCGTAAGGAACTTCCCAGATGCGCCACAAAGCCTGCATGCGCAGGAAAGATTGCTCCGCCAAAGGGGAACCACGACAAGACAAACTTGAACAGCATTTTTATCTGATCTTCGCCGGTTCGTCAACTGAAAGTTTTGAGTACAAATCATCGCCGACACTTTCAGTCCCATATGCACATGAGTGGAATGAATCTTTGAATTATTCAGAGCTTAATTCCAGACAAATTTACACAAGTGCGCAACATATAGGCTTTGCTTTGACTTTTCAATACATCACCGTTCACTGTCAACCGCACCCACTAATTTTTTTTCAGACATGGATCCGGGCCCTGGAGCAACACATATTCAGTTTGGGCTTGTGGACTGGTCTACTGCCATCTCTGGGCAACCACGTCGGCAATAAAAAACCTGCAAGCAATTTGTACGTGCACAATTGAATTGGATTATTTGCTCTTTTATGGTGCTCGCCGGTTTCCTTTCATTGTGCTTTGTCACTGTCATATCCACCTGAATGAGTTCATTTCTCATTTGACGTTTTCTCTCCTGATGTGGATCAATGTCATGGCTCTCTCGTGCTTTCAGGACATGGCTGATAGTGCTTCTCGTGCACAGTATGCTGCCCCATCTCGGTACCATAGCAATCGCACCCTTCCTCCATTCCCTCGCGGTGGACAAGAAAATGCCATTTGATGATGTAATAAATTCAGGTAAGCTGTTTTTGCACGGAATTTTACTGACAAAATGAATGATTGAGACGGATTTCCAAACGTCTTTGCACTGCGCAGCCGATTCGTGGATTCAATGATCCACTTTGCGCCATATCAATCATAGTCAATTTTACGAAAACGGATACTGCGGAAATCTCTTTCCAGCTTGGAACCCTGAGCAAAACTATTTCAATTTCCTTGCGCCAACGAGTTTTTTTTCTTTTCTTGAGTTTATCCGCAGGTGGTTTTTGCTTTGCCAACAAATAGTAACTTGCTTGAGTGCCCACCACTTTTTCGCAACTTGCGTCTTTTTGTGAGGAAGCATCGATGTCTGTCCAGACTGTAAAGACACTGTTGATTCTTGTGTGTCACAGATGCGAGCTGTGATTCTCAATTTCAGGCTCACATCTCATGTTCGTGGTGCTACCCGAAGCGTTTGATCGTTCCGGAATGCCAGCGTTTTGGTCATTCCTCTTCTTTTTCATGTTTGTCCTCTTTGCTTTGCACCAACAGGTAAAGTTTACCTTTTTCCATGGATGTTCAATTTGGTGTCAATAATTTGGCAGAAACTTAATTGACAACGAACCTCGACATTCACATCACAGTTTGGGTGCACTGTGCAGTTACTGGCGATCTGTGTCGAAACAAATTTGGTATCGCTTGACCATTTCAGGCTCTCCTGCTCATTGTAATAATTGAGAACATAGCAGAAAGGATGGAACAGTACACGCGTGTCGTGTTCCGGCGAATCGAGTTCCTCACGGCAGCAATCTGTGCTTTGGCTTTTTGTTTGGGACTGCCACACATCACACAGGTAAACTGGAGATTTGTGTAAATTTTGCGGCCTTGCAGAAGCATACAGCAAAATTACACTCACCAATCTGACTGGAGTCTTTGAGATGTTTGTCTGTTTCTGTGACAGGGTGGGTCGTACCTGACGGAGTTGGTGGAGCTGTACCAGTTCCAGCTTCTGTGTCTTCTCATTCTGCTCTTCGCCATACCAATGGCCCTCGCTTATGGTGAGCTGCAAAGCGAAAAGGTCATCATAATCAAGACGGGTTTACAAGATTTGTGCAGGCAGTTCCCTTTGAAGTATTTAGTCCTCAAGGAAACACCAAAACATATCATAACATCAGTGATTCACTTGGGGCAGACATCGAATCTACATTTTTTTGCAGCCAAAATTGAGCCACTGCACATCCCTGTGGAGCGACTCTGCATGAGCGGCTGGCTTTGTATTGGGAGTCTTGCAGCAAGTGTGAGTCTGAACGCCAAGCTTTCCAGTTTAATGAAAACGTCAATTTCTTGTTCCTTTTTTGGAGAAAAAATTATGTGTGAGAAATCTGGAACAAACGAAAACACGCACAGCTTGATCACTGCGAACACTCCTTTCCGTCAATGTTTCTGGAAAATATTGATCGCCTTGGGTTTTGATCATTTCAGGGTTTGCTGGTCTACAACTACTGCATGTTCATCCAACCAGCAACAGAGAAGAAGGGCCTGGCTGTTTGGATGCAGATTCTCGGGTGGCTGACAGCGGCGTCTCCTGTCTTACTCTGCGTTGCTGGCGGATTCTTTCATGCTGTGAACAAAGCGACAGGTCCATTGAGCCAGGTACCCGCAGTCTATGTGGGGAACACACCAAAACCGTTCACACCAAAAGAGACACTCTTTACTCCATTCGTCTCACTTTGTTCTCGCAACACGCAACACACTCTGTTCACCCACCCCCAAAAAGCGAAGACAACGAAAGTGGCAACAGCAAAAGCAAACTCAAAGAGTCCTTCTCTGGTTTCAACCCATGGTAAAAAAAGTGTACTCACAATCTGTGTTTGAACCGTGACAGCGTTTACTGGCGGTATGGCGGATGAGCGAAGAGGAGTTGCCGTGTAGCGAGGAACCCGAATATCCCGACATGGACATGAACGGCACCCTGCCCTACCGCAAGACAGACAGCCTGAGAAAACGAAAGAAGCTCGCTCAGCTCAAGAACGAGGTAAACACATCAAACGACATTCAGCGCTTTTTTGGTCAACACAATCAAAGTTTTTTTTTTAATTCTGACCCAATAAAATTGAAATGTTGTGAGGAAATGCAGTTCTGTGAAACTAACATTTTATCTGACCTCAGAACGCGATGAATGGAGGAATTGCGTCGATGGCGGCAGAAGCGGCGGCGAAGGCGCAGAACTCGCCGGCGCTGAAGCGCGCGGCGGCGGCGGCGGCAGCGGGCGAAGAGGGCGCCACCGAGGCGCCGTCCGCCGAGATACGGGAGGTCGAGCTCGAGGTGGCTATCGACCCCCCGGTGAGCAATGGTCACATCGCTCAGCTGTGAGCACTCCCAGGGTAATAATACCACCCGACTGTATCCAATTGTAGCACAGCTCGGAACTGAACACAACTCGGGTCCGCTGACAGCAACGAACGTTTGCTGGTTCACAGACCGTTGCTTACAAAGACAAAAACAATTTTGGGAACTACGTTGCACGTTTTATTCCAACGCAAAGAACACTCTCAGCCACGACTTCATTCTCTCCAGAGATTGCACACACAACCGATGTCAATGTTCAGTTCGTTGAGATCTCTGGCTGATCCAAAGAAATAGTGTCACAGACGACAGCACAATCTGGCCCAACTCTCGGCACGTTAAAAAAACAGCTCGCAGTCACTGCTTCTTGCGCCAGAGTATTCAGAGTGGTTCGGACTTTCTGGAACTCACTCTCACCTGGAATCTTGTTTAGGATTTCTCGGCGTTTCATTGCGCAACTTCGTTTGTGTCCATGACAGACACTTCAAATAGCAAAAGGGACGTCTGTCAACATTTGCAATTTCGTGACATCATTGACTTTGTCATCAGTGATATTACTTTGGTACTTGTAACATTGGTTGCCGACAAAAAGTTCCTTACCACACGAATGTGTTCAAGTGATGTACAAACTGTTGGATTTGGTCAGTGTTATTGGTCGGTAAATGTTGTCCTTTTTAAGTCCGTAGGTGTTCAAAGTATCAACAACGTTTCATCAAACTGATCCAAACCGTACGAAGTTTCAGCAAAAGGCGACAGGTTCCGAAATCCTTTTCATCAAAAAGGTTCCACTTGAAAACTCACAGACGAGAATCAAGCCCGGACCTACAGCAAATAGTCATTTCTCTCGGGCTCCTTCGTGTCTGTCGGTGTTGCTGCCTCCACTTCAACAGAATGTCCTCGTCCGCACAGCATGCGTGTATTTTTGTTGACACAAATGTATGTTTTGTGCAATAAACGTCGAAATTGATAAATTCCACAAACGAATGCTTCATCTTCGTGCGACAATTTCAGTGTCGTCCTCAACTGTCTTGAATTCCGTTCGTGAACCACGAACTCACGTGGTGCTCGTACTCCCGAAGCCAGTGACAAGTGACAACCTTCCACTGATGTGGCGGCAAGTCTCTTATGAGCTTTCGGACGCTTCAGAGAGTGTGTCTTCCTGTGTTTTGACCAAGATCGGTTTTGTGTCCTCGTGACTTCTGGTGATCTCAGTGCTGTAGTCCGCTTGCTCCACATACCTGTTGCCATCCAAATCGATGGCGAAGTTGTAGTTTATTCGCTTGTTCAAAGCCTTTTCTATTTCCTCTTCAAGATTTTCCAAAGTGATGAACTCTGTAGCTACTTCCTGCAATTCCAAAACGAACACCACAAACGTCAAGACCTGTTGAGCACTCGCTGATTTTCAGCTGCAATATTCTGCACAACTCGGACGGACAAACCTCGTTCAGCAAAACCCGTGGGAATTCCAAGACAAATAAATCAGTTTAGTTTCAGCAAATTTTACCTGTCGAACCCTGATTTCTGCAGCAGCTTTTCTCTTTTGTCGCTCCTCCTCCAAAGAAATTTGAAGTCGGATCATTTCTTGCCTTTCTGTCTCTGCCTGCTTGGCTTCACGCTGTTCCCTGAAACCGACAGAGAACGAATTAATGTGAAATGATGTCAAATTGACACAAACAACTCTTTCCTTGGCACAACAAAGGACCTTCAAATGAACAAGAACACAAGGAAAAGGACACGCGCACCGAGCCGGCAACACGGCATGCAGGGCAACAGCAAATGTTGTAGGGGGAATCCCTCCAACATTACGGCCAGATTTCGAAACCGTTCCTTTCCAAGGAAGGGCCGGGGCGGGGCTGGGTGGTGGGGGTGCACCGTCCAGGAGGGCGGGTGGCTTCCACCTTTCCACCCAAGGGAGTATCCCATCCTTCAAACTTTTGACCTGAGTCAACTTTCCTGGGGGGTTCCTTCAACCTCTCACCTGAGACAACGAGGCGACTCGATTCCAATTTTTGACCAAGGACTGTACGGAATTGCACGTTCGCAACACGGTCACATCGTTCGCGCACGACAAAATCAACAAGAAGCAGTGCTCAAGGCAACTACAGTGCGACGTCCCGAGTAGCATATGTTTCATCTCAATCAGAAGCTGAAAGTGCTTTCAGAGACATTTCATATGAACCAAACCTCAATACTCTATCTACATTAGAAGCTGAGATATGACCAATTCTATTTTATCCACAGGGAGGGGGGGCAAAGCTGCATGGGGGTGGCAAAGATTTTTGGGAAAAGGTTGCCATAGTAACCAAATTGTAAAATTCTGAAAGTGCTTTCAGAGACCTTTCATATGAACCAAACACCAATGCTCTATCTTCAGTAGAAGCTGAGATACAGTCCATTGCTAAGGTGGTTGATAGGGAGTGAAATTTGGAAGATTTGACTGAAATGTCATTTGTCCCATAATTCTGAAGCTCAAAAAGCAATTCTGACTTCAATAAATATCTTGCTTCAAACAACATTTTCTGTATTTTTGACCTTTCTGCACTGAAGGTTGCTTGGGAAAACTTAGCAGAGCAACCAAATGTTATGGACTTCAAGGTGCACTTGAATACCTTTCATATGAACCCAACATCAAAGCTCGATCTCAATTAGAAGCTGAGATATAGTCTGTTGCTAGGGTGGTTGCTAGGGAGTGAAATTTGGAACTGAAATATTTGTTTTATCATTCTGAAGCTGAACTCTTTCTGCCCCAACCTTGTATTTCGTTTGTTTCATCCTGTTACCGACCAACAATTT
>JAAUXT010023519.1_pt1 | contig 21989 bp, 25 predicted proteins | sample 7278171 | NCBI WGS metagenome assembly JAAUXT01 (sample SAMN14350112, study PRJNA611818) | marine sediment metagenome | isolation source: surface marine sediment (1.8m) | place: French Polynesia: Moorea | collected 2018-08 | reverse complement strand
GAATATTCTATAACATTCATGCATCAACCAATTTGAGTATATAAACCAGGATTTGTGATAGGCTTGTCAGTTCATCACCAGCCAGCAATAAAGACAACAAGAGTCAACTGGGAACACGAGTTAGTCTTCATTCGACAACGCGAACATCCTGAAGCCGGCCCGAAGCCAGCCCGATGCGAAACCGACGTCGGGATGTTCTCCAGCCCGATCAGATGTGCGTCCGCCCTCAAACTGCGCGGTTTTGCAGGCTGAAGAATGCGACGCTTCAGCGCGCGATTCCGTTCCCTGGCAAACGACCGACGGCGCTGGGTGTGGAGGAATGCAAGTGCCCCGAGCAATACTCGGGCTTGTCGTGCCAGGTCAGTGTTTCAATTCATTTTCCTTGCCGTGTGAAAATCTCTCCAGCCAGTGTTGGGAAAAGGTCGTCCTACTGACGTCCTGCTTCCAGGATCCTGCGTCAGGCAACTTCAGAGAGCGACCAGAAAATTTCATCACCAGTGAGGACATACTGGACTTGATCGGTGACAGTACCCCATGCAAGTGCCACGGACACAGCACATCCTGCGACAAGGAGACTGGCATCTGTTCTGTGAGTCGGGTCTCGCAGTTGACGTTTCGTTTTCACGATGTTCAGCCAGTTCGAATGAGTGAGAGCACAAGTGACTGATCGGAAATGTTGCTTCAGGACTGTGAGCACAACACGGCTGGAGATTACTGTCACCTGTGTGGCTCCGGTTACTACGGAAACGCCACCAAGGGCTCCGCGGTTGATTGTCGACAGTGCGCCTGCCCCCTTTTCAGCTCCGAAAACAAGTACGTCTTGTTCAGTTTTCTGCATGAAACTGACATCCCGGGGCTTCACTGCAACTTTGCGAAGAACATTTTTGATTTTAGTTTCAGTCCTATTTGTCAGTCGACTGGTGACGGAGATTACGTGTGCACGAGCTGCAGGGAAGGCTACACAGGAACAAAATGCGAAAAGTGAGTTTTCGTGCTTTGATTTGTTCTCCGTCATTTCACGTGAGTGATGTTGTCTTTGTTCTTCATCAAGTCAAAAAGGCATTTGTGGGTCTTGTGTTGAACTTTCTCTGTTCACGCAGGTGCGCTCTGGGTTACTATGGGAACCCGACGCGGGCGGGAGAGCGGTGCGAGCCGTGCGGCTGCAACCCGCACGGCGCCGTCAGCGGCGTCTGTGACCCGGTGAGCGGCGAATGCTCGTGCCGCCAGGGCATCACCGGACGCGCCTGCAACAAGTGCCAGGACCGCTATGCTCTCGTCAATGGCATTTGCACGTGTAAGTGAAAATGAAGCGATCTCGTTTGCAAACTCGACAAATTTGTTCGTGGCACTTTGCCTGAAGGGCGTCCAGAGGGTCCAACTGATTTGCAAAGTGGCGATGCAAAAGTGAAAAGATGCAATGTTATGAGCGAAAATTCTTTGATCCCAAATTTGCAAGTCTCAAACGATTGTGTTGCACAAAGTTTCTGTGAGTGTGACATCGTCACAAGATGATCTTGCACTTTGCTCATGAGGCATGCAGACTTCACAATGTTGTTTGCGCTTTGCTCAGCGTGCGACACCGGGTGCACGAGGGAGCTGATGGTCGAGACGGACCGACTGGAAGAGATGTCGGAGCAGTTCAACCGCTCCGCCGTGGCGCTCATCCCCTACAAATACCTGTCGCTCATGAGCACCGAGACGCAGCAGCTGCGGGTACGGCTCCGTCGGACAATGCGAATGTGTCGGACACGTTTTTCTCGAGTTGCATTTTGTGCACATTGAGGAAAAACGTGTTATTTTTGTTGTTGTTATGTTGCAGGAAGTTCTGGAATCTATGGACTTTTCCAACCTCGAGGACATCAAAGCGGAAACCAGGGATTTGGTGGTGAAAGCGTTCGACGTCGGGTTTGAGGTGCTTTGCGTGTTTCTCCGTTTTGTTCTGCAATGAGGAAATGCGTACCGGTGTATGTTCTTTGTTTCGAATTTCGCACCGCTGCAACATGATTTGTTTGCAGGCCAAAAAACTTGCGCCAAAAAGCGACGAATCTGGTGGAGACGTGGAGACGCTGAGTAAAGAGGCGGAGGAAGCGCTGCGCGCCGTGAACGAGACGCTCGAAAACGTGAAAGGTACGTGCAGCGTTTTGTCTGAACAAAACTTCATTCAACCAGAAAGAACCAACAGCGTGTCACACTCGCCTTCGTGGACGTGCGCCTCCACCCAACACAGACCGGGGTTGGCACTCAGTGAACGTGAGATTGCTCGACAAAAAGAGTGGTTTTCGACGCAATGATGGAACGTGTTGGCAATTTCAGTTGCGACGAAAGAGCTGGAGCGGCTGGCAGCGCTGAGCGAGGAGGATCAGAAGTACGTGCAGGACCTGACGGCGGCGCTCGAGGAGGCGGAGCGCATCCTGCGCAACATCAAGGACGTGGAGCTCACGTCCGAGGACGAGTCGGTCCACAGCGAGATCAAGTACGAGCCCTCGCGTTGCCACCTGCGTCTTTTCTTTTTCTTTTTTCTTTCGTGGGGCATGCGACACAACCTAAACCCCTTCACGTTTGCTCCTGCAGAAAAGCGGAGGAGAGTCTGGAGAGGATGGAGGAGCTGGCCAAGAGGGAGACCAACACGTCCGAGGTGCGGCAGGCGGCGACCAGTGTGCGGCGCAAGCTCGACGAGATGATTGTGTTTGCGTCCGTCGTGCAGAACCAGAGCGCGCAGGCCATGGGTGGAAACAAGGACAACAAGGAGTATCTCTACGGAGTCAACGTGAGCTGCCGATTTCTGACAAAGAGACCGTTTTTCGCCCTGGTCATCTCTTTTGTCCTTTTTGACTAGAGTGAGGTCCAGATGGTGATATCTCCGGTCTTGTCCTTCAGCAACTGGTGCAGGAGATCGAGGAAAATCAGGGAGACCTGCAGAAAATGACGGACATGGCTCATCAGCTGAACGAAGAGGCGTCCGATCTGCTTTGGAATGCCGCATCAGAAAACTACAAGGTGAAGTATTTGACTGGCTTGACTTTCCGCAGAGCCAGGCACCCGGCAAAACTGCACAGCAGGAAAATACTTGCAGGAGCATCTCTGTTTCACGCAGATACCGTTGTGTCTTCAGTTCTTTCATCAAAAAATCTGTTTGACAGAATTTTAACTGCACCGAGGACAGTTCGCCTGGTAACGAACCGGTAAAAAACTTCTTTTTATGTTCGTTGCTTCCACGTGCATGGCTTATGAAAATCTGTAGAAAAGTCACAGTGATCGTGTACGTTGTGTTTGGTGTATCGGTGTAAATGATTTTCTGAAAACAAATTTGCATGAATCAGCTAAAGCTGGAAATTTTGAAGCTGCACACTGTTTTGTCGGAGCGCACGGTCGGCACACTGTTGTGACCAGTGAGCTCTGTTTGACAAATTCCAATTGGGGTTTTGTCCCATTCATATCAAGGAAAGGGCAGAAAAGAGAACGCGTGTTGATAGGAACTTGTTTCCTATCGAGCTTCACATGCTTCGAAACCAACTGACACTCTCACCCTCGCACAACGCTGTTGTTCAACATCCCCCCAAATCACACCAACTCGAGATTGTCAGAGGCGCGACTGATATGTTAGAATGACAACGACAATGGACAAAAAGCAGAGAAAATGCGTTTTCACTTGAGGCGGACGGAGTCAGATCGAAGGTGCAGGTCTGCTGATGCAAGCGTCAAGCGGTGGTGATTTATGTTTCTCGTCTCCACTGTTGTGCGACACGACTAGCATGGTGGAGATGTGCCATCTTGCTCGCGTTGCGCTCATGACAAACCTCGACCAGCAGGAATGCATCGGGCTGCGGAACGAGCTGCGCGAGGCTCGGGAGGAGCTGACGGTGAAGGCCGGGCTGCTCGAGCAGAACATCCCGAACGTGAAGCCGCTGCTCGAGGAGGCCGAGGACCACGCCGACGACCTGAGACGCCAGGCGGAGCGCCTCGACAAGTGCGTGCGCATTCACGCATACACACACACACACGTGCACGCGTACACACACACACACACACGCAGCTTGGCCGTGTGCAGACGTGGTTCCGTAGATCATTGCGCTGATATCGTCGTCGTGTTGTTTTTCGCAGGCAATTCAACGCGACAAGAATGGTGGCGGAAGATGCGCTGAAAGCTGCGAATGTCTACAAAACTATCGAAGATGCCGTCGTGGAGGCCGAAGAAGCTGGAGAGGAGTCATACAGAACTGTGGACAAAACCATAGAAGATGTAATCTCATCCTGATAAAGTCAAAATTGATTTCGTGTTGTGTTGCCAGTGTCTTTCGCGCAGTCTCCACAGCTGACTGCTCTTGCAGGTGATGGACACGCCTGAAGGGAATCTGCGGGACTGGGCGGCGCGGTCACTGGAGACGAGCAAGGACCACGAGGACGCCGCGGGGCGGATTCCTAAAGGTGCGAGCAGTAGCAATGTAAAAGACTTTGTAGATTGTGCAATCCTTGTGTGTGTGTCTGGCGTGTAAATGTGCTTTTATCCTTGTGAGGAACACTGCCATGGACACGCTTTCGACAAACAACGAACGAAACATGTCGGTGTTTTCCAGATTTGATTCAAAGAATTACAACAGCCGAGAACAACCAGACGGACACAGCCATCAAAAACAGACAGATTGAAGCGAAAGTGGATCGAATGAACAAAGAGATGAACAACATGACAAACCTGGGTGAGCCGTGTTCTTGTCGGATTCCTGAGCAAAGACTGCGAAGAGACACCAAAAGCAAGGGATAAAGACGCCAGCATCTCAATTCGTTCCAGGTTCCAGTCGGGACGTTCGTGCGATCACGTTCAGAGCTGAGGAGACGTACGCCAAGGCTGAGGCGACCAAGGTCCAGGTGGACGACACGATCAGGAGACTTGAGCAGGAGCAGGTTCCCAGGCTCGAGGAACTCAAGAAAATCTCAACTGAAGAGATTGAAAGGGCGACAGCGTCAGGTGGGTGGAATGAAAAAAAAATCTTCGCACATCAAACACATTCCGAAGAACGCACATTTTTTCACGGTGAATGATTCATTTCCAGTCGATGAAGCGAAGGCCGAGTTTCAGAAGGTGTTGAACTGGACCGAACTCGTGGATCGACGTCGCCTCAAGATTGAGAATCTGCAGGAGGAAGTGGCGCTGAGTCTGGTGGAGCTGAAGGAGAAGATCAGGATCGCGCGCGAAGAGGCCAACAACGTGAGTGCGGTGTCCGGTGTCAGCGTCGCCCGCGCGTGCGCATCGGATGGTGTAACGATTTTCTTCGCACTATTTTCATTTGCAGATTAAAATTGCCATCAAATCTCAAGGAAACTGTGTGAGGAGATACGAACCAAAAATCGAGCCCAGTGGCAGCAACAGAATCTTGCTTCATTTCTCCACGAATGAAACCAATGAAAATATGCTCCTGTTCCACCTGGGGAAAGACGGCAGTGAGGTGCGTGAAACAAGAGTCAACAGTTGTTTGGACTGCACAAATCTGAGATTTAGAAACAAGTGCTCCTTCCCGTCATCTGAATCGTGTCGCCCACATTGCGCTGCAGGAGGAGTTCATGACGCTCGAGCTGATCTCGGGGCGCGTGCGCTTCACGTGGAACGTGGGCGGCGGCACGGCCTACGTCGAGCACGAGCTGCGCATCGAGCCGGCGTCCTCGTTCGGCGATGAGGAGTCCAAGTGGTACAAGGTCGCCGTGCAGAGGTGAGAGTTGTTGTTTCTCTACGCTGGTTTCAGGCGCGGACAAGGCCGGCGGTTTACTGCAGTTCAAACGTCTGTGTGATATCCGTGTGCAGGATTTCGAACATCGGGAAGCTCAGCGTGCAGCAGCTGTCGTCGCCCGAACTGTCGGACCCGCTGCAGGCGGAGGACGCGTCGCGCCCGGGCAACTCGAGACTCGACGTCGACAGCTCCGCCGACCTGTTTGTCGGGGGTGTTCCGGACGGATACAGGGTGAGCCCCCCCCCCCGTCCACACACACACACACACAGCGAAAAGAGTGACACAGGAAGGATGCATCGAACGGGGCAAACTGTGAAAAGAGTTTTTTTTTTCAATCCCGGCTGCGATGTGAAGATCCTTGTCATTCTTGGTTTGCAGTTGCCCTACGGGATCTACAGTACGATGTTCAAGGGCTGCGTGGGAGAAGTTTACCTCGACAACAACCACGTGGGAATGTACAACTTCAGAGATCTGCAGGGACAATGCACCGCCTGCGCAAAAGTGTGAGTTTCTTTTTCTGTGGAGTTGAAAAGAACATCAGGAGGATTTTCAATGAAAAATTCAATCTCAGCACATTGTACATTTAAATTTTCTGTCGGTCTTGGTTTCCTGACGTTTGTGCATTCGAGCAACACAGAGAATAGCTCATTTTCATTGGTTCTTCCAGGCCTTATGGCCACGAGTCAGTGGATGACCCTCTTTATGATGCAACTGGTGAAGAGAGGTACTTTAGATGAGCAAGTAAAGTCGCCATGAGAAGACTTTCTGATCCTTGAAGCACGCTGCCGATCTTAGCAGGGTTTATGCCGGAAGAAACACTGGTTTTCGTGAAAGTCGCTTTTGCCTTGGATTTTGCTTTGGAGTTGCTTTCCTTCCCATCAGTCCTGTGAATACACCGAGGTCACCGCTGTGCAGGGGCTTGGGGTTCTGTGCACCAGTTCCTTTTGTGTCCTTCCAAAGACGCTTTTTTCGCACACCACCAGTTTGATGTCTCGCCCTTTCCTTCTGTATATCTCCTGCAGTGAAAATGTTGTTCCGATGAACTTTATTTCCACGCTGTTGCACAATTTTTGTTTTCAAAGGCAAGGAAAAGGAAACAACGTTTGAAAGATAACTTTGATGATTTCCAAAACAGTTGACAAAACAGTAAATTGTGTCTTTTACTTGCAGTCCTGTGACGGACAAAACGTCGGACACGTATCAGTTTGACGGCAGTGGGTTCGTCGAGATGCCCGAAATCCGAAGGTTCAGCGACCGTAGAATCTCTGTCGTCCTCAAGTTCAAGGCGTTCTGGAACGATGCTCTGCTCTTCTTCACTGAAAATACCTATCAGGTACCAGAACTGGCCAACAGAAAATAAGCACCAGAAAGAGAGTTGAGCTGTGTACTTGGTTATCGTCGCGTGTTGAGAGTAACTGCGGTACAAGCACGATGACTATTTCCAGGGAGACTTTGTGTCGATCGAGCTGCACGAAGGCAGAGTGCGGTTCGGATACTCGACGGGAGAGGGCGCGGAGCAGCACTCGCTACAGACCCGCAACACGTACAACACCAATGAGTGGGTCAGCGTCAGCGCCACCTGGTCACAGTCCGACGGTAAGAACGTCCCTCCGAAATTTACCTGGGTTATTCGGAAAGTATGTGGCATCCTGACGACAAGTACAGTGTTACAGTTGCATTCTTGGTATTAGTTTGACAAACACTGGCCCCTTTCATCCTCTCTTCGGTAAATTTGGAAGTATGTCTACCTCCCACTCAATGTAGACTTTCAATGTAGAATTTGCAAGCCGTTTCCGAGTGGTCATCCGTCTTGATTCCTGTTTCTGCAGGGAAAGGCTTCCTGCAGGTGGACGACGAGAGTGTGGAACAAGAGTACGCGGCGTTCCGCATCGAGTACATGGACCTGCAGCAGAGCAAGCTCTACTTCGCTGGCGTTCCAGCCTACATCAACACAAAACAGTGAGGCTTTCAAAGGGCACGATCTTCAGCATAGTTGCTTTGTACAATTTGTCTTCGGCTGCTGTGGAAGCTTCTCGTGTTTCCACATTTGGCCAAACGGCTTCAGATTGTGTGCTGCAAAAGAAATAGTGAAGAATCAGTGGAATGAACTCGAGAGATAGCTGGAGTTGTCTCACCATGTTGCAGATACGACGTGACGGACACGAGTTTCCTCGGATGTCTGCAGGAGGTGCAGGTCACGAGTCGCGGCACCTTCACTCAGAACTTCATGGAAGGATCCTTCGTCGGGATGAAGCCCGGATGTCAGTCCGACGTGAGTATTGATTGTTGTGTAATCTTATGTCAGAAATTGCCACATTGATCAGAATACGAGTGGTTACAGCAAGTCTTGCAGGACCTCTTTTCGTAAAGAATTTCTTTTTCGCAAAGCCTCAACGAAGCGTAAAATTTGTGTTTGTGTAGAACCACTGTACAACGTGCTCGTTTCCTTCAGACTGCGCAAACGATCGGGTTCACGGGAGACGGGTTCGTGGAGCTGCCGTCGGAGGACCTGGGTCGCACCGGGGACCTCTCCTTCAGCTTCCGCACGCGCGAGCCCGACGCGCTGCTCGTGCTCGCCAAGGGCACGGCGCCGCAGGTAGCGCCTACTGTATGTGTCAACCTTCCTTCTCTTTCTTATCGCGGTTTGTAGTTTCTCTGACGAACTCAGGACTGGGTGGCGACCTGACCAGTCCTCTGTACAGTCGTCGTCAAGCGGTATCTTTTTCGTGAAGCTGAAAGATCTTGAAAGATTTTGAAAAGTGATGTGACGACGCGAGTTGAGAGGACTGGTTTCTGCTCTTCCTCCGGGGTTCGCCAGTGTAAATACAAGTTTGGTTCTGTAAGAAGTCTTGGTATTCTGTTCGTGGTTTTCTGAGGAACAAATGTCGATGCATGGGAGCTGTGGTTATTTCTTCAGAGTAGCACATGTGTGATCTCCACGTCCAATGAGTGAAAAACTCAGCAATCTGTTCTTCTTCAAAACTTACGCATTTTCAGCTTGGCTGTTTCCGTCTCGGTGCAGAGTGTGAACCTCCGATGGGTGCAGTCCTGCTTTTCGTTTCTCAGCTGTCTCTGGGTTGGTTCACGGTGCAGCATGTGATTTGGACCTCGCTGTGCCTTCCCACGGATGCCTCTGCCTCTCTCTCTTCAGCAGATCTGAGAAGCCGGGCATCGCTTCGACATCTCTGTGCAGTGTGTTTACCGTTCCACTGACACAGTTGGGCCCTTCTTTTGATTTCAGACGTTTTATTCGGTGTCTCTGTTCGAGGGCCGGGTAGAGGCCTGGTTCAACTCAGGAGCTGGTCTCTTCTCCATCACCTCGGAGGAAACATACAATGATGGCGAACTGCACACCGTGAACGTCATCAAGACCAACAGGCTGTAAGTCCCTTTTCCCCTGCAGTTTCGCCAGACTCAGACGTTGAGACACAGCAGACTTCATGTGATTGATCATCTTGGTTTTCACAACTTCCGTTCAGAATCGAGCTGTACATCGACGACGAGAGTATCGGCACGACCAACATCCCTCTGGACAGTCTGTCTCGGATCGAGGGGATGCTGGGCAGCCAGGGAAACTTGTTCCTGGGTGGCGTCCCTCCTGGGGTGGACGCGCGCAACATGGCGGCGTCGCTGCAGCCCCTCCGCGGATGCGTGTCTGACCTCATCATCAACTCTGAGTGAGTGGCGTGCAAACTAGATCTACTGCCGCAAGATTTCAGGTTCAGAACACCAGTGGTACCTGTTCAGTGGATACTTATACTTGTAATTGAAGTCGACACTGCCAATTTGCTCTTGAGGATGCAAGGGCTTTTGTTCTGAGTCGTGTGCTTATCTGTGGCAGATTGCAAGGGCTGGACACTCCATTGGCGTACCATCAGGCGGACGTGGGGCGGTGCACGGAACAGTATTACAGCAACGCGACGGACGACGGCGCGAGCGGCGGCACCACAGCCGTGCCCAGCTTCACCATCACCGTCACGCGCCCCGACTCCTCGACGGACGGCGTCACGGAGGAGCCCGAGTTCACCACGCGCCCAGGCCCGACTGTGGTGCGGCTTTGTTTGTGTCTTTTTGTCACACGACCACTTGCGCACACAATTTGATCATTCCTCCCCCAGCCGCGCACACGGGCCCCTCTCAGCTTTGGGTTGGGACCCCTGTCTCACGCAAGTTCCCCTCCCTGCCTTCACCCGACACTGAACACCGAGCATTGTTCGAGTGTCTTTGCAATCGAATTTTTGGAACTGGTTGCTTTTGCCGGCAAGAAAATCATTGAACCCGCCGTGCTGTTTTGGTAGTTTGAAACAAACATTTCGTGTGTTTGTGATCTATTCTGTCTTTTCCAGCTGCCAACGTCGTGTGCAGTGGAAGGCAACTTCGAGCACATTCCCGAAGCTGTGGCTTTTGGAGATGTCATCAGCAGCCACGCTGAGATTATCATCAAGAAACGAGAAGTCAACAGAGAGTACGTGTGCTTCAGTGCTGCTCAACTGAAAAACAACTCAAACACTGAACCCAGATATTGAAACACCACTGAATTCCAAAAGGCTTGTTCTAAAAGGTTTGTTGACTGTGTCTGTGTATTCTCTAAGTGGAATTTGGCTTGCAGCTTCAACATCTCCGTGGAGCTGAGGACTCTCTACCCCAAGGGCCTCATCTTCTACGTGACGAACGAGTTACAGAAGGAGTTCGTCGCGGTACAGCTCGAGGACGGTCGCATGGTCGTGTCGTACGACGACAAGGGCGTCACCCGCTACATCGAGAGTCAGGGCAACCTCGACGACGGGCTGTGGCACGCGGTCAGTACCAGCTCACAAAACACACATGAACGAAGAGTTCAAGGTTGAAGGTTGAGTTGTGGCCAAAAAAGAAGCGGTTGTTGGTCCTGAGTGAATCGCTGCGATGACACGTGTGAGTGAAGAAGGAATGTGGCTTTTGTAGGTGAAGGTGCAGAAGGACCGGAAGAGCATCACGCTGCAGGTGGACGACCTGGCGGCGACGGTCGGGCGAATCACGCGCAAGGTGGACGTGATCGCGCCGCTCTACGTGGGAGGCCTGCCCGCCGTGTACAGCAGCAGGGACGGAGTGGTGCGTCTGGGCTGTGCGCTTTCACACAGGAAGAGCCGGCCTGTGCTGTGCGCAGGCAGCTGTGATCACCCCGAATCGCAATGTGGCGTGTGGGATGAAGGCTGCTGAGAAAGTTTCAGCAACCGAATCGCTATCACGGGAGCCGAGATGAGGGCTGTTGAGAAATTCTTTGAGATGACAATTTCTTGTTTGCCATTTACCCTCCCCCGCCAGGTGACCACTCGGTGGTCATTGAACGATGGTCACTGACAAAGACGGGATGACAGCTGCTTGTAGCTATTTTTCGTGGCTTTTGTGCTCTTGGCGATGTACTCGCAACACCGCGCCTTGAAGTCTCGGCTGTGTTGTTTGATCAACAAATCTCTGCGAGATCTGTATCTTGTGGTTGGTTGACTTTGTGAAATGAAAATTGCCCAACGATTTCAGACGTCGGAGAGCTTCAAAGGATGCATGCGCAAATTTACCCTGAACAGCAAATACGTCGATCTTGCCAACTCAAAAGCGATCATGGGCGTGCGACAGTGCTTCTCTCACTTCGAGCCCGGCGTTCACTTTGATGGATATGGATACGCCATCTATGGTACGTTGTGTTGAGATCAAGTCAAACACTTTTTCACATCCGCCGGCTAGGCTGGGGAAACCAACAGAATTATGACCACCTGTTTCAGATTACAATTACCGAATCGCAGCAGAATTTACCGTGAGCCTGGAATTCCGCACAGTGAAGCGGAACGGAATTTTGCTCAGTCTCAGCGACATCTACGAGTATCCGGCGTTGACGCTCGAGATTTACGATGGACAGGTATTTTATTCGCCAGACCATTCGTTTGTTGAGAAGCTCCCAACAAATCAGCTGTCCACCAACAGGAACAATTCTTCAACATCCGTGTGTGAGCAAGACTCAGAACAACACTTTTTTTCCCAGCTGATGCTGAGTGTGCGAAACGAGGACGGTCTGTTCTCAGCGACGACGGAGTGGTGCGAACACTGCCTTTGCGACAACAAGTGGCACAGCGTGACGGCCGAGCTGGTGCGCAACGTGGCGACGGTGCGCGTCGACGGGAGGAAGCTGCGCGTCGGCGTCAGCAAGGGCTCCCGCGAACAGTCGCTCGACACCCGACACGAGCTCTACATCGGCGGATTCCCAGGTCAGAAAGAGACTGACATGTTCTACGTGACCCCTTTGACAAGAACAACTGACAGTGTAGACACGCGCTGAGCTGGGGACGCTCCCCTCGTGAATTGAACTGGCAGGAGATGTTGTATCTCTGACATTCAAACAGCAAGTTGCAGCAAATAGTTTCGAGGGGTGAGGGGACCTGTCAGATTTTGTTTTCGCCAGATTTTGATATTTCTCATTGGAAATGATCTTTTTGTTTCATGTCAGGCAGTCTGATGAGCAAAATATTTGTCCAATTCGTCATGTCATGACGATTGTGGTTTGTTCTGGTTTTCAGTTTTCGCGCTCCCACAAGGGGCAGCGCACTCTCACGAATTCTTCCGAGGCTGCATCAAGAACATGCGCATCAACGGAACGCTCATCGACTGGCACAGCATCGCGAAGCTGGTGGATGTTCATGTCAGCGTGTGCCCCATCAGCATCGAGTGAACTGCTCCCCCTGTTCTTCAGTGGATGGAGCCAACTTCAGCGAAACAGCATTACATCACGGCATTGAACAGATACGTCTCTTCGGACACTGAAAATTTCGTAAACTTGACAGTCAAAAGGAAACAGTTCAAGTCCGTTTCTCAGCTCCAACAACCAAGAAGTGAAGAAGTCATTGGCTACAGATTGGTGTGAGTGGATTTGCATTCGACCTGCGGATTCGGCCTTGTGTGCGTTTGCTGTTCATTTAGAGAATTCATGTTGCAACCACAACTGCCATCGCGCAGTCTGTTAAACTTCGATGCAACGCTGTGCGTTGTGCCGTGTGCGTGGTGACACTGCAGAGTCTCATCATGTCGCCTTCATTGTGGGTGCACACTGTTCGTCTGCACTGCGGATCCTGACGGTTTTGCAAAATATGGTCATCACGTTCGTGAAATTGAATTTCACTCGGATTTTACGTGTTGCAAGTTTCTTTGTAAAGTTGCTGACACTTCGCAAGTTGTGTGGACCAAGCTTCTGAAATGGTGCTAACTTGCTGAATGAGAGGAAAAGTCTGCATGATGTTTTGTAGCGTGCTGTAAATTTGGTTGGTACATTTGTGCAAATGCTTGACGCCCGATAAAACAGTAGCGGTATTGAGAATGTGGTGTATATTTCTCTTGAATCTTGAAATTTAAAAAGAAAACAACACTTTTTGTGCCTTTTTCCACATCTGAAAGGGAGTTGTGACAAGTAAGCAGTCACAACCTTGGAATCTGGTCGTCGTCCACCGCAGAACGTGAGCGGAGTTGCGTGAACAAAACAGACCTGTTTCGTAGTTGGCATAGCTCGGAGACGTCTTTGACGTTGTCGGTCACAAACTTGTACTCTCCTCTCTGTGTCTTTTTTGCTCGGAAGAATCACTTCTGGGCCAAATGGTGTGATGCATGTTGTTCATTCATCCCGAAGGCAGCACAAACACACACGCATAACTGCATTCCAATAGTCAGTGCGATTCGAGAGCAAATAATTATCTTTGATGTGTCTATCAGGAAAATGCGAATTCGTTTGCCACAATTTCCAGATTCGGTATCGCCGTGAATGCAAAAGAACATGAAGCTCTGCAATTCCAATCCTAATGTGCAGCGTCGTTTTTGGGCGCAAAAGAACATGAAGCTCTGCAATTCCAATCCAAATGTACAGCGTCGTTTTTGGGCGCCAAGCTTTTCCCCGAAAATCCGAGATTACGAGTACACGCAGTGAAAAATTTATGGACGCAGTTTCGTTGGAACAACATTTCGCACCAGCCATTTGGTCTTCTTATCAAGAAAACTCTGTCAACTTTGATTCAAATACGGATTCTGGGACTCGTGCTTCATTTTCTCACCCATCTCTTGTCTCTGCACTGATATATTCCGTCATTCATTCCTGCATGTCTGGGAACTTACGTGTGTCCAGTCGCCGACATCACAGTAACCGTGAGTTAGAATCAGTACTCTAGTCGTTCCCCATCGGAAGTTGCCACTGACACTTGTAAATCAACAAATGGTGTAAATTGTAATAAAAATTAAAATAACACGAATTCATCAAGCGTCTCCTTGTCACAACAAAAAATAATAACAAGACGACACAGCACCAGTGACACCAGCTGGTGCTTCATCCGTATTCAGTTGTGCGATCGCTTCCCGTGGCAAGTCATCTTCGTGCACTTGTGCAATTCTCACTCCAGTCGTTCGCAATTGTGTTAGATCTGCAGTTCCGTTGCGCAATGTCCTTTCATTCTCAAGAGAGCCAAGTGAGAATAAGGCATCAGCTGGCTTTGCCGCACACAACTGAGTCAGCCGCTGTCAGCACCTCACACCGCTGCCGCGACGGGTCCGCTGCTTCCCACGGGGAACCCTCTGTGAAGCTCCACTTGAGTTCTCTCTCCAGCTCCGCTCTGAACACGTTTCCGCCCTGGTTTGTGCCGCTGCCAGCTACAACGTAAACTATTTCGTTGAGTAAAGAGGATCGTTTGGCTTTAGAAATCAATCTTTGAACTCCAGGCACTTTCATTTCAGCTGCCAAAAGCAGATGTCACAAACTGAAGTGACGTTGTCAGTCCAAAAAAGGTGCTGTTCAAAGTCCACATGATGAAGGTGGAACTGATTTGTGTTCGCGCGATGAACAAATGCAGCCCCCTGCATTTTCGGACCACGTTGCGTCGAAATATCAAAATCTCGTCAACTGCTCATGAGGGAAAATGTGACTGGTTCGGCGATGCAAGGTTTGGAAGGCGGAGCATGTTTACCAATTGGTACGGAGTGCAGTACCCGGTAGTACCCGTTCTCATCCTTCGGACCCATCATGGCACACAGCTGCAGCCTCTCCACCACCTGAGTCCCGAACTGCTTCTCCGCAAACTCAGCGTAGTGCGTACTGCAGATCTTCTTGATCCCTGCAGCGCATAGGAGACAGTGAGTCCAGGCTCTGTTTGGTGTGTTGCGTGTTTGAGCAACTGGAGTCGATAGCCACCCCAAAGGGATCAGGCACACACCTTTTTTTCTCAGAATTGGAGCGCGGGACAGTTTCATTGCAGTTATGTGAGGTTTGAAGCCCTTTTCCCCGGCAAGATTGACGCCACTCGAAGTGAAAGTTTCCTTCACCTCATCTGTAAGTGAAACGTTTTCAGTTGAACACACAAACACATTTTCTTCAGACTGTTCAGTGTTCTTTTATTTGAAGCCTCCCCACAAGACCTGGCTTGAAAACTCAGCGACGCTGCAGCAAAAATTTCAACAATATCTGCAAATGCAACTTTGCCCTTCAAGTGCCGTGCCGTCACAAAAGAACAAACAAAACACAAATCCTTCACCTACCGGCAACGCGAAGCAGCTTATCACGAGATGGATCATGACGGACAGTGGCAAACACGACGCTGTGGCCAAAATTATCCAGACCCGTCACTTCCACAGCAAACGGCTTGTCGAATTTGGGCTGCAGTTTCTGTCCGCACAGCGTGAGCACGCTTTTGGCACTGAAGAGACGCAAGAGACCCTTTGGCTATTGCAGACAAACTCGGCTCACAATTGCAGAACATGGCTGGCGCGCCAACAAGAAATTGAACAGATTGTCCCAGTTTGCCTGCGGTACAATGACTCCAGACCGAACCCTTTTTTCACCTTCCAATTTCTTCTTCGTCAGCGAGGTGCATGACCAGCACTGTGAGGTGGAGCGTCGGCAGGGGGATCATTGCGGGACTGAGCCTCGGCTCTTCACTCGTCACACGCTGCTGCACGTTTCGCAACCCAGCATGGATCTGAGAACAAACAAAACGCCTCCTGCATGCCAGTGCTCTTGTTTTTGGGAACTCTCGCGTACCACATCAGTTTCACTGAATTTTCTAATTTTGCTTTCACGACCAAAGATCTGCACCCAGGAAATGAAAATTTTGTTCTCCTCAAAACAAGAGCACTCAGCGATGTAGACACACGCCATATCAGTGGCCTTGTTCCCACTGCTGCTCCTACGCGTATCCAATGTCACCTCACCTCAAATTCGGCCCGACTGGAATCTATCACATGTTTTTTGCCCATCAGAGAGACATTACCCAACAACAGGGGAGAGGGGTGGACGGGAGCACCTCACCTGAAACAAAGTCCAACGAAACCTGTCAAGAAACAGGCAGAGTTTGACAAATTTTAATTTCTTGTGGAGACGGGGGTTCCACTGGCACCTTTCCTCAAGGCCTCATTACTGCAATACATACGCCGCCGGACAAGCTTCACATTCGACGTGTGCAAAAAACAGAGCAGACTTTTGAAGTTTTGGTAGCCCTCACCCAAAATGACTGCTGTGTAACTGCCAGGGAGGGGGATCACTTCTGGGAAATTCAACGTCATGGAGTGACCACGGAGGGAAAATGTAAGGTATCAGTTACCCCTGAACCCTGCCAAGAAATGCTTGGTGGAGGTCACACCCCACCTCCCTCTCTGGTGACCAGGCACAGCGGTCGTAGAATCTCAAAAAGGACCAGAAGCAAATTGGTTCCAACTGACCTCAGGATCGGTGATCTGAATTGAGATGAAATGGTTGGGAACCATCTTCCTTGGTTTCTTCTGATCTGCTTCATGGTTTTCGTCTTCCTGTCCCGTCGATGAATTCTTTTTTCTTTTCTTGGTTGACTTTTTCGCTGCCTGAGGTTTGTTGAAGGCTCTATCCAACTTTCCTGCAAGCACAATTGTTCACATACTAACTGGATTCTTCAACTTGTAAATTCACTTCTGCTTTGTGCCCACTTGCGAGATAGGTTAGATATCTACTCAGTGCCACTCTCGTGCTTTGCAGAAAGTTCAACAAGCACGAGCGTCGCAAGACTGGTTCACAAACAACAGAGCAGAGAGCAGATGATAAGGCACGACGTGGCAAATTATTGTATTTTGTCCATCGACGTTGACGGTGGACATGGTGTTGCACAAGCTGAGTTTCAGTGCGAATAAGCAAAGCAGATCTTTTGGGGTGAGCCACTTTTTGTCCAGAGTTGTTTGAGTTTTCCGAAAATCTCTTCTGGTGTTTTATCAATTGACACCGGCAGAGTATGAGTATCCCTCCTTGTCGCTCTGCACTGCAATCGCTTTTCGAAAACCACTGCCGCTTCATTCAGACGAAAACTTCAAAGGCACGGTATAGTTCAATCGCCTGAGAAGTGTTCAATGCCACATACCCGAAAACAGCACAGATATGTCGTAGACATGACCATTGTCGCGCCCTGTCTGCAGCAACTCTTCGCGTCTTTCTGTGATCTCTGCTGAAACAACCGCTGTCTGACCTGAAGACATTTCAGGGTCTGATGAGGGTTGCTCATCAACAAACGTGTTACTCGCCACCTGGGCTTGCACAGCATGCGTCACTGCGTCAAGCAAACCCTGTGGAAGAACTGCATTCTTCTTGTCCTTTTTGTCCCGCGTGTGGTCGCGAGCGTTATCGTCGACTTCTTCCGTGCTCAACAATCCCGACAACGGTTCCAGTTTGATCATCTTCTTGTCCACAAAATCAGCTCCTTTCAAGCGTGCCCAAGGGTGTTTGAAAGAGTTTGTCAGCTGCAAGTCCGACGTCTCAGCAGGAATCTTCAGAATGGGTGCCGTGCAGGCGACGCCGCTCCGACCGGTGACTTTCTGCAGCAGCCTTGTTTGGTGGTGAGGCCGAGCCGACTTGAAGACATGTTGCAAGCACATTTGTTCTTTCTGCAGCAGAAAATTAGTCTGCACGACGGGCGTAAGTTACCTCACAGGTCTGACAGGACAATTCGAGATCTGAATGTCAACAATCACCCCATCCCCCGCCCAGCTGACAGCTGACTCTGCTTTGTGACCGAAGAGTGAAGATATGTTGGTGGTCTGAAGCGTTACACGATACTTTGACAGGTAGAACATCGCGAAAAATTACAAAACCAACTGCAGAAAAAAAATCAAATTTATGGCAATTTACCTCAAAATGTTCTCATCGACGTTTCGTGTGAACACGCCTGACATCTTTGATCATCGATGTATTGGTTGTTTCCACCAACTTTAGATGCAGGAAGACTACTCGTTTCCATCCAATACCTCCTCCGTCAGAAACCACGGATATCAACATTCTTCAACAAACAAACATCTAGATATTTAAATGACAGTTACAGACAGTGAAAGATTCCAGAACTTTGTGGCTAAAGGCCAGAGTAAGAAGCATCAAGCCTGGAATTTAGCCACAGAGACTGTATTTCCGGACGAGAAAACTTTTTTTCATCTTTCACGGCCTCAGAACCTCCGCGTTTTTCCGCAATGGGAAATTGAAATTAAACACTTTGTCAGACGGACTATCTGTCATCTTCTGAGAATCAAACTTGCCAGACAAGACAACAGCTTTTCCTACTGTGAGTGAAATGCAGAGTTGCTAGAATTCAACAAAGCAACTCAAACAGGCTGAGCGGAGTAATATTAAATATTCTCTACAGGTGCGCTGCTAGTCCGTTTTTCGTGACCCCTGGGATTTAGGGCTTCCTTGTTGGGTCAGGTATTTTACAACTCGTTGTTTGGCTTTTTTTTTGGAGAAACAAATTCCGTCTTCTTCTCACCTGTGCTCATTGTAACACACAAGTATAATTAATTCTTTTGCCAGATGAATTGCTCTTTTGCGGAAAAAGTAGAAAGAGGCGCAAAAATAATTCACTTCACTCGTGTTGGCATTCACTAACAATCCTTTTCTTTTCGCTATTTTTCTTGCAGAGTCTACCTGAGCGTCTCAACTTCAAAAAATTCAGGATTCTTTTGCTGAAAACAATAATAAAAATACAAAAAACAAAAATTTGAAAAAAAACAGCAAAAAACTTTTCTGACACCGCGCTCTGACCGAAACCGCCAGATGTGAGTCGGACAAGTTCAACAAGCGCCGTTGAATATTGAAACAAACAAGAGTGCAGGTAAGGATCGATACAAGCAAACGAAACACCAAAGCGTTTCATTTCATCAGATAATGCACGAGCTGGACATGTTGATTGGGCGCAGTGAGTGGGAGATCTCTTGTTGAGCTGAACCAGAGCTCTGTGCGGGAGGAAACCCGGAAGCCTCGAATTCCCCGCCATGTTAATGAGATATGTCGGCCAAATTTTCGAAACATGAAACAAATATGTTCTTGGAGTTGTGTCATTGAGATCAAGATGCGGACTTCGTTTATTCTCTGTCGGAAGTGTTCAGTGCAATTGTGTAGTTGTGACATCGAAGGCAGAAAGAGAAAGGCAGAGTTGGGCCGCACTAGTTTCTGCAAATTTATGACGTCTGCTGCTGAAACAAAACAGATTTGACCCAAATTGGAGGGTGAACCCCGTTCGCATGGTAACCGGGGACTCTTTTGTGGAACCCACTTCGGTGCGTCCAACAACTTTTTCGCACCACCCATTGTTGTTGAGCACCCAGTATCTTCTGGTTGCACTGTTTACACATTTTCATTGGACTTCGCGAATGATGATTTTGGGACAGGGCAAGTGCACACACGGTCCAAAGCAGAACAGGCAACTGGTCCTGGCGTGTGCGCAGTGAGATCGGAGTGAAGTGCTCAGAACAAGCTCTCGTAATATTCCGAAAATGCAAGGACAGAAGTTTGTGCACGTTCAGTTTCTGCGGATTACTCACGTGATGACGGGCTGGGAAACCCAGATTCACCGAAACTGCACAGCAGAGGACACAATCTCGCTGGAAATTCTTGAGATCAAAACGTGCAACTTGCTGGGAAGGCGTGTCGTGTAAAAATTAATCTGATTCAAGTCAAGTGCCACAGCGAAGAAAATACTTCGATCGCAAAGTGTGTGTCAGATTCGTAGTTGCGCTCTTTCTTGTGAAAAGCCATCACGTTCCAATCGCCCCATCAGAAGTAAATTCGATATTGTGCGGGAACTGCCCTGTGGGAATGTTCTTGCAAACACAAGAGCAAAATGGAAGTTCTATCCCACAGACTTCATTGCAACGTTTGTTTCTGACGAATAGGCTTGTTTGTCACGCTGCAAAAGTGGGCTCAGTGCCATTCGTTGGTTGTGCTGTGTTGCTTGCCGGGTGCGAGTTGTCACGAGTGTCAGTTTCTCGACTCAAGTTTGTTTACGCCATGGAGATGGTTTCCATGTCTGGTTACAGCAGCGTTTCTGCGTCTGTCTGTCCCCTTGATAAGTGATTTCGTTGTGCGATTCTGGGAGCTGTTTGGTTCCAATGTTCACTTCCTATTGAGGTCACTTGTATTTGTCATTGCTCATTCATCTTGAGCAAGAGCCCGTAGGAAGTCCTGGTTGTGCACCAAACTTGGCAGTTGGTTCCGTTTGTAATTGTCAAGGATCGCTGATCAGTGTGCTCGCATCGTACGTTCACAAACGGGGAACTGTTCGACATCGAGTGGAAATTTGGATTCGAGGATCAAACTCATTTTCTCAAGCAGGTGAGTTGTTTTGCTTGTTTTCTGTCTTCCAAAGTGTGCATTCCCGGCGAACAGTTCACTGGTGCCATTTTGTGCACACACTGGTACACGTACAGCAAAGTTTTTCAAATGTTTTGAAGCTCGTACGAGTAGACCTAATGACCTCTTTCGTGAGTGACCCGAAAAAGTTTGACAAGACGAAAAGCGCAACAGGTACTCGTACAAAATACGCGAACATTATCAGCCGTAAATGTGATACGTTTCCAAATTTATTCGTAATACCTGGACGGATATTGAAGCAACCGTCCCACATGATGAATTTGTACTTGTGAGGCATGTGTCGCGGCAGCGCTTTGTTGACCTTCCCAGTGAGGACAGGTAACAGGCTCCTTCACAAAAATGGTGTCATGTCTGACCAAATTTGGAGGTGAAAAAATGTTCTCCTGTGACACACACGTTGAACATTTTTGTTGAGGATTTGTTGAAAACCTTGGGAAATGGAGAGTGATCCTCTCGTGAGATTGAAAAGAAACGGGGTGACGGACAAAAAAGACAAGGAGTGCTGTTTTCCCTTTACTGTTGGCGTATTTTCCGTCCGTTGAAAGAAATGCGCATTTTTATCCTTGAAGAACGTGTTGATTGTGAAAATCCTGAGGTGAATGTCAATGAGAGTGATCGTATTCACTCCTTGCTCTCGTGTTCACAATTCTCAACCAAGTTTCCATTCACTCCTGATCGCGAACATTGTGCTTCTTCATGGGTTTTGAGTCTGAAATATTTGTATGGTTTGTGGTCTCAATGTTGGATTCCTATCCATAATTGCTGAAACAGACGTGTTCGATGACAGCCCTTTTCGAAAAACTTTTTGCACACTTTGCCTTTGAGAGATTGGAGTGTTGTTGCGGCGTTGACAAAATGTATTGTGTTGGTGTTTTGCCACCGGCAGTGCATTTATGACAACGCTATTTGCAACGTGTCTTGTCTGAATTCTGGATGGATCGACGTCATTTGCGATCACGCACAGATTGGGTCGAGTTGAGCGCGCACGACAACAACTGCTTGTCTTGTCCCTGGGTTCACGTTTGAAACGCGGTTGTTGCGCAAGAAAACAAGTCGTGAGATTCGGTTTTGTTTCTCTTGTGAACAGCTTTGGTTCTTCTGGTGTTCGGCTGAAGTAACTCTCGCTGGATTTTCGAGTGCGTTTGGTGACTTGCTGTCTGCATGAACAAGCGTGGTTCCATTCTGGTCATCAGCTGCCACTGTGTGAGTGTTGACCTCTCAGTTCAATGGAGGGGAGGGGAGGGGTTGTACGCGGTAAGAGCCATTGAAAGAGTTCCCGCCGGTTCCTGCCATTTTTCGTGTCTTACCAATCCATCGCAGTCAGTTGTGAACTTTCCTTGCATCTGGAAAAGAGAATGTATAAAAACGATGTGCGCCTCTATTGCGTGGGAAGTATTCGTAGCACTCTGGTTCTGTCGAGAAGTTCTCGATACGCAAAGCAGAAGGCTTCAGTGGTCCGCCCTGTCCAGTTGGAATGTAAGGTTGCAGGGCCCTGAACTTCTGGTGCTATCCCCCATCGTCCCTTTCGTGTTCTCTGGATGGCCCCAAGGTTTGCTAGCAGGCACGGAATAAAAAGATAACATGCCTCAGGTAAGGAGTTTATCTGATTTTATGTCCTG
>JAAUXT010125071.1_pt1 | contig 21993 bp, 21 predicted proteins | sample 7278171 | NCBI WGS metagenome assembly JAAUXT01 (sample SAMN14350112, study PRJNA611818) | marine sediment metagenome | isolation source: surface marine sediment (1.8m) | place: French Polynesia: Moorea | collected 2018-08 | reverse complement strand
TTTCACATCTCGATCTGTTGCTCGTGACCCCAAAAAGATTGTCGACCTTCTCACAAAATGCGTGGTGCGAGTAGAAACTCGCACATGTCAAAGAATGTGGAAACCCTAACATTCTCACGCCACGCCGAGAGACGTGCCACAACAGGGCAGGTGCGCTTCCCAGGTCCTTCTGCCGGGCGTTGGGACACTTTACTCGTCGTTTACCGGTTAATGACCAAAAGCTCTCCATTTTATCCACAGATATTAACTCATTACCATCCACGAAGCGGCCAATATGTAATGCATCTTGCCTCATTGCCCGCATCCATCCATCTTGCCGCCGCGGACGTACAATGCTTTTAGGCGATGAAGCACAAATATTTGACGGAGGCTCCCATCATCAGCATTGCAGTGCACCTGCTTCTGTCTCTGTATCGGAAACTCGACTCTTGGCTCTGCGCTCAGTCTCTCCCTACCCACCCACCCCTCACCAAAACGAGAAAGAAGTCCTGCTGATCCGAGTCAACCAACTGGAAAAGCTGTGTTTCCGAGAAAACGAATCCCATTCTTCAGTGAAACAGACAAGATCTTTTTCAACAATGGATCCAACAGCCCTTCAATTCTCGTGTCCAATATCCATCCCAAGGCACACTTTGTCGAAGAACACGCACACCCCATGGACGCCCTCGCCCCTTCATACTGAAGTTTCCTTTTTCACTCACACACCACAAACACTCCGACTGACAACAGACAGCACACAAACTCTGACAACTCAACGCCAGACCTGTCCTGATCAAAGTAACTTTAGCAGGCACATACCAAAGTGTGAAGAGGGTAGACTGCAGGAGACGGGGCGACACACAGCGCGGGAGGCAGTGTGGCCGTGGGGTATAGCACCAGAGGCTCCGTGGGTAGACACACGCCGTTGGCGGCCATTGCAGACGCGGGGCTGGTAGCACCCAGACCTCCTCGCATCCCTTGAAGATTCAACCCCAGTTGAAGCTGGGTGGCTCTCTGCGGCTCGAGTATGATGCTGGCTGTTGTAACGTCCCCACGTCAAAAATCAACACCTTACTCCTGCCTGTGGCGAGTCGCGACTGCTGCGCGTCGGCGTCTCCTCTGCTTTTACAGCGACTGCTGGGCTCGCGCTACCTCACCCAACATGCATGCGTGCGACAACAGCGTTGCATGAACTTTTCTGTTTGTTCTCTTCAGTGACGTCCCTGTGCGGGTGATGGGTGTCGTTTGATGTTGGTGATCCTGCAGCGCTGACTCAACTGAGGCGCTGGTTGGCTGCAGCGCCGCTTACCATACGCAGTCGGAGCGCGCTGTGTGGAGCGACGGAGGGAGCTGCTTCTCCTTTCCCGACTCGCAGTTCAGTTCGAGGAGAAGCCATCTCAAGCAGGTGCTGCCACACCATGACATCCGCATCATCAAAAAGCTGCCACAAAAGGCAAAGCAGTTGTTGCGGCGCAGCCAATGGGCGCTGCGATCAGTGAGCTGTGGAGAGGGGCGGCCGCGACGCGCAGCGCCGTGACACAGACCCGCCTGATTTACACGCGGCGCCAAAAAGCCACGCCAGCCATAAAACAACACAAAAGGGGCCAGTTCCTCTCCCGCAGCAAGCTGCCATTTTGGAACAGCGACAACAAAGCCAGTAAAACTGCAACTATTGTTCGCAGAACAATATTTCCCCGCAGTTCCCGGAGAGTTGGTGACCTCACACAGACAAGACCTGCACATTGCTCTGCACCTGTTGTCCTCCCAAAAGCGCGCAACCGAGCTCCCGCACGCAATCCGTGAACTTTCTCCGTGCACATTATTTTATGGCTCAGGGCACATCACATTTTCCTTCAAAGGATCACACAGACTCAGTCAGAGGCACAATTAACTTATTATATTTCGTTCATTATGGCAAATAGCGCCACATCTCCCATCACACCAACATCAATTCATGTTGTCTGTTTAATAGCAGCGTTATCCGTCAATGTACACATACAAATCAATTAGGTAATTGAATACAATTACTCGAGTCGCAAAAAATGTTCGCAACAAAGCAGAGGCATTTCAGTCAACAGCCACTGCGGGAGTCTCATCTCGAATCGAGGTCACATCTTCGACTGCTTCCGAGTTGACGCGAGGATGCAGTCTGCTCGGAAGCTAGGGGGCGAAATGTTCCCACTCGTGCCTCAATAACAGTGAACCTGATCACACCACTCGAGTTGCGAGTTGAAATATCAGCCTCATATTACAAACTGGGTCAAAAAAACTTCAAACGCTTCGCCCAAAAATGAAGGCGACACAGCGAATCTACGTGCGCGCGAAACTGAGCAACTCATCTGTTCTAACACGCCCACTTTGGGTTGGGTGGCCCATTTCCCCTGAGTTCAAAGCTGTTCTGTAGGGAAAGTGATTCCCGGTAGAAAAGAAAGTTGGGTCCTTTTATTCTCTCTCCGCACTGCGCACACTCGAGGGTCGTGATGAAACAGTTGAGCGTTGCGCGCACAATCGATGAGCGGTTCGCGAGGGAAGCACCGGCGCCTCTCGTCGTCGCCTCCTCCGCTCAACTCACGACCAAGACAGCTTTTCCGCGCACATCAAAGACAGCCTTTTCACCTGCTTGACGCGCACGATTTACGAATAATAAGATGACAGGATGTGTTTACCGGGCAAATGGAGAACAATTTGTCGACCACTTAGATCTGTTATTCTGTGATGAGAGAAGAGGCTACAGACGGCCAGACTGCCCCTGGTGCCGGTTCGCTTTTCTTCTGCGTTATTAATGCCTTTGTGCAGCTCCACTGAGACAACGTATGCAAAGATAAAAATTCTTAAATTCAATACATCCTCGTTACGGCACCCTGGTGACCGATTTCGCTGCACAGAGAAAAGATCCTCTTTCGCCAAACACGGCAGATATTCATCTCACTCGGTCACACAATTTCGGCCCTTCCACCTTCACCAACAATCTCAAACTACAAAGGACCATTTTTGCCACTGTGTGGACAAAACAACAGCAAGAAAAAGAACAGCTTTGCGTTGGGAAATTTGAAGGCTCTTGGTCAACCGTTGAAGCTTGTCTCTCTGTCAACCCTCGTACTCCTGTCAAACTGTCCATTTTTCTTCTCTCCATGCAGTGAGAACATCTCACGATGCAGTCGGTCTGACTGGTTTGAAGAGAGTGAAACTCTGATCAGATTACTTCGAACACAAATTCGCCTGCAATTCCTGGCCATTTTGCTCATCTCAAATACACGTATTTGCACCTGAATAGGGCCTGAAAAGTCCCCGCTGTGTGATGTCAAGCTGATCAATACATTTCGAAACCAAGCCACACACGTAAACGGGAGTAGCTCGATCTCTCCAGTTTGCTAAGCCCACCCGGGGAGCCACACTGCCTTTAGCGATGCCAAATTTTGAATGATTTGAAACATTTCACGATTTGCAGCCCCTTTGTGTCTGGAAATCAACCTTTGTGTGCTCACCATTTTTGCTTTGAAGAAGTCGAGCACTCACAAAAGAGGCAAACTTGTGGGCTTTTTATGCTAAAAACAGCTGAAAACCAAATGGGAAACGCATCACAACGAAGAAGCACAGCTGATAAAAACTGCTCTCCATCGTCGTAGCTCCTTTTATGATGATCAGTGTATTAACATGAAAAGAGTCCTGCAAATCTCAGACCCGCAAAACGATGATTCATTGTGGACACGGTCGCCCCTTCCTCGTTATGATCAAAAGCCATTACAGGCCGTTTCCTATTCTCAAGTCTTCTCCATCCGAATGAGAGCTTCAAACGACACTTTTCCCAACAGAGCCACAACACTCGGTGCCACGCAGCCTTCCCTCGAGCTGCATCCGGAACCTGTTCAAAGACTTTCCACAAGGTGTTGCTGGGAAAAGTACCTCTGACAGCAGAACAAAAGACATGATCGAAGATTCTGGTTTGAGCCGAACAGAATCCAAAATTTCGCGTGCAGTTGGCAGTGTTGTGTTTCGCCCCGGGTGAGCGGGCAGAAAGGGGTCAGTGCAGAGGAACCAGGGAAGCCGCTCATAACGACAGCTTTGTCACGCACGTCCAGTTTAGTTTCAATGCGCAGATGACGTCTCAATTGCAGATGTGCTGAGAACTCTCTCCCCTTTCAAACAAAATCCGCCGACCTTTGGGGAACAGAGATTGATGCTAAGTTGCAAAATCGTAACGTTTATCGATGGCGAAGATGGACAACAGAAAATACGTAAGCTGTCAGAAAATGGGTGGATCGATCTGCTCCTGCCTCTTGTCCTGAGGACATTTATCCGGGGCCCAGATTCCTTCAAGCAGCACTTAGGATCGGACACACAATGGCGGGCAACTTGAAAGGTATCATTCGTAAGTCACCTGTCAGTTTACATTTCAGGATGATGCGCACTCGGGAAAGTCCGCTTCGCAGTCGGAGCTGGGTCGACCTGAAAACGGGGAAAATCCCCATCCCACATGTTCCCTGCTCCTCTTCATTTCCCTCCCATTCACGACCGCAAAGAAGTACTGCATTTTTTCTTGACAGCCGTGACACACAAAACATGATGTTGTGACAGGATCGTCGAGGAAATCACCAAGGGAACAATCACACATCAGCAGGTGCTTGGTCAATGTCATTGTACACGTTCGTACTGCAAGTTGAATTGAAGCCTGTGGTCATGAAGTCAGCCACACAGTGTGTGGTTTGCACCAAGACAACACGCACAATTTGTGTGAAACACGCTGCACAACAAATCGCATTTCACACACAAGAGAAACATTTCCACGGTGCAAAACATCAGCTTTGTTTCCATTTGCCTCAGTGGATAAAATTGCAAAGCGTCCCTGTGCATTTTAATAGACGAGTGAAACTATGGAAAGCCATTTTGGTTCACATTCAGATTACACTGGGGAACAAACAGAGAGACAAAAGATAGGTGCGCCACTAATGGACGTGTATTTGTCCACAGTGTTTGCGATTAATCATCGTTTTACTCGCCTTGATGCGTTTTCAAATGAAATTACAACAATAGAGCAGTGAAAATTTCAAACAAAAAATTACAACCAAAAGATCCAGAACTTTCATGTCATTTCCAACAAAAAGGGACGTCAGAACGCTTGTGGCTGTCACACTGGCAGATGACGAAGCCAAACCTGATTCACACAATCTGTGAAAGACTCAAGAAATAACACCGGACTCTGACAGTCGTGACATTTCAATTAAAACACAAACCCAAGTGGAAGAATCGCACAGAAGAAAATTCCAATGTCGAGTGGGAAAAGATAAACACTCCTTCCGATGTGAACGGTCTCTTTCAGATTGTTCATTAAAGTCATCATGACAAGAAGCGATGTCGTTTGACGGGGAAGGGGCTCGGATAGGAATAAGAAAGTGGGGGTGGCTGGCACATTTGCATGATATCAAGAGATAGGGTTGGGCACATGGGTTTGGGATAAGTAAAACCCTGTTGGGACCATCATGAAAGAACACTGATGCAAGCTGACAAGATAATTCTTCATCCCTTAAGAAAATGGCTCCCAATGGATTTCCCGAGACAAAGCTCACTACTTGATCAGGTTATTCTCCTTTGGCTGCAAATATTCATCGAAACCGTATTGTCTGTAATGCATCTCTGTGCTGATAACGCGTACCCGTGCTCCCTCTTCTCCGCCTCAACAGACTTCGACTGGCGGCCCCCCAAAGCCTCCCGAGGACCCACTTCTAATCCTTGAGAGAACTCCAAAGCCGTTCCCGGCGCTTATGAATACAGGCAATTAAATTACAGCGGAGGTTGGAAACGGCCCGAAGTAGCGCAGACTTCCAACTGATTACAGCTCAACTGCTTAAACTGTTGCCATAATTGAGCAAATTCCTGCCCACTGCGAGTCACTTCGGCACTTGACGAAGTCAAACCCTCGAATCCAAAGACGATGGGTGTCAACATGTGTTTTGAAAAACACGGAATTGTGTAACTTGAAAGAAGCTGCCTTGTATTGTGTGCTGCCTCCAAACCAGAGGCAGACGCTTTTTGTGACTGCATGCAGGAAAGGTGGCAAAGAGCTCTTCCAACAATACCAATGTTGCTGCTGTTGGGTGGCAGACATTTTCAGGAAAACGAGAACGATTCTGAGCTACAGTGAAAGTTGACGATGACGCCAAGTGTACGAAATCTGCTGACACTCGTAAGTTGACCCAGTGAAACTGTGGACAGGTTTCAAGAACATCGTTGTCAAGGAAAAATCGCATCAACCACTGCGCCTGTAGCAGAGAGCAGTGACCCTGGACTCCACGCTTTGTGACGCATTAGATTCATCTGAACCAGCATAACCTTGCGAGTACATCTTCCGTATAGTTGCCCTGGGAGTTCATATTATTACACCAAATTGAAAACGGGGAAACATCTGTTCCTGAACGTGCAACGGAATACAAAGCAGGGCGCCAGGGGATTCGACCGACAATTCTGCCGCATGAAATGTTTTTTTATTTTACGACATACCACTCTCATCTGTATTCTGCTGGGTCTCGTTGGATCATGTTTCAAGATAGCACACGACACCAAAGAGACCTGGAATACCTTTTCCCCCCGAAAATATGAATTGCAAATTTCTGAAATAACACGACGCAAGTGGCAATATGCGTTAACACCCATTTGGAACGAATAACATCTGAAAGGAAACAAACATAAAATGAGTACATATTTATTCATCAAAACATTTGCACGCGAGACGTGTCTGAGTCGAGCACAGAAAGTTGCAGGGAGAATAGGGGATGTCTGTTCCTGAAAGAGCAAACTTTGAACGGGTGAAAGAACAGACGCCATAAAGATGCCTTGCAGCCGATCATTTTTGACCAACAGCCAAAGTGAACAAAGTCAGACCTGCAGAACCAAGGACCCACAGACGAACATCTCCCAGCGCAACTTTTCACTTCCATCACCTGCACCTCAGACAAAAGGTTTTTTCCTATCAAAGGCGCACCGCAGACACAACAGCAGTCAGTACAAGCTATCAATGCCGCAACAACAGAACAGGCCTGACACTGCAGACGCTGAAAGGAACAGCTTGCCAAGCTTCCCTTTCGTCTTTAAGGCGATTAAGCTCCCCCGAACAATGGCTCTCGTCTTTACAAGAGATCGCGCTAATTCCTCTCGTCAATAGAAATCAAATGTACACCACGAAGGAACTGCGCTCTTTCATCAGAGACGCTGCAGATGCTCCCACCCTCAAGAGCTCGTGACTCCGCTCCGCTTTTGTCCGCGGACAATTCACCGAGTCTCCTTCCTCTCGTGTGCGTCCCTTGGGAAATGGACACAACAAACGGTGCATTGGGCACGAGCGCCCGAGACCCAGTTTTGAGGCCATAAAAAGTCAAAACAACGTCAGCAATTCAAACAGCTGCATTCTGTTTTTGCGCATGAAAAAGAAACCAGTCAAACCATGTTCACCAACGCATCTGCTTCCCTTCCTCGAGACTCCGCCCGTGCTTCTCAAAAAGCGCCTCCAGCACATCCCCAGTTGTTGACCTGTTTTTGCGGGATACCGCTCTCTTCAGGGTCTCATCTGTGATGCACATTCTTAAAATATGTTTCACCGATGAGGTCAGAACACCCTTCAAATTGGTCGTTAGGTTTGGACAGCCCACGATGGAAATTGTCACGGAAGCCTTCCGCAATTTAGCTCCTAATTGCGCACCGCGCCGTGGAAATAGATGACTCGCAAACAGAAGGACAACAGCGTGCAGCATCTTCAGCGCTCAGTATCGAGAATCCCGCTTTCAAACACTGGATCATGCGCACATTGAAAACCTGTCAACTCAGTTCACACAAAGAAAATACATGTGCAAACATTTCTTGTTGTAATGGATTTTCAAATGTAGTGCGGGTCTAAAGTGCAACTCGAAGAGAAAAAAGGCAGACACGCCCAAAACTGGAGCTTTTCTGAACGAAGATACGAAAGCTATCGAGATGAAAATGTCAGGTTCTAATGTTTGACATTTCAACAGCAAGGTTCTCGCCAGGGCCCTCAAGAGACTGACCAGCCGGACGTCGAAAGTCTGAAGCAAGTTCCACCTGTTGCGCACCCAGCAAGTTTTGACCAAAGTTGCAGCCTCCAGCTCCCTGCACGAGACCCCCACGGATCCTTTGTTCCAGCGCAGAAATATTGACCTTTTCAGGTGAGCGTGCGTCTGGATATTGTTTCGCCTCTGATGGATGGAGCCACGCGGGAACACTTGCGCCCGATCAGCCGCACATCGCCGCCCGCCGTTCCCAGTATCTGCCTCATCAAAATGCACCCCTCAAGAACCATTCTCCCGGCCAGGCCTGCACCAAGAAGTGTAAGCCACTTGCTGTGCATATGTTGCACTCATAGTTCCCGATTCGCTCACTTAATCCATCCTATTGTGCTTTGAGGGTTCCCCGTTGTCTATCTGGTTCTCTGCAGCGCTTCCCCCATGATACCATCTGATATTCAAATGCAGGGCCTACATTGTTTTTCTGACATTTTCCATCTGCACCAGATACACACAGCAGATACTTGTCAAGCCTTTCAGAGCTGGAAGGTTCAAAATGGATGCTTTGGCGCAGAGAAAAGTATTGTCATCTCCAACAAAACAAAACTGCTGCAAGTTATGCATCTCACAGTTTGATAACAGTTTCACAATCTCCCGTGGATCACAGACAGGTGAAGAAACATTGCAGCCAAACAAGCTTCGAGATACAATCGATTTGAGCACAAGCTGACTTGGAACAAACGATGCAGATCTGAGTTTTTGTTCAGTTGATCGTTCGGTGGAAAAAAATATAAACTGGGCTCGACAGCAACGTTCAGAACACATACACACACACAACACACTCTGCCTCTCTCTCTCGAATGGCAAGTTCAATTCCAAATCACTTCCCGTGCGTCAAAACAACGGGCCCGATTTCACTCCTGCTGTCCACGAGGACAAACCACAACGAGTGCCAAATAAGCGCTTCAAAAGCGTGGAACTGCTGTTGTGTGATATCTTCAACGTCCTTCGCTTGTGGGAAGAGTTTTGCACTCTTCCTCTAAAACTGCACCACGCACGCGTGCGTGAAAACGCAGCGCTGCCAGTTTCAGATGCGGACTGTGCTGTGAACTTTTTGCCAAAATGCGATGTGCATACAACTGCGCACCCAGGGTCCCGGAACGAACTGCAACAACAAGCGACATACCACTTGTGACCATCTGAAACAATCCATTGCACTAATGGCATCAGTGCAATTCGACAAAGAGCAATATAGTGGAGATTAAGCGCATGCAATGAACAGAAACTCGCCATAACAGTGTCGGGTAGGGACAGCACTGCTTGGTTCGCGAGTACAAGATGGATGACACTTGATGACTCTCTGACTACAGCAGACTCACTCACAATCAGCTACCTGGACAAACTATGCGCACTGTCAGTCTGACCCTGTCACTTCCTGGGCACCAAGCAGAATTGCTTTCTGCAGAAACGATGTCTGTGTGTTCTGAAGTGCCATCTCTTCTGGAGGACAGGGAATCGTTGCCTTTGGAACTTCAGTGTCATTTGTTCTGTAGCTTGGTCCACAGTCATCTAGCCTGTTGTGTCGACTCCACAGAGAGCAGTTCACGTTTTCAGGCACCATCAGGACTTGGGTTGTGGGACAAGCAACCAAGGCCGACGCTCACAGTTGGACACTAAATTTGAGCAAAAGAACAGAGTTCCGCACACAGTTGTGCGACTCATGACTCCAAAAGTACGAGAACAAAAGACATTGTCCTTATTTCTGTGTCAAATTTGATTGCCAACTTCTTCCTGGATGACCAAGAACAATCGACCACCACTAATGCGATTCCTCAGAATCTCCGAGTCCAAAACTGACACAGACCTTCCCAGATGGCAAACCATCGTTCTGCGTCACAGCCAAGAATTCTGTCAGATGGAAAATGAAGCTAACGCGACTGCCTCTGTGTTGCTGCATTTGGCCACAAAGCCCAAGACACCCTTCCATTTCCCCGTTCGACAGTCAGGAACCATGAAGACTGGGTGGCAGATTTACAACGCTGTATTCTGGCTCTATCCTTTCAAAGCAGTTGTTTTCAAAGACTTTTGTTGTTGTTGGGCTTTCTTTCTCACTGGAATTTGATGAAACCTGGTCACTCGAATCGCACGCTCCACACAGGGCTGGTCAGAACGTACCTGGAGCCATTTGGAGCTCCAGGCCTTTCAGAATAATCTGCACACCAAAGAGCAGACCCTCTCTGCCGCGCGGCAGGAGTCTCTCACCACCTCCAATTGTTGTTCTTTTCCTGTGTTCACCACCGGGCAATCTCTGCGGGTCATAAACGTTTTGTGAAACATGAAAGCACAAGCACTTGAGGAAACGACAAAGAGAATGGAACACAATGCATGGTTCCCTGTTGCAAAATGTATCACCGTTTTTCTGCTTCTTTGAGGGCTTACACTTTAGCAGCAGCTTCCTTCCTGAAAGAAGAACCCCGAGATCTTGCGTTGTTCTTTTTGTATATCTATTCTTTCATTTCAATTCCTTTTGTCAACAAAGAACCCTTTTTACAATGGTTGCCGCGGCTGTCTAAAAATACCCTAAATCCATTGATGTATGTTAAAAGATTTGAGCACCTCTCACTGCAGCTTAGGGGAATGAGAGGAGAGGAGGAGGTCTTTGCTCTGGCAATTGGTTGAGCATACACAAAGCAAATCTGAAGATGACACAGCAGCCTCCCATAAGTGTACAGGCAACATTTTTCGCTTGGCCAGCTTCGGATCAATCAGTCGTGGAAAATGTATGGTCTCCACAGCTTTGCGCTACAGTTGAGTTGTAAAGTTTGGCCTGTTCCACTGCGGTAGGGCCCAGTGAAGTGGGGATGAGGGAGAGACAGGGCACGATAAAAGGCCACCAATATGCTATTGAAGCAATGTAAACCACGGGTTTACTCCGAGTCTACATCTTGATTCAATGATGTTCAATGAGGTTGCTTCGAGTATAAATTTCCCCCACGACCAATGTGATTTCCCCCACGCTGTGCTAGATATTACATGATCCTGTAAGCGACATTGTCCAGGCAGGAAAAAGGTGGATATCCTCCGTTAAGGACACTCTGTCTCCCCCAACACACGAGTCCATTTCATGAATTGCGCATCCAGCACCACCCACACGAGAAAATGACACAATGTTGGCACTGTCCACTTTGCCTAGAAATCTCCCATTCTGTTCAGATATATGTGCAGAATGTCCAAATCTGTGGAAAAAGAGGATGGCGGCCGGGCCTCTGGGTGGTCGTTTTTGCAGATAGGCGCCTCCCATTACAGATAGCCGGCCGATACCGCACACACTTTGAACATTGTGCTGAATAGGATCGCAGCTCCAAACTCGGCTCCATCTTGTCATACTCAATATAATTTCCCTTGTGCGACTTTTCAATAGACGGGAGGTTACACTGGCCTGGAACCTGTATGAAAATTGCCAAATTCAATAATATTTACATTCCGAAGGCAAGATTTTGAGGATGATTGCATTTGGTAATAAATTTCCTACCTACGGAGGGAGAACAAAATGAAGGGAAGGCGAATGAAGACATGCGCATGAAAAGAGATGAGGGTTTTCTCTCCCTCTTCGTTGAAAACGAATGCAATCAATTTACTTCAGGCGCTGACAAACTTTATGGACCAGCAACCGTTTCCAAGACAATAACAATTGGTTTTAATCAACTCGAAGCACTCTGCGCAAGATATCAGTTTTCAACTTTTGACCCGTAATGATCCTCTGTGGGGCACCCGGCCGGGCTGCTCGGCATTAAGACGTGTGGCCATATCAGAATCGTGTCTCTTTAAATGCAGGAAGATGGCAATCAAAGGGCCTGGCCCGAGTTTGCTCAGTTCCTCTCCGAGTTCGATGGGACGTCACCCGAAAAGTGCGCTCGTGACCCGCAGTCGATAAATCAATGCCGTCGAATGCTGACGCTTGGAGATCACCGCAGAAATTACTCGTCCACTGCGCCTCGTGCAAGACTTCCGCCAAGGTTGCAAATTTTTAGTGGGAGAACCAATGTTTCTCAGCTACACAAGAAAGAAATCACAGAACACGTCAAGAGTGTGGCAGATTCTGCAGGACTGCGAGCTTCGTAAGGAAGCTGCGTGACCTTGACCTGAGTCTGCAGGTCGCAGGAGGCGGCCCGTGTTTGCTTTGTAACTGATCAGCGCCGAGTCAATGCGGACGACCGTGCCCCAGTCAGTCAGCGCCACTCCATGGACATGGACAGCCTCCGCTGCCGTCAACACCACATGATGAATTTCACATCCAACCAGCAAAACCTAATATTTCTCCAGTTCCCTGACCTACCAAGGTATGCAAACACCATTCCTCAATGTACCCTGCAAGTGTGTTTGGAATGCATGAAATAAATGATGAACGAGGGTCGAGATCAGATTGCAGAGAAATAGGGCGGAATTGCGAAGTACTGGTGCAGAAATGCAAGGATGGCCACTTTCTTGGACACTCCGGCGGCCGCAGTATTCCCAAATCTACAAATGGGCTTCTTCGAAATGAACCGAAACGATTCCATTTTCAGAGATGGAGCCGTATCTCTCCCGTCGGACTGGCAAGCAAAATCAGAACCAGGTCAAACCCTCAACAAGGTGGGTGTTTTCCAGACTACTGCTCACTCCAGGTCCCTTTTGTAATGAAACATTTATCCAGCTTCTGTTTTCTTCCCATTTCTTCACTTTTTCCTTTCATTTGTTAGCACCTCGCAATTTTTCGCACATCCATCACTTCAGAGCCGAGGCCCCCTGGGGCCCGGTTCGACCAAATATAGCCACGGGCAGCTCATCTCTGTGGCCAACCCGCGCACCGTACGCAAATGAAACCAGATTTGTCTTCAACAAACTCATCTAACTTTATTTATAATTCACAAGCCAACTGTCAAACACAGCACTGAGGAACTTCCCTTCTCGTTCTCACTTCTGTCTCGGTTTCCACACATCGTCGCCACCTGACTTCTCTCCACTTGATGGACTCACTCTCCCAATTAATCATCACACTCCCCGGCTGTCAAAGAGAAACCTTTCTTCTGCTGCGAAATAATCGAACTTTCCGACCAGTCAGAACACCGTTCCCGTCTTCATCAGGTGCGAGAAGTTTCAATTTTGCGAAAGCATGCCAGCCACAGTTCCTTTGGTAAGAAGGGGAAAGGCACCAGAGGTTCTGTGCCTTTGTGGTGTCACATACAAAGTGTTCGAAATGATCCGGATACACTACCAAACTTCTCAGCAGTATCAGTCGCCAGGTACACGCTGCACCTTGATTCTGTTGGGCAATTGAAGAACGAAGTTACTTGGCAAAGACCAAGTTACGTGGCGTGGTCGAGTATCGCTGAACGCTGACAATCGTTTCTGATCAATATTTCACGAAGCGTTTCAGTTTAGGGGAGCAAGCACTCAGACCTCCGCGAATCATTACGTTGAAAACCACAACGAAACAGATTAAAGTTTCATTCACGTCAAAGGTCTCGGAGCTTTTCTCCCATGACAAATGTACGAGTACAGCGCAGTTTCCAAGTCACTGTCATTTTCTGGTTCTGTGTAATGAGCTCATAAACTTCCAGGCTCAATGACTTTGAAAGGGCCTTCAAACCCATTATGGACAGCTTATTATCATAAATCAAGCGTTTCCCCGTCAACTGAAATTCATATCATTTGCACTTCCCCTTTCAAAGTTGAAACCCGAGCTTCACACGCAGACATTATGCTCGTACTCGCAACTGAACTTCCACCAAATGAGTTCCTCGCTTCAACTGTCGCGTGGACGTCTGCAAACTGCTACAATCATCAAGTGCCGCACAAAAAACTTCAGCAAATTTCTACACGGTGAACAGACGCGGTAGACAACTTGACCGCGATCAATCAACAAAGCCACAGCTTCTACGACCGAACTTGTTTGGCGGCTGAGCAGATGAATTATTCACGCAGAATCTGTGAAGCCAAAACAAGAAGACTTGTCCATGTTTACACGTGCCTCGGGTTTCTTTGTCCAGATACCTGGGTGAAATTGTCAGGCCCTGGGAAGAATTTCTGTCAAGGACAGGCTCTGCAGCACGGGAACAACAACAAAAATAATTTTCCAAGCTTCAAACTTTGGGCCAAAGAGGGTCTCAAGTTGTGTTTTTATCTCCTGGCATTGTCTGGTTGAACGGAGTGGGCCATGGCTGTCGATACCGAGACGTACAGCCCTTGGTTAGACACAACGAACGACTCGATGCTTTGTGAGTCCGCGTGTTCTTGCATTCATGGTGACAGAAGACAACAGGATGTACGTATCACACCGGGATTAATTTTGAATGAAGCAACGGGACAAACACAACAGCAGCACTTGAGCTGTCCATGGAGAGTTTGATCCATTGAAACCCGAAAGATTCATTTGATTGTTAAAAATAAGTTTCCGAAACCACACCAACAGTCCTGCACAAATCGCGACAGTGGTTCAGTTCTGGCAGGATGGCGCGCTCCCCAAATCGGCCGCGGTGTATCTGCCGCACTCACTGCGCATTAGAGGTGATTACACAGCTTTGTGAAACACAAGCACGCACTGACGCCACTAATGGAGATTAAAACATTAAAACAAGCTGCCATTGTAATCATATTAGAGCCATTAGAAGACAGATTAGTACAAACATATTGCTTCGGAGCTGTGTCATTCCCAATGCAACGACGGGTAGGCTGAGCCCTGGGCCTGCACGACTCGGGGAGGCATTCCGGCCACGTGGAACCTCGCCACAAAAGGAGGTCAACGTAAAATAATTAACTGGGTCATGGAGAACGAGGTGGACGGGTGGAGGTCCTCGCTGAAAATGACCCAAGGCTTCTTCAGCCCAGGAGAAAAACAAAGCGTGTCCTCTCGTTTTTACCCACACTGCTCCCATTTTTCCTCGTGTGCCGTTTCCCAAACGGAATCATGGCTCTGAGGATCCACAATCGAAGAAATGAAGACCTCAAATCTTTGGTGACTCCAACTCAACCCTGGAAAATTTACGCAAAGCAGAAACTTTGAAAGCAAACGAATGATCAAGAGCTGGGACAGATTTTTTTTTTTAGCTGAGAAGGTATTGTTACAAACTGACGTACTTTTTCTTTCATTTCTTGCTGTTTGTTCTTTTTTTGTCCAACAGAACCGGCGGTTTATTAACAACACACAACTAGACGTCAGAATTCTTGGTTGGTTCCGGTTTTCATCGCCCAGCCTTCGATCTGCAAATCTGACGTCATTCCCAGTGTGTGTTATTCAGTGTTTCAGCTGTTCCACTGTCTGATAATGGCACGACATGTTTGAGCGCAAATTGCAGGCGGGAGCTGTATGAAATATGCATGGAAGGTCACAATCAACAGTACAGTCGAGTTGCGGAACATTTCAGGACATGACATGTTCGATGGTCTTTCTGGAAACAAAACTGCGCAGTCAAGATGATTTCCGATGAGTGACAAAGGTTGTACAGGACTCAAATTTGGATGTCTCTCGCGTTTTCAACAGCGTATTTCCGAACTGAAGCGTACTCGTACCAAGTTGAAACGCAACCAGGTTATTTCAAGGCACGTGGCAAACGCCACACGACCGCACCGACACGTAAATACTTGATGAGAAGTGGCGCATTGGTGAGGCATCGCTTCCATATGAATATGAAAGCCTCAAGTTGCACAGCTGTGTGGTGCTGTACATTCAGAGAACTGTAATGATAGCGTCCTCAACATTTAATGACGCGTTGTCATGTCCTCTGTTTCTTTATGGTGAGATCTCGTGTCAGCGCCACATCGCGCGCTGGATTACAAGGAGGATGTGAAACCTGTATCCACCGCAAACACGACGTCGTTGCTTCACGTATCACAAACCGCATCAAGTATTTATGACCTGTATTATCGTTACGGGCAAATCTGACAAACCAAATCAATCATGGCGAGTTCGTCCAACATTCATATTTCATCCTCCTCGAGAGACGACACTTTTTTGTGGCGAGAAGTTGAATTGATCACATTCTACAAAACTTCTGACTCAGGAGGAGACTCGCCAAACGAACGTGGCAGAGCAGAAAGGTTCGACAACAACGTCGCAGCTACAAGTTCGACAAGTGATCACGTGTGTGTTGCCTATCGGGATTCACTTCACTTTTCTCCACGAAACCAAAACTCGAGTCAGAAGTCTTCCGCCCGTTAGTTCGTCACATGCCTGAAAACGGCGACCGATTTCACACCAAAGCGCTTCAACAAACACAAGTTTCGCCGGACCTCCCATGTTTTCGGAGGACAAAACTCTCACGTTACTGCAACTTTGATCGGTTGGACATTGTTGTCCTGGTCTGCGTCATTTCACGAGATTTTTCAGGATGTGTAGAGGATCTTTTGTCAGTTCTCAGCTGGAACCTTAAAAGCAGTCTCGGAACTAAAAAGCCTGCGTGTGTCATCCTCTATGTCCCCCTGCTCTCCCACTTCCCCTTTTCTGCATTCTGGGGCAACCACGTTTTGCCACTGAGGAAGGGCACAACCGCAAAGGAAATGAATCCAAAAGAAAGATGCCAGGCCGCTGCTGTCAATATTCATTTATGGAAAACAGTGCCAAGTAACGGGCAGGCAAAAGTGACGAACCTTGTCCAAGTTATCGCACCAATTTGCCGAGTGCGAGCATTTTAGTAATGTACACTTGGTGTCCAGTTGTGACTGTGAATAAAACACACACAACCCAGCTCCATCCATCCGGGAGCTGCACAACGCTCAGGGAACGGCCCGCTGGCTCAGGTGCGGTTCAACTTGCGACTCGCGCATTAATTTTATTCAGACTCAAATCAGCCTGAAATTGGAGTCGCGCATCCAAGTCAAGCTTGCACGGCATCCTTTATGGCGCGCCGTCTGGTAGGATGCGACACACAGCTTCCCGCTTGGCCGGCGCGACGCCGCATGAATGAGGCGCATCGTCTTACGCCAAGAGAAGAAAGCCCGGTCGAGACCTCGTGCTCCCCGTGCAATACCTCCCAATCTCATCCAGCCTCTCCGTCTACACGGCCGCATGCCCAGCAACCACTTTTAGCTGCTCATTTCCATTTTAAACCTTTCCTGTTTGCCCAATTTCCTGTATGCACGGAGGACCCCTTCTTCTTTCGCCCCACATTGTTGTTTGTTGCATTGGCCGTCCTACTTGCATCTTGTATTTCTCTCGAGATACGTGCAGACGTCAGGACACCAAGAAGCCTGATCTGCCTCTCGGATGCTTCACAAGAACGAGGGCAGGATACGTACGCTCTCAAATTACAACTCACACGTTGATTTCTTTTCATTGTTCAAGCCGTGTTCCCTCAAAGCACAAATTGACGGGTTTCTTCTGGACGTTTTCCACAGAACGACACATTTTCATCTGATTTCCCGTCAGGAGAGTCTTTTTCCCCAGCAGGCTGCGCCGCGTGGCCGGAGACGAGTGCAGGAAGCGGGGCGCTGATTTCACAGTCGCCCTTATTGGTGCTCGGAATTCCGCTCACAGACGGTGCTGGGCATATGTTGTCCGACACGCCGCCTGCCTCCCACTATCTCCCAACACTAATTGTCTCGTTTGTCGTCCCGACCTAGAAGCTGGCCTCCTCACTCTCCCACAAAGCAAAATGGACTCCAGCTCTCAGTTTTGACTTTGTTTTGTGTCTGTCATACATGCTCGCACAAGAAGATCTGACGGTGGTTGCCTCACCGAGGAGCAAACCAGCAAAAAGGTTTTCTGCAAAGACGCCCAATTAAATTGTGTCGGCTGCAAGAGGGCGACATGCAAACAAAGTCGTCACAAAGGGATGGCTCAGGAATGCAGGTTGACATTGTCAAAGAAGGGAACATGTTTCACAAAGTCGCTTCACGACGCTTGCATCCTTTTCAAGTTTCATTTCTTTTCATCTGACAATCAGCCGAGAAAACACCTTAATCAGGCACTCCACACCCGACGAACACTGGCGCAACAAAGCTGCGAAAACCAGAGACGTGATTAAAATGCAGAAACCCGAGCCCTGCGCGGTTATGCACCCAAGGCATGTGGAATGAAAGTCACTTTGTGCAGGAAACCCACCCACCTGCGCATGTGAAGGCAAAAAGCAGCAGCGCGTCACTTGTGTTGATAATGGTGTCTTCCTTTACATGTGAGCGTGGAAACTTGAATGGGATCAGAGCTTTATCGAGCAAAAACATTCAAGAAAAATGTGCAGAAAAGACAGGCAAAGCGTCTCAATTACACTTGTAGAAATTCCCCCATTAGCAGCTTCTGAACAAGTGGAATCCCACAAAGTACCCAAGCGAATTAGTCCCGCTATCGGAGAATAAAAGATTGCATTACACGTACTCGCGTCACAAACAGTGCAAGTGACAGGTCATGACAGTCCGCCGTCAATCTCTCTCTTCCTCTTCGGCAGCTTCGGGTATTTTATTCAACACACTTGATACGGGCAAAAAAAAACAACAAAGGACCAGTCACTGCAGTTGATCAACTTTCTTTCAACTACAAGTGGTGCGAAGAAGACCTTCAGAAAACCACAATCTCACAACACTTTCCACGCATCCGGCAATTTCCCGCATTGTTAATATTCACAACAGCGATGAGGCATGAGCTGCAGTTACGTGTTGTGCCGGCGCTTCATTCACAGCCTCAGTGCGGATTTGACAACTCCTCAGTCCGATTATCATGTCTCCACGTCCACACAGCTTGACAAGGGCATTTTTCTCTGTCTCGCAAACAGCAAGTCGGCAAACCCAGAGGAAAGCAGCCGATAGCGTCAACATTATCGGCAAAGCTGACAAATCGTCAAAAACAGAAAGCATCAATCACGGAATCACTGGCACTGGAGAGGAGATCGAAAAGGCACTATCTTGATTTGAACTGGATCAGATCCATTTATCAAGGCCAATCCCGTATCTACAGATGATATGCCATTAGCCAAGGGTCCGGCCCCAGTCTAGCAGGCCCAGTAGGGCTGTCCGCGGCCACTGATCTTTATCACGGCCACTGTGCAGGCTGACCTTGCGTGACCTTGCAAGACTTCAAGGGTAATATGTCACCCCCAACGGAGCCATAAGCGCAAATGTGTCTTTCTTTGTGTCCTAATTACTTTCCTCCGGTTTGAGGGAAATTGAAAAAGATACATTATTTATTTCTTCATTTCTGGCACGTCGGAGAAATGTTTTTGGTCCGAAGCAGTGCTCGTTATTTACAGATTAGACTCGCTAATTTCACCGAAGGAAAAGCGAGAAATGTTTGAAAATCAATTCCAAATCTGCCGGCGGGAACATTTCGAAACAAACCTTTTAATGTGTTGAGCAACGGAGAGATTTGACTTGCAAAACGCTCAGAAAAATTCAATGAGCAATTGTTGGGAGTCTTGTTTGCTCTGCAGCAGTTTGCTTTAATGAAAATTGTGACTGATCAATGAAAAAAAGTGCAAATGTACGTTGGAGGCAGGCCTACGATTTCATCTTTGTCAATATCCACAAAATTGAAATTTGATGTGAGCTTGAGGCGTGTGACTGATGAACAGCAACAGCTCTTCGAACCCAAACACTAAAACTCTGTTCTTGGAAGTCTGTCGGTGGACAAAAATCAAACCGACGCCACACCTTCCCACGCAATAGCAATTTCAATCGGATCTTCTTCCTTGCACGGACAAAACAAAAGTTACACTGATTCGGGTCGGGGATTTTTTTTTCAAAATTAGGACTCCCGCCTCCTGTTCCCAGACGAACCAAAGGCAGCTGGTCTGGTGATCTTGAGAAGTCCTTTCACAGCTGCCGAACCATCCTCGGGAATGTTGACCCAATTTCCACATCAACAGGTTTGTTTGGGAAGCAACTTTCTGTGCTACGACACACACAACACATCCGCTGAAAGGAATTCTGCTCACACCCACAGGTAGACGCTGCCTGCTGCACATCTGAAATGCTCTTAAGACGCCAAGGAAGATGTGCCAGCGCCGGGTACAGTTACAAGAAAGATCAATGAGAAGATCACACATGACATTGTTGCATAAACATTCCTATTACCGTCAAGACGCATTGTGCGAGCAACTGACAAAGAGATAGAAATCAATCTTTCTCAGGAAAATATCCCCAAGACATCTTCCGCTGCACCGAGTGCAAGTTTTTATTCAGGCCAAGTGCAGTTTTCTCTGAGAGTTTGCGCACAAAAAGTGCAGATGGAAAAGAATATCTTTTGCAGTTTTCTCATTCCTTTTCTGGCCTCAAGAAACCCACATAACCAAAAGAACATGAAGCTCAACCCACTTGCAGACTTCCAGACAACTAGACTGTTGTCAGAACACTGTTTTCAGCCAAAACAAAACTTCCAGGCCCCAGGAGGAGGTTCACACTTGACAGGGTCTTGACGGCTGTTCAACAACAGCACATGCGATCTCTCGCCACAACACATGGACAAAACACGACGGCACTGGAGCTTCGCAGGACAACACTGACGAAACACACAGAGCGCCAATGGTCAACACAAACCTGTCGCAAAACGCGCTTGAAAAATCCCCGTCCCTGACGGGAAAGACTCAAATCGCGTTCTCTCCCTTACCTGGCTCACACACAATCAAGTTTACCACCATGGACGCATCTTTCTCTTTTTCCACAACGCGGTGAGAGACAAAAGAAAACGGGCTAAAAATGCCTCCACGACGGTAAAAATTGCGAGTGCTGTTGTGACTCTAGTAGCGGTGATTACCTTGGCCGTTGCTAGGGGGTTCACGATGGCAGGTGCTCCGAGCGCGGCGGCCGTGGATGACGCGGGCGTCTGAAAAACACATCCATTCCAATTACTACCGGCGAAACTGCCATGCAACAGTCGGGTACCCGGTGGAACAAGCGAGTACATCGAAAATTAAAATGGAGAGTGGAACCATCAAGGCTCGACACATTTCGAGTCGAGTTGTGAATCTGTATCCTGACTGGACACAATTCTGTTGCAAAGCTTTCTCAGACGAACCAGGTTCCAGTGAATGCAAAAGAAATGTGTGGAAAATTGCGACGTCAACAGAACTCGCAACAGATGAGAAATTTGTTCACGAGTTCCAATTGCAGAGGCAGAGGCACGTCTGTGTGGCTTGGGACACACATCTCCGACAGGGTTCCCCCGTTGTGCTGCAATTCCGCCTCCCTCCGACTTGGAACAGAAAATTTCTCCATTTTCCACACCATCTTGTCCATTCTTTCTTTCTTTCTTTTGTCCAGTTGGCCCACACTTTTGGGAACAAGGAACAAGAAGGCCGCACCTTAAGGTGCGCGCTTCCACGCCAGCCCAGCCCTGGCAGGCAGCACATGCCCTGTCCTGTCCGCTTGGGGTGTGTCCATTGTGGGCAGACCCCCCACCCATGCACAGGTTAGGTCCTACCCTGGGACCCAACCTCTCCAGATGGGGGGGGGGGAAGGGTCCAGCATGGGCACTGCTGCCAGACTTCTGGGATGGGTGGGTAGGTGGGTGCGCACTCTGTCTCTCTCTCCCTTACACACACACACACACACACACACACACACACACACACACACACACACACATTGAACTACGTGCCCGATCAAACAATCACTTTGAGTGAATTCCTTTCCACATCAGCTTATTTCCGCAAAATTATGTGTCTGATGCCACCAATGTTTTCCCTCCCCCACTCCATTTTCCATGGCTGCAAAAGGTCTCAAATTTCCATGTTTTCCAGACCGAGTGCAACCCTGTTCTGACACGGAGGTTTGCGCCGCAGTCCGGACCACACACACAGAAGGTTTCAAAACATGCCGCCGGTCTTCGGCGTACTTTCCAAACCTTTGGCGCCTTGTCTTGCTACAATGGAGTCAACCATCCAGGGCTGTCTCAGATTCATACATTTTCGTTTCAAAAGAGTACGAAATTACAAATGCAGCTGTGCGGCACCTCGCGACGACTTTCGTATCTCATCATGTAATTATCCCGCGCCAATTAAACAACAAGAAGTTCCGAGGCGGGAACCCTGATGGTCGCGGA
>JAAUXT010049991.1_pt1 | contig 21996 bp, 27 predicted proteins | sample 7278171 | NCBI WGS metagenome assembly JAAUXT01 (sample SAMN14350112, study PRJNA611818) | marine sediment metagenome | isolation source: surface marine sediment (1.8m) | place: French Polynesia: Moorea | collected 2018-08 | reverse complement strand
CAGTAAAACCCACTTTGGCTGAAAAGTGGGTCCAAGAAAAATTTTTCCAAATGGTAATATCTTGCTTCTCACAAGGATTCAGAGCATTCCACTTGTTTTTTAAAAGATCAGGCAGGCAATTATGAACAACGAACGTTTATGTGACCACACGCTTTTTATGCGTAGCATTATTGTTGAATGGTGTTCACACAACAGACGTGGTTGTTCTCTGAAGAAGTATTTGGGTTTCAAACAGGTTGTCTTGTGCTTACCTACATCAAAGTGACTGGTGTGGGACAGTCTCAGTGGTTTCACCTCTGTGCAGGACACATCGACGTTTTTCGACAAGAAACAGGGATGACATGTCTGAAGATTCAATTTCCTTCTCTGGGGAAACCGTGTTCAGGGAGCCATGCACCTGTGCACGTGTTCAACTCGTGTGATGTGGACATCAACAAAAGTGCACATTGTTGTGAAACACGAGCACAACCACAAAAAATGTGTGCATTGTGACGCGGCTTCTGTTTGAGTGACAGTTTATTAGGTGCAGCAATTGCCGTGGCGCACATCGCCTGATGCGCACGAGCAACTGTCGAGTGTGATGAGCATTGGGTGCGGCCAATGAAACCACTGGCACTGCCGATGAATATTAATCCTCGGTGCACATGGTTGTGTGTCCCAGAAAAAGCGGAACGAACTCAGGGAGCAAAGTTTTTTTGCGATAATAGTGATGCATGAATGTCCATTCACACACAACTTGCAATTCATGAGAGTTCAGTTGTGAGCGTTGGTGTAAAGTTTGAAATTTACCGCACACTTTGGAACACGAGAGCGTGGACAGAGTTGTGGAACACAAGATGAAGATCATCACCATGAAATTGAAAGACGAACAGATCAAACCACCACATTGTAAGTTTCAGTTGTGTGCTTTCTTTGTGCATGGTTCCTTTGGTGACTATGCCGAGTGCCGTCGTGTCTTTCTCAAGACTTTTCTGCACGCGACTGAAGTTGGTGTTGCTTGCTTGCAGCAATGCCGTGGTTCAGCATGGACATCGGGGGAACCTTGACGAAGCTGCTTTACTTCGAGCCCAAGGACACGTCACCTGAGGAGCAAGAGCAGGAGGTGGAGACCCTGAAGGTCATCAGAAAGTACCTGACAGGTATTTTTGCTCGACTGTCCACTCTGACTCCCAAACCACTTGTCTTGCTAACTGTCGCTTTCCGGATCACAGTGAATTGGGTCGATCACTGTACGGTGCGCTGCGTTCCTTACGTGTTGCTGACTCTGATGCAGTGCACGTTTGCCCCATTCGTAACCACTTGACGTGGCGTTTCACGTCGTAGCCCTGCGCGTGACGTGACGGCCTTTTCGTTTCCTCGAGTGCTTCTGGCTGGCAGGAGGCAGCAGTGTGTGTGTGTGTGTGTGTGTGTGTGTGTGTGTGTGTGTGTGTGTGTTGGTTTGCAGTTGGGGGTGGGGGTCAGGAGGCACCCAAACCAAATTGGTTTGCTCCTGACCAGAAATGCCAGGCTCCGTTTTGGGAAAACCAACTTGGTTGCATTGTTGCCCCCCCCCCTGTGGAAACCAATTCAAGTTGGTTTGGGAGTACACCAACAAAAATACTTTTTCCAAATGTCCAACTTTTCTCCGACCGCGATATCGTTGATCTTTGACCTCCAGTTTTCTGTCGAACAATGCCAAACGAATGTGACCCCATCATGCAGGCAACAAGGCGTACGGAGAAACAGGGATCCGTGACGAACACCTCGAGATGACGCAGCAGAAGTTGGGCGGCCGCCTCGGATCCATCCACTTCATCCGCTTCCCGACGGCAGAAATGTCGGCCTTCATCGAGCTCGCGCATTCCAAAGGCTTCCCCAGCCTCGCCACCAGTATCTGCGCCACCGGCGGCGGAGCGTACAAGTTCGAGAAAGATTTCAAAGAGGTAACGCTGCAGCGGCCGCTGGGAACCCGTGAGGTCACCTCAGCTTCCACAGAAACGTTTTGCGCATCTCATTTTGTCAGAGCTAACACAATGTTTCCTGTCACATCGGAAAAAAGTGGATATTTAGTTTGCTTCGCTGGTGTATGTGCTCGCCAGAAAAACAAGTACCACGTGTGTTTGGGGCAAGAAGAAAGCCAGAAATATGTGATGCGAAACTTGCACCGATAAGTCAACAAAGATGGGACAAGTCATTTTTTGGGGACACAACGTGTTTGTTTCCAGGTCTCGATAAGCAGATCGCTATCAGTTCTTGAAAGAATGAAACGTTGCAGTTTGAGAATTTCCATTCGAAGCGTGTTCTTGACATTGTATTGTTGCAATGCACCAGCGGAATGGACATTGAAATCTGACTTGGAATTTTTACATGACAACCCACAGCAGTCATCTCGCATGAGCCTTCAAACTTGAAGCGCTTTCCCGTCAATGAATTCTTTCCTTGTTCTGCAAAGACCATTGAAACTGAAATTCTGAACTCTGTTCCAGATTGTCTTTTCGGTGAGCCCAGTCTCATTGTTTTGCAGCACGTGAACTTGCAGTTGAGAAAGTTCGATGAGTTGGATTGCCTCATTCAAGGCATCCACTACATTGACAGGCACAATCCCAAGTGTGAGTGCTACTACTACGAGAAAGCTGCTGATATCTCAGGGTGAGCCGAAATCAGTGACTGCCAACCTCACAAAACATTTGAGTATTGTCAAAATACGTAAGGCGTGCACATATTGTTGTGTTGTTTTGAAGCTCTGGTGAAATTTTGCAGATCTCACAAAATGCCGTTCGATTTCCGGAACCCGTACCCGTACCTGGTTGTGAACATAGGTTCAGGCGTCAGCATTCTGGCTGTGGACTCTCCGTCCAACTACCGCCGAGTCAGTGGGACCAGGTGTGCTTTCAGTCTGTGGTCATTTCTGCACGTCTTTTCAAGAAAAACATCTGTTCTTAAAAAACGAACCACGAAACATTGAAAATGTGTGTCCTTTTGAAAAGAGCAACAAGCAGTGGAAACAAAACCGTTAAAACATGGCTACGCTTGGCCTTTTTCAGTCTTGGTGGAGGAACATTCCTGGGTTTGTGCTGTTTACTCACCGGGTGCGAAACATTCGAAGAAGCGATAGAACTGGCCTCCCAGGGCGACAGCAAAAATGTGGACAAGCTTGTGAAGGACATCTACGGTGGAGATTACGAGAAGTTCCGGTTGTCTGGGGATGTTGTCGCTGCGAGGTAAAGAGATGCAAGTTTGGACTCTCGGAAACAGGAGTCGCGCAATGAAGCCAGGTCTCCTCTGTACTCAAGATGCGCGTGTCCATCTGACGTCTGTGACAAAGCATTTTAAATGGAGAAATTCACGCCACGACGTTCGTGCTCGGAGAGCAACGGTTGCAATGAAGACATTCGAAAGTGTGGTCGCCAATCCGTTGTTTTTCTTCTGACTGGCATATCGGTGGGTAAATTTGCCTTGTTCACTTGACAGCTTCGGCAACATGATCAGCAAGCGGAAACGCGAGGAGGTGTCGCGGGAGGACCTCGCAAAGGCGACGCTCGTCACCATCACCAACAACATCGGATCCATCGCTCGCATGTGCGCCGTCAACGAGGTGCGCGTCTCCCGGCGATGACCGCCAGAGGGCGGGGCGGGGGTGGCAAGGAAGTGGTGCACGATGTGCCCGTGGCAAAGTGAGAGATGGTGACGGAGGAGGCAAGAAGGGGCTGCAGCTCTGATCTGGAACGTTGAAGCAGTCATCAGCAAGTTTCCTGTCGTTTTCAGTTTTTCATCTTTTTCTTCCAGAAACTGGAGAGAGTTGTGTTCGTCGGGAATTTTCTTCGAGTCAATGAAATCTCGATGAAGCTGTTGGCCTATGCCATGGACTTCTGGTCCAAAGGAAGTCTGAAAGCCCTCTTCCTTGAACACGAGGTGAACTGAACTGTCAACTTGACTTTTGAAGCAAAGAAAAAATCACACGTCCAATGATCACTTTCGCAGCGTCTTGGTACGAGTTTTTTGCCTCAATGAGCTGACGTGTTTGGGTTCTTTTCCACAGGGTTACTTTGGAGCGATGGGCTGCCTCTTGGAGTTGCTGAAGAATGAAAACACTGACTTTGTTTCTCTTGTGCCGGACGATGTTTGTTTGACGAACGGGATCCACGACGCTGAAAGCGACAGCGGAAAATTCCACGCAACGCACAGTGACGAGGCAATGGTGAACGGGGGCGTTGGTGTTGTGGACAACTCGATGAATTTCAATGCCATGGACACGGGTCATTCCACGCACCCCAGGGATCAACGTATGGACAGTGGAACATATCATTCCAAAAAGCCCAGTTCGTTGGACTTGCAGGTGACAAATGGCAGCAGTGCAGGACAAGCTGCTCAAGGAAACCAGAACATGGACCAGAAAAGTTTGTGATTCCATTTCATGTGGTTTCTCTGCAGAAACAGTTGCCCAGTTGAGAAGTCCACCATCGGACATCTCTGCTCGTGTAAAGGTGCCACTTGGCCGCTTGCGCACTCTGTAACACAAACTCGGATGATTGTTCTTGGTGGTGCGACAATTTCTTTCTTTGTTCGGTGCTTATGTTGACTTTCCAAGGTTGATTTCAAACACCAAAGACACAAGCGGCTTGGGGTTTACATTCTTGTGAGTGCACGAAGCTGCACTCCGACGTGCACTGTGCACGATTTTGTGTTCATAATGGAGGAACAAGCACTCGAGAAAAGGTGCATCTTTTGTGATAAGACAATGTGATAGACGTGTGGGTTTTGTCTATCTGCGTGTGGTGCCGTCAATAAAGGTTGTGTGGTGCTCAGTTCTCCACTGATGTAAATTTCAGCACAACACCTGGAAGTTCAAACTATTATGTATGAATTGGAGAATGTCGGCGTCCTTTCCATCAGTTTTTGTCTGACAAAGTAACTTCAGCGAATTGTTGGTGCGATTTGTCACTTGCTGAGCTGCGATCACATGTGGTAAGTGTTTATCTCCTGGGGTTCTTCCCACGACGCTTCTGAGCGAGTGTTCACAAGTCACTGGTTTGGTTTCCGTCGCGTGGCTTTGCGGATGGCAACATGCCTTTGCGTATGCCCGGACACATGTGTGTGACAAAAGAACCACCACCTTCCCTTCCGTTGACACAGTTTCAACGCCAGATTGGGATCACAGCTTGTTTTGTTTCCCCAGCCCCATTCCAACTCTGCCATCAGCTGAACAACCCGTCCCCGATGCCAAGACTTTGTCTCTTGTAAGAGATACAGGACACGGCGTGTTTCTCTTTGTTCACAAACCAGCGGATAAATGTGTGAAGATTTCAGACTGAGCGCTCTGAAATGAGGGGGAGGGGGCAGGACTCCTGTCCCAAAAGTTTGCGACTGGTTGAAAAAGATTGATTCTGACCTGTCCCAAAATTTTGGCACTGACAGGGTTACGGTACCAAAACTTTGGGACTGGCCGTATGTGTTTTCTGTACATGCACTCTGGATCTACCAAAACGAACACATTCGATTGCTTGCATGTCAGGGTTCTATTCTTGTATTTTGAGCTTGTTTTGTTGGAATGTGAACCTTTTCGAACTCAATGCTGCTGAAAGACGAGACGGACGCTGATCAGTTTGACGCGTATCAACGAAGGAACGAGACAGTCCTGGATTTCAGACTTTATTCAAGCATCAAGACATGAAAATAAATTGCGAAGGCACTTGACGTATTCGTAAATCGCACTTTCCATTGTCTGACAAAGCTATTTCGCTGCCCTCCACCCCCCCCCCCCCCCAAAAAAGATAAACAAAAAACGCGTCCAGTGACATGCGTCCCGTACCCCAATAACAGACACACACACACACAAAGCGTATGACCAGTGAGTAAATTCACTTTTGTTGAGAACATCACGGTTGAGACAGACCAAAACAAACCCACATTGAATTGCTGTGAACACTATATTCGTATTTTGTGAACTATCGTTGTGAGACCTTTTTCAGCAGCGAGAAAAAATGCTACTAATTTGGCTGATATCCTTTGTACACACACGTGCACGCATAGAAACGTCTTTCTCGTTTGGACTTTCAAACTCCTAGGTTTGAGCAAGCCGGTGGGAGAGTTTGTGGAAGAACACATCTAATACTGTTAGAAGTGGAAATGTTTCAAGCTGCGAGTCAGTAGCACAGAATGACAAAGTCTGTCACAAAAACATGGTTTTTAGCAAAATATGGAAATTTATAAGCTTCGGATGGAACGTCAACACACAAGACACGAATTTATCGTTTGGCAGTTCTATGTACACAAGGACGGTAAACATTTTCTGACTCGACTTCACAAACATCAACACCATCAGACAGCGGATCAACAATAAGATCTGGACCTTCGACGAAGCGTCACAAAAATGGGAAACACTCCGAATACGCGTGAAAAATGCTTTCAAAACCTGCGGAATCCAACTGAAAACACAAGTGTTGGATTGCGGAGGAATTTTGAAACACGAACTTTTGATTCAATGACTGACAAACGCAACCCCGTGTCGGACTGGGTGGTTCGTCGGGACAACCACCGCTGGATGGACGAGACCGAGCATGACAATGAGTCACATGAAATTCAAGTTGCAATTACGAACTTCACAATTATGCCAACAAGTTCTACAGCAAAAGCGCTGTCTGTAAAGAATGGCTCGAACGGTGCAGCTGCAGTTTTGGATCAACAATCCAACAACAACGGAAACATACATTTTCGTCCACAATAGATCGCACGCAAGTACAGTAGCACGAGAAAACTTTGGCAGGAACACAGCAGAGTGACCATGGCACAATGGTTCAGAAAAATTCCCTTGAAAACGAAGTGTTTCAGATCTTCGATGCTGTCAATGAGTATTCCAGTTTTGTTCCTGAAAAAGAGGGCAAGATATGTGGGGAAAATAAACTTCGCGCAAACACAGACGCTCCACAATCTTTCGTGTTGTTCCTGCAGTTTCTGTGTTTTCCAGTGTGGGTTGTGGGTGGGTGGGGGTGGGGAAATGTGTCTTTGAAAACACCTCAGCTCGACGAAGGATTTCACGCTGACGTTTTGGCAGGTTTTGAACGTTGGTGTTCTGCTGTTTGACCAGCTTTTGTCACTTCATCATCAAACAAGAGCACTTTGTGTTGAAGACGCGCGGTCACAATTACCGTTGCAAGTGTCAACACATTTGCATGTCCTGCAATGCAAAATGTACGCACCTGTCCAAACGAGTTTTTTTCATGCTAGACCCAGGCTTCTTTTTGGTCCTCGATTTGATTGGCCAAAATCCGCGCCAAGAACAGCGCGACAAGCTGAAACAGAAACAGGAGCAACCTTCGAACTTCCAGCGTTCGCCCGCACAACATTTCCAAAGTGTCGCCTATGCAACACATTCACTGTTTCTTGAACGACCACTATTGTTGGTGTGGCCGCTCGACACATGCCTTCAAAAGTGTATTGTTTTGAACGAGAACGTTTGGTGCACACATATGACGTGTGCAAACACACAAAATTCCGACAGCTTGACGAGCAAAGCAGCTTTTGTGAAGAAGAGTACAATGAACCGCGGCAACACGAGAGACAGTACCTGAGGGACAGCCAAGCCGATCACAATGCCACCAACTACGTACAAATTATCTTCCGCCATCCTAAGCACAACCTCTACACAACCTGCTGTGTACACCTTCTCTGATGCTTCTAATATCTGTGCCACCCATGTGGAGGAAAAGAAAACAAAAGTTCAAACCAACAGCACCCAAAACAGTTTGGAAAGAAAACAAAAGCAGACAGAATATCGCGTCAAAAAATATCAATGTTTAAGAACTGGACACCAACAATCTTCGAGAAGCAAAACTTGCTGCCTCAGTGTTGACTCCAGTCCTGACGTCACAAAAACGTCAACGACTGAGCAATTTGAGCAAAAAAAGCCAACGTCCCCGACTGGTAACGCATGTGCGAGAAATGTGCGCGCCCAGAGAGACTAAATACAATCACACAATTGGCTTACCGACAAATGCTGGACTTCATAGCCGCACATCGTGTTGACAATATCATTCTGAAAAAAAAAAAATCGGCCAGGTTGCACAAAATCTGCACAAGTATGACCACGAGTAGATCTACTGTAAGGCAAGGCAAAGATTCTTACAGAAGATAAATAGTTTAGCAAATCTTAAACATACCGTAAAAGACCCCATGAGATTCTTCCCTTCTTGCCAAACAATAACAAAGATAACCATTGAACAAGAACAGGGTACAATACTTTATTTTTTACATATGCGGGTGATGGACGCCAGAACGTTTACAAAAAACAATCGAGGATAAATGAATTCAATATCAAAACAAACAAACAGCAGTCAGTCAAAGCTGGAGAAAATCAAAACAAGAATGCCATCAAGTGGAGCGATTTGTCACAAAAACCACACTGAAAATTTTGAAAATGTTGATTTCTGGAGGGAATAGGTGCCCGGGGTGTGTAAATTTTCACACCAACATGTTTCGAGAGAACACAAACAATTGTCGTCTTTTGTTGGGTCAAGGCAAATCGCGCAGGAGGGGGAGGGCATTCTCAGCAGAAAAAAAATTTATTTTGCTCCAAGCTCGTTCCCAGTTGTCAAACTCAAGATCAAAGGTCAATAGCTGATTCCACATTTTTTCCTTTGCTCTGCACGTTCTGTGATCTGCGTATCGATTGGACTCTTTTTCTTCAAACTTCCGATTCGTATAGGCATTGGTGGGGACCTCGATGCGTCACTGATGTGTACGAGTACGTACGGCAAGGTTGTTCTGCTGGAGGCAGCAGGAGTAGGGCACGGCACAGCGCTCGCTGCTGCGGTTCTCGTCCGTACAGTTGAAGTACGCGTTGTTCGACCATTCCTTGTAACCCTTCAGCCCAACTCCGCAGCAGCCAAACTGGAAAATTACACAAGACTGCAGTACATTCCGATCAGTAAAAGCTTTCGGAATTCACCAATCACAATCAACAACATTGACAAACAAGTGCAGTTGATCAGTGTTCAATTTGCTGAGAAAGGGATTGGAGGATCAAATCACCTTTTTTTCATGCTCAACGTCTGGATGAATGCCAAACAGCCAAGAACTCATGCACCACAGTTGCTGTTTCGGGTTGACGAGGGGGAGGAGGTTGGGGGAGCTGACGATACCACGACACAACAATTTAAGACACTGTTCCGCGACAGGAGACACAAAACAAGGACCCTAATTCAGAGATAAGTGACCTGTTCCCGAGTCTTTTTGACCTGCAGTAAAACACGCTGGCACTGACATTCGCAGCTCCCATTCCATTCTGTAGCTCGTATCAAGCCTTCTCTGTGCGTTGATTCTGAACAGATCGCAATGCCAGAAAATAGTCAAGATAAGGACGCGCAACTCTCAACTGCTGCGTTTCGTCCAAACAGAGCAGTCCAGGCGGAAGTCAGTTCGGATCGTCGGACGAGCGTAATCGAATCAAATTTGAACCCTCACATAGTTTTCCGATGTTCTGAACAGTTACACAGTTCCACGATTTCGAGAAGCATGCAACAGAAAGTTCCAGCACAAGAATTTTTTCTGGATTTCTTGCGAAAGAAAACATATTTTCAGGTTTTCGAGTTGAACATCCATATTTGCGCCACGTTTCTGTTGAATCTCACCCGATGATGCAAAGTGGAACGGTGAGACGGTCGGGTTTTTTTTTTGGGAGGGGGGGGGGGATTGGGTCCCAATGGGTCGGCCGCAATGTGCGTGCACGAGGCACGGCTGAGCACCCGACAGGAAAACTGCAGTTGTCCGTATTCCCCGATTGTCTCTTGCAAATTTCGTCCAAAGGTGCTGGACAAGATGTCAATTTTCGATTACCCAAAATTTTTTCAAGACTTTTCTATTTTCAGACGTACACTCAACTGCGGACGTGTGCACAACTCAATCCTCTAAGGATGCGACATCGTCACTGTCATCTTGTGACAAATGCGGAGGGCGATAGAACTTCACTCTTTGTCAGAAACACACCAAAAACCGGTGTGGCAAATTTTTATTTGTCTGCATTTCACGTATGCGTGCAGCACTTGCAAGGCTGCCACACATTGTATGCGTCTTTGTTTTGCTTCCAGTGCAAAATATGCCCGTCAAGTATGCACAGCAAGTTTCAAGACACGAAACTGAAGGATGACGGATTGACACAGAAATGTGGGCTGCATCCTCATTCCTCGTTCACAAACACACCCGCATCGCAAAAATATCTGCCCTTCGTTCCTCACGCATGATGTGAGCAAGTTTGTTTTCGCATTTTCCCATCTCACCACAAATTGATGTTGTGCCGCACACAGGAGGAGTTTTGCGCCAGGAACGAAATGAAAGAAGCATGAAACAAGGAAACGAGGCACGGTTTCACGTGAGCGTTGCCAGCGCAGCGACTCTCAGAAGCGATGCAAAACAACCCAACTCCAAGACACGCTTTCACCTCGTCACCTTTGTTACACCTGAACAAATGTCCAAAGGGGGTGTGTCGGGCGTACAACCTTGTTACACCTCGATCAACTGTGCACAACCTGAACACAATGTGGAATGACTGCAATGGAGACGCGGCTGTAGAGACCCCGCGTCTGCATGCAAACGCAGCACAGTTGCGGGCACTACTGAATGCAATTCACTCGAAAACCAATTGTTTCAAGCACCTCAGAGCAAAGGTGCAAATTGCAGTTTTCTTTGGCTGTTCTCGGACAAAGAACGAACACATTCGATTTGAGTTCAAATTTCCACCACCTCACGAGCAAGAACCGAAATACACTGCTTTGAGGCCACAAAGTTTCAGGAAATTTTCCAAACAAAAGCGAAACCGAAGACTTTCTCCCAAGTGTCCAGTTCGTCATCCTGATCTCCACACGTCTAACAATGCACGCGTAAAATACGACAAAGAGACACTCACCGTCTCCTGAACCCAGTTGATGACATCGTGGAAGTCGGGGTCGTCCCGGTAGCGTGGGATGCCCTCGGATCGCAGCACGTCCGTCACTTTGGCCTTCACCTCCCTCGAGAAGACGAAGCACAGGACAGCGCCCACCACCTCCAGGATGAAAATCACTCCCAGTGCGTAGGAAAACTGAAACAAGAAGAGAATGCTGAAGCTTACCATGTTTTGGCCACTGAGGAACAGGATGCAAAACTTTCGGAAAACAGAAAAGGGAACGGTCTGTTGGTATTTCCTTGAGATCAGCTGAAGCAGAGCTTTGGTATGTGTCCACGAGCAGCACAGAACAAGTTTGGAAACATCGATTCGCAGGCAGAGCCACAACACTGCAGACGAAACGAACAGTAGCTTACGAATTTCAGGAGACAGATGTTCTCTCTGAGCGCTCCGACACAACCAGTGAAGGCGACAAGAAAGATGATGCAACCAACGACGATGATGACGATGGACACGTCGAAGACAATGTCGTAGATGCTCTTCACCTCTTGATGTGAAAATCTATTTTTCTCCACGTACGCCCAAATCCCGACAGAAATGAACACGGACCCGACCAACTGCAAATGACAGCAACAAACTTACAAAGACAAACGTAAAACTGAAACATCTTTCCTTATGCTTCGCAGGCGACAGCCGTGTGGCACCTCCACCAACCCGATGCCCAAAAGGACAACTAGGTTGTTTTGCACAAATCAAACATATTTTCCCATCAGAAATCGAGTCAACTTCCTTCCAGGCACAGGAAGATCCACCAGTTCCTGGGGATGAGCCTCAAAGCTGAATTCCCCAATCCTGCAGAGATGTGGTTGAAGAGACGTGTTTCAGCCCTTCAGTCCGACCGACCCTGGTTTGCTCAGGAAATCCGTGAGAGAGTGTCCAATGGTGGTACACCCTTTGTAAATTTGAATCAAATCGTTCGTACCGTTTTCCCTTCTGGAGCACAATTTGCCTGGCTGAAGAGTACCGGTATTTGTTCTGGTAGCCACTTGTGCACATGTATTCGAAATTTATTCAAGTGTTCACAATTTGCACCACTGCACAAAGCGACTGGCACATCCACTTTCGCCAAGTGTTCCACAAAAGTTTTGCAGGGGATCCTGGGGGCAGGTGGGACCTGGTCTGATGCTACTTTCCCAGGGTTGGTTGGATGATAGCACCAGGCCTCAGGTGGGACTTAGCCTGTTGCTACTCGTACCCCACTGTCACCCAACCCCCACCCAGTGCACAGACGTGGAAACACAATCGTGATTGGACCGAGTCCACGGATCGCTGAAAACCGCGGGCTCAATAAATTCAGCAAAATGAGGCATTTCTGTTCGCAAATTTTTGCAAGTCGCAAGGTTGGGTTCGATTCACCAACCCAGTCGCAGCAATCGATCCCGAGCAACCCAAAGAGTGACCCATCTCATTGGTGGGTTGCAGTGGGTCGATCCAGGTTCGCCATAATTGCGCCAACCCATTGCAACCCGGGTTGCCAGTAGCGTACGAGTCGAACGGTGCCTTGTAGTGATATCACAAACGATCAGTTTGGTGTCTCAGGAGAGACTGTCCCCGGGGGCGGGAACCTCCATATTTATGATGTACAGAAGCGACATCTGGTGAATAATTCTAATATTTGGGACTGGTGTATCACACCACACTCCTCCCTCACCAGGGGGCACTGACCTCAACATACAATTTTTAATATTCTGAATATTTTTATAATAATTAGATAGAAAGTAGATGGATAATAGCACAATATCACTATTTTGCTGGCTTCAGCCTACATCCCTCCCCCCATGGGGTGGTCACATGACCCTTTGAGGTTTTCCTTTTTGAAAATGGATGTCATGGAGATAAAGGCATTCTCTTTCCTGCATCAACAAATCATTAGAAAAATATACTTTGAAAGTCACTGGCTGGGTTTGCAACCATTGAGTTGTGCAGTGATTGATGCAGTGTGTCAGCATTACCACCAGGGGGCACATTACTGGAATTACAACTTCAGAATGCTTGTGGTGAGGTTAGCCCTCAGCATCCATTTGGCCCAAATCTAAGGTAAGCCATTGCCGTTCGTGGTTCTCAGCTCGTCACACCACACTAACCCTGGCACGAGCGTGAGATCCTCCGACAGCCTCCAGCCCCAACACAGTAGATCTAAATAGGACTACAAACTGGACAGGTTGAGATTGAAAACAACTTTTCTGAACCAAAAGTGTTCATTCATCACTCCTGAGGTCTGCAACTGTCTTGTTTGGGTTCAATGACCAGATTTCCATGTTTTTCTCGAGACACTCCCACTGCCAGACTGAAGTTTGCAGGGAGAAATACGAGATCTGAGACGAAACGTGTCTTACCCAGAAGAACAAGTTGAAGAAGAACACACAGTACTTCACTCCCAAACTCACGTAGCCTGAATCCTTTCCTAAACCCATCGTGGCTCATAAGGCAGATGTATGCAGCATAAGACCACCAAAAAACAGTTTGTAATGTCTAGAAAACTTCACGTAAAGTTTCCACTTCTGCCATTTTTACCGCCCTTCCACGACGCAACACCGTGGATTCAATCAGTGGGGCACGATTTTGTTGAAGTTTGACCCCAAAACAAACAAAAAAATTCCTTTCGCAATTCAGATGAACGTAAAATAATAATTCCCACACCACAATGGAATTCAACTTGTCAACAGACAAGCTTTTGCACGATTTTCCACACAAATGTGTGCCTTGCCCATTTTATGGGTGTTTTTTGCAGGAAGTGCGGTAATGTTGGTGGAGTGCTCGGAGAACGGAAGATGTCGCTCACGGCGGCAGAGGCCGCTGCGCCGCCAGATCGTCACATGGTGAACAAGGAAATGGCGTCTTTACTCAGCTCACCTGATATTCAATATTTCTCCCAAAATGAAGCCCCTTTAGTCCTAAATATGAGCTGAATTACTTCGTAAGGTATGTATCTTCGATCTCATTTCAATTTTTATTCATCAGAGGCCATTTTGAAGCCAGCAGACGGATAATTGCAGTGCGCAGTATCACAAAAATGGCGCTAAAATAATGAGGTCATTGATCTATTTTTAAATCACACAAAGGACACTCCTCGTTGCAGACGACCTTGTTGCAAATCACCGAATTGTCCAGAATTTTGTGAGGAAGTGCGTTGGTGCAAGCTATATTTCGATTTGTAAGGTTTTTGACTGCATTATGCATAGGAAACTAGGGTTTTGGGGTCCGACAGTGAGGCAATATTGAAGCGAGAAGTTGCAGCTTGTGGTTGTGGCTTTTGTTTGCGCGCAAAACCACGTGCTGGGAAAATACATGGTGATGTCGAATGACATGCTGCACATTGCGGATCCAGACAGGTGTGGGCCGTTCGTGTGAGAAAGTTGAACTCTGATCGCAACAGAGACTCGCCTCAGTACTCTGCTGAATGAAAATTTCAACTCGTGAGTCAGTCACGCTGTGCCAACTGCATCGTACGAGTGAGTGATGTCAGATTGCGTAAGAAGTGGCGCGTGGCAAAATCAAGTTGTGAATCACAATCATTGACCAAGCTTTGTTGGACTTGATTGAAGTAATTGTTCAGATAATTGATTAGTTTGGTGGTTCAGGCTGTGAACATTTTGTTGACTGGTGATCGCAATCATTGAACTTTTGCTCAAGTTGGTTCAGTCAGTCAAAAAAAAAACAAAAGTTTTGACGAAAAAAAAAAGAGGCTTGATCAGTGTCCAGGGCAGTCCAGGGTCAATTGGCAACGAGTGGTGTTGTTGAACTCCGGAACAAGCGCGACACGGGTGACTGCATCCACCCCGTTTCATGAGTGTGGTTTTGTGATGGTGAACCATGCTCAGTGATCACAATGATCGCACTGATTATCACCTGGAGGGTGCGGGGGAGGGAGGGCTCAGACTTCCCCGTATAAACATCTGCTTCCTGGCCAACGAAGCTTGTTGTGGCGGGCTCGGGTTAGTCGTGATGTTGGCGAGGCATTTCGGGCAACTTTGATAACCGAAACGCAGCTGTTGCCTGAATTCGACGGTCAGTTCAACTCACGTGGCTCTACTTCGTCTCGTACTCTCCGAGCAGTATAAATCTGTAGATCGTTTCAGTATGGCTGTTTGGGTCTTTCGACACTTTCTACATCGAGCTTCGCGCGTGTGAATGTCCGAGATGTGAGAAAATGTCAGCAGGGTTTGAGACCCCAGACATTTGGTCGCCAAGAAAGGAGCTGAAATGGAATCGTTTCTGAACTTGTCTGTGATGCGCAGAAGCTGTAGCTTCGCGCTTCTCTCACATGGCAAATCGCACTTGGTTACCTCTGGCATGTCACGCCTCGTCATGTTAAAAATTTTGCACAGAAAAAAGCCCCCAGCTGGATTCTTTTGCTTGAACTTCGGGTGGGTGGGGTGTTTTCGCAAGCCTAGTCAGATTTTGTGGCCTCAGGGCAGAAGGAACAAGCAAAAAGCTCAAGTTTGTTTGGACCGAAACATTTGTTTGTGAAAGCGAGTTTTCGCATTTCTGTTTCACAAGTGTGGGTTATTTCCAGCTGATTATTCATGGGTTTGCACGATTGTGCGACACTCTGTTGGTCGCGTGAAAGGAATGAGAAGCATAGCGGTAGTTTCCGGCCGTTCATCGACCAGACACTTTGTTCGAGAGATCATGTGTGCCGCCCAGTTTGGGAGGCTGACGGAAGTTCAGTATCGCCCCATGACTCTCGTCAAATCAGAAGAAAACGTGGACTTGGTTCACATGATCACGTGCGCCGTTGTCATTTTCCAACAGTTGGTGTGATTTGGAAATTGTCTTGCTTGCCAACGTTATTTTCACGTCAATAGTCGGGTGAGTTGGCGACAAACGCTGCGGTTCGTGCCAGATGTGCGTCGAGTGGCGGCGGCTTCGGCGGAGCGGCCTCTCGGCTCGCGAAGCTGGCGCGTCGCTCGAAGCCTCGCGACGCGGGAGGAGCGCTATCGATCCTCTGCGCGCATCATGGATTTTTCACAGCATCACCATCGACTGCACTGAAAGTCCCTAGATTTATTTCAAGGCATCATGCCGCATGTCAGAATTTGGAACTGAAAAAAAAGAAAGAAGCGAAGTTTGCGCTTTGATTCTTCGTGTGAATCCAAACGTGGGAGATTTCCATTGGTTTTCTTTTTGAAACAGGAAGTTTCAGAGCAAGTTGGAAAAAAGGCAAGCTGACACTTGATGGCTTTCCAAACAGAGCATATAAATGTTTCAAATATTACTTTTGCGTGTTTTGTCTCTGGGATGAATATCACGGATGAATCCAGCAACTTTGACGTTGAAAGCGATATCAGCAGGATGTGTGTGCGTCAAATCTTCCTGTTGCGAATGACGCATTTGGGTCACTTCATACGATATCCGCTTTGCGTATCGCGAACTTGTTCGAGGGGCAGAGAGCAAAAAACAAGGAAGTTGACCACACGTGTCACATTCGTTCGTTTCGTGTGTGAGAAAAACAAAAGACCAGAGCGGGGGAAAAGGCTCTTGGGCAAACTCGCACGGCACTGCTCGGTCGTGTATGAAGAACATCAAATTTCCACTCGGTAAGTACGGCGTGTCACAGATTGCTGCGCCGTAGCATTGATAAGCCCCGGAAGCTATTGAAATGTGTTCGTGCTGTTCGCAGAGCGAAACTGGAGAAGTTGAAGCCAAAAGAAGGTACTGGAAACTAATCAGACATTTGTCGGAAGGTTTTCCATTCCTATCGAATCTGCACACGCTTTGCTTTGCGGAAATTCGTTTGGTTTCTTTGTAGCGTTTCTAATCGGAACATACGAACGCTACGGTATCATGAGTGTGCAGTTTGCGTGTCTCGGCAGTTTGGGGGCATTTTCCTGTCAGATATCTCGTTTGGTGTGTAACATGCATCTCAGCATGTTTGTACGGAGCTGAGACGACGAGAGCCGTCATCTCCAGATGTTTGTAAATGACCCTGGCTTGGTGCGAGGAGAATCCTTCTCTCCCGCCAGGCGGTAACACGTGTTCCGGTGCATCGCTATGAATCTTGTCTGGAACCGTGTTCGGGTGCAGCTGGATTCAACCCTCTGCACGAAGAGCTTGAAGACCAAAAGTGTAACTTCCAGGAGGCGTTGGTTTCCCGTTCAAAATTCAAGCGACCTCAAGTGTTTGTGTCAGGAAATGTAGAAGAACATTTCATTCCTTTCTGTTGATAAAGAAAAGGGCCAGAGACGTTGGATTGTTCAAAGAACTTATCTCAATTGCTCAGTCATTTGCTCAGTCACAATGTGTGCAGAGGAGGATCCACGGAACTCTTATCGCTAGACAGCACACCTTTCTTTTCATGTTGTCCCATTTTCGTTTCATGTGCAAAGAACCCACAATGTTTCCATTGGAACGCCTGAGTGAGTCTCACCTTGTGCAAGCAAATTGTACTCGTACGGTGGGTCCTCCACGTTTGGTAACACACGCACGCACTCACGTACGACACACCACGTGAGCGACTTCAGCTATCTTGAGAACGGTGATCGGATGTTGATCTTTTCCCTCGGACTTGGTTTCCAACCAGGTGACAGTGATACCAGTATCGGCAGTTTTTCCAGATCTCTCGATAATTTTGGCCGTTCAAACATTGAAATCTTCGCACACGACAACGGGAGTTTGTTGTGGGGGCGTCAACGTTTGACCTGATCTGACCGAACTTCAGGACAGGCACGAGAAAACCGCAAGAGAATAACAAATCTTGTACTGAAGCTGGAGACGCTCCCAAGCGGGAGACAGGCTATTTTTGGTGTTCGGTGAACTATACGAGGTGTGGTCGTGTCCAAACCAACCCTGGAGAAAAACAAAAAAATCATCATTGACCTGAGATCACCGCCCACGACCAAAACGAAACTGTTCGAGCTGAAAACAATTTGACCTGACACCCACCGCTACCACCAAACAAACAACACTCCTGTATACTGTTCCAGTTTTGGCTTCCAAGAAACAACATTCACATTCAACAGTACCCCCTGGGAAGAAAGGATCCCAAGTTGTCTGGAAATAAATACCGCCATGTTGGACCCAGAAAGACAGGACTTCCTTGTGCCGCAGTTGAATGACCCAATAGTCACAGGCGCGTGTCCCCACTGACAAGTGTTCTGGTTACGTTGTGTAAAGTGGTCTTTGTGGGAGTACCGGCAATGCCCCGCCCAATTCTTCTTTCATTGCGGACTAATCCAGGGAAAGAACCGGATTCTCCGCATTGTGTTTCGAGGAGTAAAAGAAGTGTGCTGGCCAGTCAGCAGCGCGTGTACTTTCTCAGGCGGGGAAAGGGGTGGCATCTGCACGGGGTAGGGACCAGAATTAAGAGAAAACGGCGCCACCTCGCACTTGCAAACGGAGCGAGCGCGAATAAACCTGTTGTGTAATCAACACACGTATGAAATGCAACACGAGACGCACCGAAATATCTCCTGCAATATTCAGTTTATGACGGTGTGCGTGCCCAGATGAAGGCCGATTGGTGCCAGCATGTTGCACACAGGTTGTGGCTCAGTAAAGCGAAGAGAGGATAGACAGTTTTTGTGCTCTGTGCACCCAGCAAGTGTGTAGGTTTTCGTCTGCGCGGGAATCGAGCCAAAACCAGTTGACAACAGGTTTGTAAACACCACTGAATAAAAGCCCAGCCTGAAACGCCTCTGAAGACAATTTTGTTTTCCAGACGAGGTTGACACAAGGAAAGCAGTCTGCGAATCCATAACGAAGCTTGATATTTTTTTTCCAAGAGGCATTGATTGTTATCAGTGATATTGATTTGTATGTCAGGTAATACGAGCTAATCCAATCAGAATTCGTTTCAGCTTTAACGAACGATATTTCTTTGGTCGTGGAAGGAACACAAGCATTCAGGAACATTTTCGCTCAAACTCAAACAAGCTGAGACTTTGTGGTTTGGTTCAAAAGTTGTGCTCGATTTGTCTGTCGAACACTTTGTGTTTGACTTTGTTCGGGTCAGAATCGAGGATTCTTCGATGTCAGGCTCGCTTCGTTCGTAGTGGCTCCACTTGGTTCGTCGATTTCCACGCGCTTCTCGGTTTGTGAATTGACCTCGGGTCTTCTCGAGTTTTGAAAAATCACGACTGTGGGCAGAGGTGGACGTTGTTCTGCCGCCTTCTGGCAAGGCCATTGACTTGTGGCGGTGGTTGATAAGAAGCTCGACCTCATGCTTCTCAGAGATTGCAAGGCGCAGGTGCTACACGGTCAGAACCCACGCAACGAGCGTGTACAAGACGCGACGTGGCGAATACTTAGCAACTGACCACATGTTCATCAGTGGAGGAGTGGGCCGCCAGGCTGGTGGACGTCAGTCAGCGCTTGCGTTGCTCTGCTGGTCACGACATGTTTTTCGTGTCATTTGAAGCTCTGACCCAACACGTGCGACATTAAAAACCAGATCCGAGCGAAAAACGAGCCCGCGTTGCTTCGTCCCTGTGTCAACCTGTTTTGCACTTGGTGATGAATGAAATAACTCGCTTCACTGAGTTCCTGTGTTCGCTGAGTGGCTCGGTGAATGATTGATCTGCAAGATGTGGTCAGTTCTCGTTTCTGCTGTTGTGCAGTCGAACAAGATCGGTGTGCAGTTTATCGAATGCGTCAGAATGAGCTTTTGCGTGTGATTCATCGGTGTTGATCAATGCACGTGCTCCCGCTGGAAGAATCCCTGTCAGACCACTGGCTTTTCCTGCACCGCGCCTGCGTTGCGCTCGAGCTATTTGCGCTGGCGGTTGGGAGTTCATACTGTCCTGGCAGAGCAAAATCTGCTGTGTTGTTTCGTTTCCTCTCACAAACTGCGTTGCAGCGGTGTAGGCGGCGCAAGTGAAAGGCGTTCGTGTCAGTTCAATTCAAGAAAGACGTGACGGAGGTGCCGAGTCCGTTGTGGCGGTTTGCGCTCAGAAGCTGAATGCCAACTCTCGGTTTCCTCATTCACAAAGGAAGCATATGTGGGGCGGTTTTCAGCACTCCGTAACTTTCCTGATTCTCTGGTTGGGGGGGGGGGACCACTTTCTTTTTGAACTGCAGAAGAATTGGAACGATTGCTGTTTTCCCATTCTTTTGGCTGAAATACTTTCCAAACTCTGTCTGGGAAGAAGGTGTAAGTTGCGGAGAAAGGGATGCAGCTGCATAAGAAGGATTTAGGTTGGAAGGATATTGCAGTCAGCTGAAGCAGTCAGACACAGTGTGCGGATTGCTTATGTTTAGCAGGCGGAGGAGACCAGTCTGTCGGTCCGTCAGCCTGCATCACTGAATCAATACTCTGCCATGGTGCCGAGATAGACGTACATGTTAACATTGGCACTTTTAAAGGTTGCTATTGGCTGAAATTGATTCAGACCAAGTCTTTGCGCACCAACTGCACACATCTGAAGCAGTCGTGGGCAGGTTCAAAAATGAAGTGAATGCAATTTGGAGTGATTAACAGTTGATAGTTTTTGTGTTTGTTGCGAATGCATCTCAACTTTTATTTTCCGAAGCTTTTCTCAAGAAGCTGTTCTGTAGAATCTCACGCAAACTGTTTTTGCAGATAACATGGGCTGGTAACGACCAGAAGCACGACAAATGCCAACAACTTTGCCAACGAAAGTGCGTCACACTGCCACGATGGTCCAACCGAACAACACGTTCAACGACTTTCAAAACCCCTTGGATGTTCTCGCAACAGCTGCGTCACTACAGGTGAGCGTCTTTCGGGATCAGCTTCTGTTGAGCGGCATGGGATGATGAGCACAGGTTTCTTTTGTATTTTCAATGAGGTGACCCTGAAATCGGTCTCGAGATTCATCAAGACAAGCGCCACTCTTCTTCCTTTGTTTGACGTCGAGAGTTATTCGCAGAAAGGAGACTGTGACCTTCTCCTCAGAGAAGCTTTCGTCAAATTCGTTCAGTTGAGAACCAGAACCATTTTGAGCGCGAGTCCAATCGCTTGATTGCGCGCTTTATACTGTCACTGTGGTGGTGCTCTGTCATGCTGGACCCCCTCCCCTGCCCCTTTCATGGACAGGTTAGGTCCGGGCCTGGGGGACACACCGGTGGTCTCTGGCCACTTGCAATTGCTATCAAATTGAAATTTGCAATGTTTGGTTGGAACATACGCTCGTATTGTATCATAAACATTGTGAATGTGAAATGAGCCGGATTCTTGAAACGTGCAGCGTGTTTTGGCAGGAATTGTCACCGATTTGGCGCGAGTCAGCACTGCTTCATGTTCTTGTTGCGTATTCGCAGAGCGCGCGGTTGGCAGACGGAAGGTCGGAGAACCACGGGGAATCCAACGGCTGTGACGGAACCGAGGAAGGCGGCGCTGACGACAACGATGGCAACACGCGTCGCGTCGTCATCAAGTCCGGGGACGTCGCGAAAACAGACGCTGCACAGACGAACGGAAATGTGCATGGCAACCAGAGTAATGACTCCGTTGTCAGGCGCGCGGACGGAGGCGAGCTTTACGGACTCAATGGCAAACACTCGAGCACAAATGGAGACGTGAAGAAGAGCTCAATTATCAAGATTCTGGAAGGAAGCAACACCAGAGTATTGACTTCACAGGAAGGAAAGTCTTTGCTGAGCCTGGGGAAAACGACCAGTGCCAAGGTACCTTTCGCACCCAAGATACAACTGCTTATTGTACAAGCGCTGCAAAGCAAGTCCTCTCCAGATTTGCAGGTGGCCAGGTCTTGTTTGTGAATGCATGTTTCATAAATTTATTGATCTTGAAGTAAATGCCTTGTTTCCTATTCACCTCCTGACGGCAAGACAGAAAACAATCACAATCGTTGTTTTTGTGGGTTTGCTGGACAGTCACACAGCAAAACTTGTTGGAATGCTTTTCTGATGGATCGGTTGAATACAGTCGGATAATGAACGAATGTCTTTGGTCTGAGATTTTGTCAGTGATATTTGCGCTCAAGCTTATTTGCTTCATGGCTGGCAAACAACAGTGAGTGAAAATGTCACGTGTGTGAAGCACGCGACACGAAAAAATAGCTCCATGGAGCTCGCGGTGATTTGAGGAAATTTCAGTTGCTCTGATTTGGCTTGCTCTGATTTGGGTCACTCAGATTTGGCTTGCTCTGATTTGGGTCACT
>JAAUXT010031287.1_pt1 | contig 21998 bp, 18 predicted proteins | sample 7278171 | NCBI WGS metagenome assembly JAAUXT01 (sample SAMN14350112, study PRJNA611818) | marine sediment metagenome | isolation source: surface marine sediment (1.8m) | place: French Polynesia: Moorea | collected 2018-08 | reverse complement strand
GGTAACATTTGTTGCTGGTTTTTTGTTGGCTGAAAGTCAAAAATGTGACTTTTTGGTTTTTTGGATCAAAATGTGTTGCGCACTGCACAGCAAAATTGTACAAAGTATCAAACTTTTTAGTCTAGTAATGGTGGAAGGTATTGGTGGTAGATGATGCCCAAGGTATTGAAAAAAATATCCTGTCCCATATTCGGTCACCATTGGGGTCCAAAGTTGAAAGTTTGAAAAAAGTGAAAAAATGACTTTTTCTAAATGATTTGTTTTTAATTTTTTTAGATCTTTTAGACAGTATTGGAGTCTAGTAGAGTGAAGAGGATGTTGAGAGGAAGATTTTGGTGTTTAGTTTGTGTGAATCAGACCAACCATTGTCGAGCTATGGCTGTCCGAGTACGATTTTTGGGATTTTGGATCTCGGAGGTACAAAATGTGTTGTCATCCATAAGTGGTTGTAAAAAAAATGTCTAAATTTTTTCATTGTAGATGTTAGAAGGACATTGGGGGTAGATGATGTGCATACATTAGAATGAGGCATTTGTGTATTTTAACCTGGGCTACTATGGGGTTGAATATGAAAAATGTGAAAAAATTGGATTTTTTTCGAGAGGGGTTGGGGTACATGTATGGGTAAATTAGAATGGTTTAGATGTTTTTTTTAGTGTGATATTGAAATGATTTGTGATGAAGCAAGCAATTTGCTCCAGATCAATACCAAGTTTGTGAAATTCTGATGAGGCATAGCAACACAAATGGGATTTCCATGGAGCATGGTCAGATGAAAATTGGGATCATTTTGAGGTATCATAAAATGAAAACATTGGCAGGGTGCATGATGACAGGTGTGTTAGTTTGGTTTTGTTGGTTGTTTGTTGAAGAGTACATGTTGCGGTGTTGGATGGATGAGTGTGTTTGACTTAAGTGCATTCCATGTAGTGTGTGATGACCTCTGAAGATGGCTCAAATTGTGTGAAAAATGGATTTTGATGATCTGGTGGGGTTGTGAAAGTTCAAAATTTTTTTCAACAGATCTCAATTTCCTTTTTTATAGTAGTTTGGCAAAGTCATGTGGATTACCTTGGTGGTGTTTGTTTGTGGATCAATTGTGTTTGAAATTTTTGGAAAGGCAAAAAGTGCCATTTTGACTTTATTGTTTGTGGACCAATTTTAACTGTGGTTACAAATTCTTGGAGGTTATGACTGGGGCATTCTTTGTGATGTGGTTTTGTGGTTTTCGAAGATACTTTTGAAATTTGGTCAATAATGGAAAATATGCAAATGAGCGCCATGAAGTTCAAAACTTCAAATCACCGCGGACGACCGTTAGGCGCCATTTTTTTTTTGGAAGTCAAGAAAACAGTTAGTGTGCACGTCAATCTGGCCCCACCAATTGGTATTGTGAATCTGCCCTCCCCTGTTAGTGTGGTGAATCTGGCCCAACGGGTAACTGGGTGTGGTGAATCTGGTTCCTGTGGTGTCTACAGCAATAGAGTTTTTCCACGAATCGATACAGGACTTTGAACTACACAAAAATTCCCACAGGAAACGTACTTTGATTCTTGCACAGAAACGCTCAACGAACAGCCTCAGGATAAAGCAGTTTATTTGGTCACAACTGAAGGTTTACATTCAGCGGTTACAAAGGCTTCGAAATTTGATAAGAAAACGTTCGAAAATTTATTCAGCTCGATACAATCACACATTTTGCTTCACAAACACAAATTTCGAAACTCTCGCGTTTGTCACGTGTAACCAAATGGCTTTCTCCCAACATAAACGCATTCACTTTCAGGTACAAAAGTAGAGAGAGGGGAATCAGCGTGTGGGTATTTTTAAATCTAATTGTACAAAATATCTACACACCACGAAGCACGATTGTAGAAAAAACAATATACCTAGTATCAAACCCCAAGAAAAAATCAAGAGTTACAAAACGTCAAAATCGTACAAAAGGTCAAAAAACAGTGTAAAAATCACGTAGCTTTGCCATAGTCATTCAAAGGACAAGGCACAAACGTATCGAGTAATGAGACAGCAGTTACGGTGATGGTACAGCAGAAGAGTAACCGCATCAGATGCAGATGTTGATGCATGTAGAGGGTCATTAGATCATTTGTGCCCTGTTTTGAACAGACCATGGCAACAATTGTTGAAAGAACACAATCTTCACAAGGCAGCTCCATCATCAAGCGATGCTTCTTCGTTTCTTCTGTTTCCGGTTCCGGTGGTTCAGATTCGTCAGTCACGCATGCGCGTCGCAGCGTCGCGCTTTGGAGTGACTGACATCGAGGTTACTTTTCTCACAGTCGTGTGCATCAAGTCGCGTAACTTGTGGAGTCTAGTTCAGGAGTCTGTCGCATTTCGGTCCGTTGACACAATCTGGCCTCAGTCCGATCCGGGAGTTAATTTCCCAACCACATGTTGAGAGGCACCGTCGTTGGGAGCCTGGTCTGTGTCGGGAACAAGACTCAATCCGAGTGAAGGTGGTGTCTGTGTTGAGTTCCTGCTCTTTTTGAAGGCGTTTTTCTAAGGGACGATTTTTCACACAGATTACACTGTATTTACAAAGGGAAAGGTTCTGTACAGGGTGATGCGCTGATCTTCGACGTGTCGGTTGATCAAGCAGCCTGGCAAAACTGAAACGGAAAGAACCACAACGTTCAGAAAAAGATTTTGGACGTCCGCTTGTTTCAGAGGTCCCAGGTGCAAAGGAAAGCGACTTGCACGGAGGCAAAGAACAATTGGGGAAAAATTGCAATCTGACTTTTCATCTCACTCACGCATCCCTCTGTTTTCCCAAATCCAATCAATTATGTGAGCTCGACTTGATGATTCTGAAGAAGTTCTATCAACAACACAAATCATAGCAAAGGATAACATTCCTACCTTGATGTAGAAAAATGCCGAACACTCATGCAGAGGGAAACATGCATCAGCAAAATGAGGAAACAGCAGCAACGTCAGCCAAGAGAAACATGCAGCGGTCCATGCAGAATGCAATCATGTGCTTGAATATTTGTATTCATGCAGTCATATTGATCAACTTAAGAGACAAAAACAGAAAGAAAGCAGGAAAAGGTCAACCTTTTGGGAATTGTTCAAGTGAACTGGTAAGGAATCATTTGAAGCTGTCTTGAGTGTTTTGCAGAGGGTTCGTGCGTTGTGGAGTGCATGCAAGGACTGGGCAAAATCGATTGGTGTTGGGACAAGCTGGATTCCTTGGAATTCGACATTCGCTGCAGCACAAAAATTGAGAAAAGCATCCCGCAGAAAGAACCACGAGATCGCAGACTGACCTCTTGTCCGTCTTTGAGCCACGTGGTCTGTGTGAGCGGAAGTCCCGTCGCCCTGCACTGAAGGGACGCGGGCTCTCCCAGCTTCAGGGTCACGTCAGCGAGCGGAGTCTCGAACTGCGGGCACGACATGGCCGAGTCTCTGCAGAAGCGTAAACAACACGATCAAGACTCACTTCCAAAGCAGGTACATATCACCCATTGAACGGTTGCCTCAAGTCAACAAATTGAGAAACAAGATTTCCGCATTGACAAATTGAGAAACAATCAGCATTGACACAAAGCGTTTGCAGTCTTGGTCCCAGACACCCATCGCAACATCATCTTTGCACGGTCGCCTGCACAGATCATTCTCATGAGTGAAATCTCAGACATCCACTCTTCGTCTGAGCCCAACTTGTGACGCTGTGACTTACCTGAGCTCCTCGACCTCCTCCTCCTCCTCGCTCTCGCTCTCGGAGCCGCTGCTCGACTCGGATTCGCTCTCGCTCTCCGACCCCGACTCCTCCTCGGACCCGGACCCCTCGCTCTCCTCCTCCGACTCCGACGCCTCGTCTCCCTCAGCCTTCACCGAACTCGCCTCCTTCCCTTTGCCTCCTCCGCCTGAAACGGACACAGTCGTCAGCTGGGCCACAGGAGACTTCAAACTTTTTCTCCACACACGGAAGCGAAAACTTTCCATTTTCTCCAACTTTTTCGTTCAACGCACAAAAACGAAATTTTTTATTTCGTCCAACAATAAAAGGAATCGTATTGTCTTGCAAAGCTCCTTTTGGCCAAAATATTCGTAGGTTCTTGACACAAAGTTCACCTCAGTTCATATTTTTCATATTTCGCGACAAGCATGCAAATTTGACGCCATAAGCTCTGAAAGAGAAGCAGGTTGCGATGTATTAGTTGCTTTGAATTGTCAGCTGAAGCACAACTTTGCACAAATTTCAGTGAAACAGCGCATTTGAGCAATGTCGCATTCCGAGCAAAAATTCCTGGCTTTTATACCTTTTGAGTCTACAAAGTGCATTTCTCATCAACACAATTCGTTCGGATCGTGACCCTATCACAGTTCTGTCTTTTACCAAACCCAACATTTCCCCATTGGCATAGTGACTGCTGAAGAAGTTTACACCATTGACAACCAATGATCAACAAGAGGAGAAAGGAGATGGCTCAATTGTCATTCACATTGCAAACAGAGACAAGAGGACAGGATCTACGAAAGTTTCTACGAGGAACAGAACAGGTAATCAACATGAACTATTCCAATGTGATTCGCTGGCGACCATACCAACCGTGTTCGGTGCCAATGGCCACATAAAACTGTTTCAAAGTTTCGTGTGTGCTTGGATCCCCACTGTTTGACGGCGCGACCAAACCATTGAACCGTTTTGCACAGACTTTTGCGGTGAACCTTTGAAACAGCGTGTGGCACCTGGTTCCCTTTGTGCACCTTTGCCTTCTGGCCCTGAATCCTCCTCAGCCTTGGCATCACCCGGGGTGGTGGACTCTGGACTTTTACTTTCGGACCCAGGAGTCTCTTTGGACTCGTCGGAAACGGAAACGGCCTCTTCAGAATCTTTGGTTAGTACTGTACAATTAAACGAAACAAAATGAAACGAATAAACTCAATGTACAAGGATGTGAGCCCTGTCATGGGTGACAAAAAATAAAGCTTTGTGGTCACCACCCTGAGCACTCGGAACGTCCCACCAAAAATGGCGAGGTGATTTGTTGTGTTTTGTTCCTTTACACTCAAGTTGGTTTTGACCATTGAAACAAACAGCTCGTGTGTTCAAAAATTGCGCTGTAATTCCAGAACTGTTGCTTTTGTCATGAAATTTAAAGCCTGATATTTGAGGTCCTTCGGGATTTTTTCACAAAGGGCCGCGGTTGGACAGAAACGCCCTCAGTGCCTGAAGGCAAAGCGAACAAACTTTTTTTTTGCGTCGCAGATCTTAAATTTCATGACTGAGCTGCAGCCTTATCGGAACTTGCTGCAGTAGCGTCGAACATCAACTGCGAAGCTCCCAGAACGTTCAAAGATATGTTACGGTGAAGACTACAGGAAAACGTCAGAACCCATACTTTCCAAAGTTTGTGTCGCTTGCCTACTTTGTAAAGTATTTTCGAGAAGACCCTCCTTCTGTTCTTTTGATGAAAGAACGAAACTACCTTGCTTGTTCATTTGTTGCAAGAAATGAGTGTACCCATACAAGACCAACTTAGTCTTCCGTAGCATGAGCTTCCAGTCTCCTTGCAAATCACAAAGCAGTTTCTTCCATTGGGCTGCCACTTACAGGTGCACGGCGCACATTTACAACACGGACAACAGCAGCAACAAAACTGCAGCAGTCTCTTTCTGAGGGTTCTTTTCGTCAACTTTGGACTCAACTTTTTGCGCATCAATTCTGGAATTACAGCAATGAACGCGTAAAAATTGACTTCTTTGCTTCAAAATTCATTTGACGATTGCATTGGGGAAACTGAAACACAGATCTACGTTGTACCATTGCAATGCCTCTTGCACGAAACGAAACTGAATTTACAAGATAAGGAACTCTGGCATTGCAAAGAAATGACACAATTGTACAGCACTCAGAAATGAAAAACACAAGTCACCAAATGGACGAGAGTTTCTCTTGTTTTCTCGAAAAGATGAAAACAAAAGTGTGGTGGGTTCTATTTGAAGGGAGAATTCGATTCAAACTTACCTCCGATTGTGAGTTTGGCTGCGGTACTTTCGGAAGCGTCGTCCTTGGTGGCGGTCAGTTTGTACTCGCCCGCGTCGCCCTTGGTAACCGACGCTATGGTCACAGAGTGAACTCCGTCGTCCTTGGCAACCACAGAAATCCTGTCACCCGCCGCTAGATCCTTGCCATCCTTGGTCCTACAAAATGTTTAGATCCTCATGCACTGGTCAACCACGAATTTACTTTTGACAACTCTCTGTTTTTGGATGGGCGACAACTTGCTATCCGAGGTGTTTTGATGGTCCCAAAGTCTTGAAGAATCAAGTATTTCCAAGCGAAATCAAAGCAGCAGAAGTTAAATTGACTTCGAGAAAGTGTACCACACCTTTGCAGCGAAAGTACACTTCACTTACCCTTATGTGCTACTGGGGGACGCAGACATGTACTGAAGCACGCAAAATTCCACTCATCTCACCATTCAACGATCTGGGGAGTTGAACTAAAAACTGGCTTTGCTTGTGTGATCCCTTTTTGTGGGAAATTGAGGAAACCCTGTTAGTCTTTGTGTGAAATGATATGCTTCGCAGAAATTCATGAAAATGAAAAACTTCTGAATGGGTAGTTGTTGGCTTCCTCCAGACAGTAAAGCACACATTGCGTGCAGGAAATCGCGTGATCAGAGACCATGTAACCTGGGACTCCGTCCCCGGTGTAATTCGTACCCTTTCCCTTTTTCTGATCTGATTTCTCGTTGGCAGTCAAACTTAGTGCGGTGGACATTGACATTGAATAATGTGGAAAACATCCCACGGTTCGAAAAACGGAGACACTACCGAGATTAAAATCTGGTTTTTGAAGGTTGCGTGAGATGATGTCCAGGCACGACACTTGCCCCAACAAATCATTGAAAATTTTCTCACATTTGTGTCAAAAATACCTCAACGTAGACAGACCGAACTTGGATGAAACTTCAACCTAACAGACCGACGACGGGCATTGGTTGAACCAGAACCAGTCAACCAAACAATTAGAAACAACTGAAGCTTCGGAGAAACCAGACTGACCATTTGTAGGAAGATGCCCCGGTCACTTTGCACTCGAATGTCACCGTCGCCCCTTCCGCAGCCGTCTGGTCCGCCAGTTTGGAGGCGACTGTGATTCCGCTGTCCTTCTTTGTAGCAGCTGAAAATGGGAAGTGCACCTGCTTTACACCGTGAAAAGAACCCAATCTGTACAGCTGGACCTTTGCATTGAAAGGTCACGCTTCTGACAAACAGCTGGACAGAATAGATTCAGAAGAATCGCAGCACACAAGTACAAGTATCTTTGTGCATTTCACGCACAGATTTTCAGGACAAGAAAACAGGAAGGACGAACAGAAATATCTATTGCACATGGATAAACTTGGGTTCTGATAAACATATTCAGGTGGGAAGACTTCGTAAGACAGCAAACAAATAAACATGGTTTGGAAACACGGAGCGGAAGGGACACACATCAGGGCACTCGCTTCTTCATGGAAAATTGACAGAGAAGTCAAAGGATTTTGCTGTGCATAAAATAGACCACGAGACTTGTTCCAGGAAGAAGCTGAGTTTTCTCTGTCACAATCCAGCGACATGACAGGTAAACGAAGTGTCAGTAGAGGTGAGGGTTGGACATTGAAATGAGACCAATATGCAAAGAAAAGACACAACTGAAACCAAAACTACAATGCACTGAACGATAATGAAAAATCCACCAACTAAAAAGGAAGAAACCAAATGGATTAATCTGTGACACACATTTGGGTAAATAAATTTAGAATCTACACAAAAATAACTACATGACACTGTCAAGTGAGTACCAAACTGAACAAAATGAAAAGAATACTGTACAGAAGTTGTCTGTGGTGTGGGCTTGGTGACCACAACCTGAAGTCACGATCACATCCGATCATTAACAGAGATCTTCTACTCCCGCAGGTGGAGACCTACTCTAGGAGTCCGCAAGTCGAGGTTGGACTCATCTTCCTTGGGATTTTGGACTGTGCCTCTGGTCTTACACAATGCAGACATTCGAGGGTATGCAACTAGGCTACAATGTGCTCATGTCTTAAAATTGAACTGGGTGCTATTAATTGTGTGAATGAATTGATGGAACGGCTTTTACCATCAGTGACCCAATTTTTTTTTGAGAAGCCTGCTCCTGAATAAATATGTCAAATGAATCTGACAGTACAAGTTTCTTTGAGAATTGCATTGATGACTCGAAATAAACCAACAGAACTTACTTGAACACAATTCAACGAAAGCAAAACCAATTTGAAACAAATAAAGACACAAAATAGCTGGCATGCTGAAACACCACGAAATGGAAATGGATTAGCGATTCAATGTACATTTGGACTTGAGAATAAAATAGTGAATTATTTTATTCCATCATCTGACACCTCCTCTACACAACTTCCTAAATCAGACTTCTTTGTCCACGTACGTATTCGAGACTCTATTTGTAAATTTTGAAAATGAGTCCAAAGCAAAATCTTTAGTAACTGTCAACTTGTGAAAACTCACTCCGAAGTACGACTCCTAATCGAGGTCAGTAGAGGTTGTTCTGCTTCGCATGCCACAATAACATAACGAGATTTTAAACGGGGAAAAAATTTGAAAATGACTTTGTACCTATGACGGTAAATTGGCATGAGCATGAAGTGGAGCCTGTGGCATTTTCGGCGATGCATTCATACTTTCCAGCATCGCTTTCGCAAAGGTCACTGATTTCTAAGACGTGAGTACCATTATGAACAGTAATGCCGTAACGACCTGAAACCACAGAAGGGGCATCAAAGTGTCAGAACCACAGATGACAAAAAAGTTTGAAAGTGATTTTTGAAATGATAATTTCTGTGAAAAGGACTTGAATATCAATGGTAGAAAAATTCACAGTATTTTTCGTGAGCAAACTGCAAGATTGAAACAGTAAGAAGCTGCGTTTGACTTGATTTGCTACAAAATGCAAAAATTAAAGTGTAAAATATGAAACTTGTGCAGCCAAACCAAAAGAGAAAAAGCCTTGGCATAAGTCGCGGTCGGCACTGCAACGCAACGGGTTTGGAAACTGACCCGATTCCGGAAGTGGAGCTCCGTCCTTGTGCCACGTGACGCTCGGCTCGGGCTCCCCGAGAACCTTGACCTTGAACTCGGCGCTGCCGACGGCGTTCGCCGTCTGGTCCTTGAGTCGCTGCTCGAAGATGGGCTTGACCTCCCGGGGCGGACTGGGCGGGGGCGTCGGGATCTTGGGTTGCCGCACGATCTCGGGCTCCGGGGTCCCCTCCTCGCTCCCCGACTCGGCTCCCTTCTTCTTCTCTATGACGGTTTCCGGGGAGGTGCTGGAGGCCAGGTCCGGAGTGGCCCCGACGCCCTCGGTACTCGTGGTGGACGCCACGTCAGGAGTCGCGGATTCGTCGGCTGTGGTGGAGTCAGGACTGATCATGATCTTGAAGGCGTCCACAGGACTCATGTCCCTCGGGTCTTTGGAGCCTTCAGTCTTGACCACTGTTCTGGTCGTGGTTGTCTTCTTGACCACTGTCGTTGTCTTGGTGACGGTTTCTTCTTCTGACTCCTCCTCAGATTCTGATTCTTCCTCTGAACTGGAGGATTCTTCCTCTGAGCTCTCTTCTTCCTTCTTCACCACCTTCTTCCTCGCCAGCTCTGGAGACTTCATCACCTGCTCGATGACCTTGTCCACGATCTTGGACGCCACCGTCTCTTCCGCCGTGGACGACGACTCCTCACCACCGGAGGTCACCACCCGCTTCTTAATGGAGACCGTGGCTCCCTCTGGCAGCTGTGACTTCAGCTCCTCCAGGACCTTTTGCTCGTCGAAGTCGGCCTCGCCGGTTCCAGATTTGATCACCCGTTTCTTGATCACAACCCGACCTCCCTCGGGCATCTCAGATTTGAGCTGCTCCAAAAGGTCATCTTTGTTGATCGCACCTCCACCCGTTGATTTGATGATTGTCTTTTTGATCACAACCTTGCCACCACCACCAATCTCAGGTTTCAGCGTATTCAACTCGGCAATGATGTTGCCCTCATTCACCTCCACAACTTTCTCCTCTCCCTTGGCGGTCGTCACCAAGAGTGTGAGCTTCACTACCATATTCACACCCTCAGGGATTTCTGTTTTGATTTGGCCCAAAATCGCAGCTTCGTCAATGTCAAAGTCTGGACCCGTAGAACTCAGAGTGATCATCTGCTCCTGTTTGGAGATCTTAACGCTCTCCCCAGAGTCACTGGACACATCGGGGGTGGTGGAGACCACACTACTGTCCATTTTCTTCACCTTCTTCTCCACTGTAACCTTCGCACCCTCTTTAGATTTCAACTGCTCGATCTTTTCCAAGTCAATTTCAGGCCCGTCGTCATCAGGCATGATGGCTCTGATGATCGTCTTTTTGATCACAACCTTCCCACCTTTACCAATGTCTGATTTCAACTTGTTGAGATTCTCAATGATATTGTCCTCATCCACAAGGATTTCTTTCTCCTCGCCCTTCGCGTTGGTGAGAATCAGGACGAGCTTGATGACCGTGTTGCCATCGTCGGGAGCGTCATGCTTGAGCTGCCCCCTGATGGCATCCTCGTCGATCTCGAAGTCCTCACCAGATGCGCTCAGGGTGATCAGCTGTTCCTTCTTGGAGATCTTGACGCCTCTGCTGGGCGGCGGAGACGGCTTGGACGTCGTCTGCTGAATGATGCGCTTGATGACCAAAGATTTCTCAGGAATCTGCGCCTGGAGCTGCGCGATCAGCTCGTCTCGATCCACGTCCGCGTCCTCGTCCACGATGGCCCGGACGATGGTTTTCCTGATGACCACCTTGCCTCCCTCCACCATCTCCGGCTTGAGTTTGTTGAGCTGCTCGATGATGTTCTCTTGGTCCACGGGGATCTCTCTCTGCTCTCCCTTGGCGTTGGTCACGATCAGCATGAGCGTGACGATCATGTTCTCCGCATCTTCAGGGATTCCAGCTGGCAGTGCTTCGAGGATGGCTTCCTCATCGAAGTCGAAGTCCTCACCGGAGCCGGCCAGGGTGATGTTCTGCTGCTTCCGGGTGATCTTTACGCCACCTGGTGGGGCTCCTCCCTCGTCCGGAGTCGCTCGTGACGTCACGACCCGCTTCTGCACCGAGATTTTCCCTCCCTCGGGCAACTGGGACTGAAGCTGCCGCAGAAGCTCTTCTGAATCCAGGTCAAAGTCTTTGCCATCTGCACTGGTGGATCTAATCGTCGTTTTCTGAATGGTGATCTGACCACCTTTTGCCATGTCACCCTTCAGCTTCTTGATCTCATCAATCACATGTGCTTCATCCACTGGTATCACCCGTTCTTCTTGGTCTGGCAAGAGAACCACGAGCCTGTACTGCACAACCACATGCTGCTTGACATCCTCAGGCTCCACTGTGGTGAACCGAGCCTTGATGGCTTTTTCATCAATGTCAAAGTCAGGGCCTGTGGAGCTGAGGGTCATGCTCTGCTCCTGCTGAGAGACTTTCACACTCTTGGTGACGTTTCCCTTGAGTTGAATCGTGGCCTGAACTTGCTCCGGTTCCGCGGCGGTGGTCTCTGACACCACGCGCCTGTGCACTGTGATCTTTCCTCCTTCAGGCATCTGGGACTGGAGCTGCTTCAGGAACTCGTCCTCATCAAAGTCAAACTCTTTGCCATCTGCACTGGTAGACCTGATAGTGGATTTGTGGATTGTGATCTTTCCACCTTTCACCATATCAGGCTGAAGCTTCTTGATTTCATCAATTATGTGAGCTTCATCCACTGGTATCACCCGTTCTTCCTGATTTGGCAAGATAACTACGAGCCTGTACTGTACAACTGTGTGATACTTGACATCTTCTGTGGGCTCCACAGTTACAAACTGAGCCTTGATGGCTTTCTCGTCAATGTCAAAGTCAGGGCCAGTGCAACTGAGGGTCATACTCTGCTCTTGCTGAGAGACGTTGACGCTTTTTCCTTGGAGTTTGATCACAGCCTTGATTTCTTCGGGTTGGGCGGCGGTGGTCTGGGACACCACTCGCTTCAGAGTGACCTGAGCTCCTTCCGGCAGCTGCGACTGCAGCTGTTTGATCAGCTCGGCTTGGTCAATGTCAAAGTCTTTGCCATCAGCACTCACAGATCTGATGATGTGCTTCTTGATGGTCAGTTTACCACCCTTTACAATTTCTGGCTTGAGTTCATTGATTTTGGCAATGATGTTGCTCTCATCCACAGGAATCACCTTCTCTTCCCCATTGGCCAGGATAATCACCAATGAGAGCTTGAGCACTACATTCTGACCTTTGACCTGCTCGATCTTCAGCTGCTTCAGAATGGCCTGCTCGTCAATGACGAACTCGGGTTCGGCGGAGCTGAGTGTGATTCTCTGCTCCTGGTGGGAGACCTTCACCTTCTTGGTCACGTCTCCCTTGAGCTGGATCACGGCAGGTGCCTCTTCGAACGCAGGACTCGCTGACTCCACCACAATTCCCTCTTCTGCTGTCACCACCTTCTCTTCTGTCTTCTTCACTTCCACCTTCTTCTTCTCTTCCACCACCTCCACCTTCTTCTCTGCAGGCTTCTCTTCCTCACTCTCAGGCTCAGAGCTGGATGGTTCGGATTCACTTTCGGACTCGGACTCACTCTCTGATTCTGAAACTAACAACCGGATCAAAAACATTTTACGCACCGTGGCATGGTGACCTGTCTGCGTCTGAAAAGAAATTGCTATTCATGGTTAGATCTGGCAGTGGCTGAAAAAAGGGAAGGATGGTACAAAATCAAAGTTTGGATTCATTGAGACAGAAAGGAAGCAAAGTTTGCCTCCCATTCAAAGTGACCTGAAAATCCAAAAGATGTGATGGAGAAGTTAAAATGTTTTGAGCAGGTTCTTTGATCTGACAGGAAGGAAAGAGGAGTGCTCAGCAAAAAGCACGGCAAAATTCCAGGAAAATCCTAATTTCTGCTGTTAGTCCGGATATGGACCTGGGAGGAAGGTGCAGACAGAAATTTTGTGTCGCACACAATTCAGACAGGAGAGCTGGGCACAGCAATCTGGACACGCAGAAAAATCACGGCTGGTTATCAAGATTTCATCACCACACGAAATACATTGGTGGAAGGAGAAAATGCTGGTTGGTTGTGTACTGTCAATCACATTTACGTGCTTACTGCTACTGTTGGGGTGATGGTTGTATTTACGTGTACTCACGATACACTCAAATGCTACTCAATCGTTTACTTTACCTTCCGCTTCCCAAGGTTTCTCTGGTTTAGCTTCAGGTTTTTCACCCGGTTCTTTTGGCTTGGCCTTCTCTGGTTCCTTTGTTGCAGGACCTTCTTTTTCTGCAGCTTCACTTGGCGCTTGCTCTGTTGGTTTCTCCTGCTCTGGTTGCTTGGCTGCTTCAGGGATCTTCTCGGCTTGTGGAGCTTCGGTCGGTGCGACGACGTCTTCGTACACGTGTTCTGGAGACTCAGCTTTGGGCTTTGATGACGCCTCCGGTGTGATGCTGACGGAAGTAGTTCCTTCGGACGTACTGTCAGTCTCTGGTGTGGACTTGCTTGGTTCGTCTGTGGGCTGAGCGTCCGCTTTTGGTTTCTCACTCGTTTCATCTGGTTTTTCTTTTGTTTCAGGAACTTCAGGAGTTGGTGCCGCAGAGGATGCCTCGGATGAACTGACATCTGAAACAGGCTTCTTCTCTGGTTCCTCTTTCTTTGGTTCGCTGGCTGGTTCCTGGGTCTCTGGTTTCTCTGCATCAGTTGTTGGCTTGACTTCTTCCTTTGCTTTTGGCACTTCTGGCGTCGTTGCCACTGACGACGGTTCAGTGCTGCTCACTTCAGACTCCTCTGTCGGCTCTTCTTTCTTTGGCTGATCTGTTGCAGGTTTTGCTTCAGCTGGCTCTTGCGCCTCCTTGGGCTCTTTGACGTCAGGAGTCGGAGCAGCTGACGACGGTTCTGATGCAGACGCAGACGTACTGTCCGCTACTTCCGGCGTCTCTTTCGTCACTTCCGGTTCCCCCGTCTTCACGTCGGGAGTTGGAGCTGCTGACGATGTCAACGATGAGCTCACTTCTGATTCCGACTCTTCAGTTTCAGGTTTCTTTTTCTCCACTGGCTTTTCTTTTGCACCTTCTTCTGGCTTTTGTTCTTGTTTGTCATCTTCAGGCTTTGTTGGTTTCTCCTTTTCCTGGTCAGTCTCGGGGCTCGTGCCGGAAGACGAAGGTTCTGAAGAACTCACGTCTGACGCCTTCGGCTCAACTTCGTCATCTTTGGGTTTTGGGACATCACCGCTCAACCCAAAGAGCGCAACAATTTCTTTTGCAACTGTAATTTTCCCAGCAGTAGGAAACTGCTCCAATAGCTGCGTTACCAGGTCCTTGTCGCTCACTTTGTCTTCCTTCTTCTCTTCAGCAGTTGCAGTGAGCACTACGTTCTTGATCACAACCTTGTCACCTTCTACTAATCCTGCCTTCAGTTCTGTGAGCTTCTCTACAATGTCTTTCTCATCGACTGGGAAAATTTTGTCCTTCTTCCCAGCTGATGTCACAACCACAGATAAGCACTTGACCACGTGTTGACCTGAAAGAGCCTCACTCTTGATCTGAGCAAGAATGGCTGGTGTGTCAATTTCCACATCTGGTCCAGTTGAAGTCAAGGTGATCCTCTGCTGCAACTGAGTGACTTTAACCTTCAGAGTCTCACCGTCAGGTGTTTTGATCACAGATGGGGTATTTTCAAAGTCAGGGGTCACAGTTTCCACAGAGAAACTGGGTTTCTTGGCCTTTTCCTCAGGTTTGTCCGGAGTTTCTGGAACTTCTGGACTGGATGCGGCCGACGAGGCTTCAGACGAACTGGGCTCTGTTGCGCCTTCACACAAACAGTCAGAACATTCACATGTAGAGTTCAGGGATAGATACTTACAGACTGAGTGCTCTTGCATTCATATCCAAAGTGCGAGAAAACACGTTTCACCTCTGAGTATTAGTTTCATATGGGGGGTCTCTGATTAAGAATTCTCAAGTGGCTTTTTACGACAGTAAGAACAGTAGAAGACTGAAAAATTAATTCAGGACGTGTTATTGTTCACGACAACTTGTTGAGAACTGTGGACAATCAATTTGTTAAAATCAAGAGAGCTACAATTGGGACAGACAAAAAACGAATTGACAAAAAAGTATTTCATGTGACTGACTTGATCAAGAAATACCAATTTGAAATCAATTGAAAAAGGCGTTTGTGTTTCATACCTTCTGACTCGGACTCCTCCTTGGGTTCTTCTGGCTTCTTTTCCTCTGGAGCAGCGGGTTCAGGCGCCTTCTCCTCCTTCTTGGGCTCAGGCTCTGGTTTCTTCTCCGGCTCTTTGGGCGCCGCTGCGGGCGGGGCTGTTTCCGCCTCGGGGGCCTCTTCTGGAGCGATGACCTCTTCCTCGGCCACAGGCTCGGGCTTCGGTTCCTCTTTGGCTGGCTCCTCTTTCGGAGCTGCAGGAGGAGGAGGAGCACTCTCGGCTTCTGGTGCCTCTTCAATTTCAATGGGTTCTTCTGCAGGTTCTTCTGGCTTCTTTTCTTCTTTGGGCTCTTCCTTTTTGGGCTCTTCCACCTTGGGTTCTTCTTTCGGCTCTTCTTTCTTGGGCTCTTCTTTCGGCTCTTCTTTCTTCGGCTCTTCTTTTGGCCCTTCTTTCTTGGGCTCCTCTTTGGGCTCTTCCTTCTTGGGCTCCTCCGGCACTTCCGGTGTGGGAGCGGCTGACGACGGCTCTGACGAACTCACTTCCGGTTCCAGTTCAGGCTTCTTCTCCTCCTTGGGCTTCGCCTCCTCCGCTGGCACCACAGGGGTCGGTGCAGCCGAGGAGGGAGTCTCCGACTCGGAGGCGCTCACGTCAGATTCCTTCTTCTTCTTTTTCTTCTTCTTGGGTTTTTCTTCCTCAGCTGGAACCTCTGGTGTTGGAGCAGCGGATGATGCGCTCTCGGACGCACTGACGTCTGATGGCTCCTTCTTGGGTTTTTCTTCCTCCTTGGGTGGTTCTGGGGTCTCGGCGACTGAGGACGGCTCGGATTCGTCGGAGGTCTTCTTTTCTTTCTTCTTTTTCTTTGGCTTCTCAGCTGGCACCTGACAGAAGATCGAGAGTAAGGGTTTGAGTGCGTCTACATACAGGCCGTGTGTCCGTTGCTGCGCAGTCGGCTTGAATTCTTGTCTGCACTCGAGGGGAACCTATATTTTGATTTACCTGGTTTTGTTGGAATATCAAATGCAGGTTGCAGCGACAACAAACTGACAAACCTCTGGCGTGGGTGCAGCCGAAGACGGTTCTGAACTCTCCCCAGAGTCCTTGGGCTTCTTCTTTTTCTTCTTCTTCTTTTCCTCGTCGGGTGTCGGGGACGGCGTCGGTGCGGCGGAGGAGCTCGGTTCGGTCGTGCTCGGCTCGGACGACTCGGGTTCGGGCGACTTCGCGGCTGGCGGCGCCGTCTCGGCGGCCGGAGCCTCCTCGGGAGCGATCACTTCCTCCTCCGGCTCCTTGGCGGGTTCCGGCTCCGGGGCAGGCGCGGCGTCGGGCTTGTCCTCATCGGGCTGGGCCTCGACCTTGTCGATCTGACAGGAAGTTCAACATACTTTATTGTGCAACCGTAGAAGGCAGAACCACAACTGCCACTCGCAACAAGTGTACACGCGAACGCAGCTCAGTGCAATCATTGGAACAAAATTTTCCCAAGGCAAACCAAGCAATTTCTCTCGGACAAGGGAAATTCCTTGACCAAATGGTCTTTGGCATCTCGTGAGCACGGAACATCCTTGCGCACCAATCAAGGTTTTTGTGGGGAAATATAGGGAACAGGAAACACCGAAGAATTTACTTTGATCTCGGGGATGTCGGCTGCGGGCGCGGACTCCGGTTTCGGCGCCTCGACCGGCTCGACGGCGTCCTCCTCGACGGGCGTCTTGGTGGCCGCCGCCGGCTCGGGCTCGGGCTCGGCGCTGCTGGGGACCTCGTCTGGGGAAGAGGTGATGTCCTCAGACGGGGCCTCCTCGGCCGGGCTCTCCGCGGGCTTCGGCGGAACCTGAAAATGCAGTACGAGGTTGATTGATTTTGCAGGCGCTTGGCGCGCGATACCTTTGTGACTAATTGAGTTATTTTTTGTTTCCAAACGGACTTGGCTTGAGCTTGAAGCTTTGAATGCAGAAAGGTCAGATACCAAAAAAATAAATTTCAATATCTGACTGTTGTTTGGAGTAAAGGTTTTGTTGACGCACCTTTTTCTCCACGACTTCAGCCACGATGGCCTCCTCCTGGACTCCGGCGTCGGGCGCCGGGGCGGCGGCGGGCGGTGCCGTCTCCGCGGGCGGAGCAGTCTCCGGCTCCACGACCTCCTCCGGAGCGACCGGGGTGGGCGCGGCCGAAGACGGCTCTGAACTCTCGTCGGAACTCTTGGGCTTCTTCTTCTTTTTCTTCTTCTTTTTCTCCTCCTCGGGAGCGGGTGCCTCCGCCGGGGCGGGTGCGCTTTCTGCTACTGGCGCCTCCTCCACTGAGATGGGCTCCTCCTGTCAACAAACGTTCCGACGTTACGTTTGTTGTGTGAAGATGAAAGCAAAGTCCCTCCATTGTCTGAATTCAAAAAGGGTTTCAAGCAAACCACCCTGTGGGCCTCGAGTGCTTGGGGACATAGACATGTGAACAGAAACTGTGTGGAAGAAGCCGATGTTGCTGGCGACGAATCAGTGTCAGACTACGCTTGTTTAACTTTACAAACGTTTCACCATCGTGGTAGATGTGACGTTGGTGTCTTATTTCAGTGTCAAATGAGGCCCTTGCTCAACTCTTCACAACGTTGATGGCACTCACGGCGGGTTCTGGAGTGGGCGTCTTCTCCTTGTCCTCCTCCTGCACCTTCTCGGCCTCCTTGATGGTGACGCCGGCGGGCAGCTCCGGAGCCGACTCCGCGGGCGCAGCCTCCTCAGGCTGCACCTCCTCCTCCGCCTTCACCTCCTCCTTCTGCAAAAATCAACGGATCTATGATTAGGGTTGAGACACTTGGAACATCAAGGACTGACCGCGGATGCTGGTGTTTTGTACGGACCTGCATCATTGAACCATCCTTGCCTTTCTTGGTGAATTCAAAGGATGTAATGGTTGAAAGGGAAGTATTCAAGTTGCAAGCAGTGATGAGGTTGTTGTGGTTCTTGAACTTCCGCTGCCACTGACAACAGGTACTCACTGGTTTCTCAGGTTCAGGCTCCTTTTCTGCTTCTTTGGTTTCCACAACTTCAGCCTTCTCTGCGACCTTTTCCACGACTTCTGCTTTCTCTGTCACCTTCTCTTTCTCTTCAGTCACCTTGACTTCACCAGAAACTGGAGAAAGGAACAAATCATCTTTGAAGGCACTGGGTTCGAAAAGGCACGAAAGTGACTCAACCCCCCAACATAACAATAACACTGAGGAACGCGGGGATGAAACTCAACAAAAAGGGTACGAAACTCACTGTCCTCTGTTATTCTGAGCAGAGTGTGAGTTTCGTATCATTTTTCGAGTTTCGTCGTCGCGTTTCTCAGAATTATTGCAAGCCGCGACAACAATTTGGCATGAATTTTTGGAAGCGCTAACCTTTAGTTTCCAAGGAAATGCTCTCCTTGGAAGCGCCTTCGCCGATTTTGCACGTCATCTTGACACTCTCTCCCTCCGAAATCTCACTCTCCAGCGGGAGTTTCTTGATGAAATAAGGAGCTGAAATCAGACAGCAAAAAATCAGGAAGAAATTCTGACATTTTCTTCCAGGCAGGTTTGCGAAGTTCCGAACATTCACAAACGAAGCTCTGAAAAGCGAAGCGACATAAAGCTCACGGCACAACATCGTTGGGAAGGTTGTAACTTTCCTCGCAAGTCAAGTTTCTGTTACTCTGTGACAAGATGTGTGATTTTATTCCTCAAGTATCAGTACGAACGAAGAGGTACCAACGATTGGAGCCAACTACTCGGAAGACAACAACAGAAAGCTGCAAAATTAACAAAATGTGGAACAACAAAATTGCAAATGAACTGTGGAAGCGCATTCGAACCTGAATAACAAAACGGAAACCTCAGATGCGATTAAATATAACATGAGGAGATACACAGGCTTGCAAGGTGAGGAGGACGTTAGACAAGGAGGAAGATGTAACTGCGGCTGCGAAACAGCGAAAACTCCGACTATCTAGTGTTAGAGAACATTTCTAACGCCTACCGGATCGTGTTCTATCTGAATCTCCAAACTCCTGTTTCGGTGACCATAATTTTCCAGGTGAGTTGGATTTATTCTTGCCAAAGACATTGCACGGTCATCAAAACAGCACGAAAGAGTCGACGTATACGAAGACGTTTGCCCCACGTTTGCTGGTGGCACTTTCAGACGCTTTGACATTTGATTTACTCACTGCTGACTGGACACACGGCAGTGGCAAATACACATCTTGGATTGGATGCAGTTGTTGGGGGGGGGGAACAGTGGACTTTCATCCTGACAAAAATTTTGACTGTGGTGTCAGCTGAAAAGATGGAGCGTCTGCAAAATGGTGGCATCTTTCTACTCAAGCATGGGGCAGTCAAAATTTGTATTTGCCACTCCCCTTTAGAAAGATCTCTCTGATAACGGAGTCACAGCAGAAGGTCGCATGCACTACCTAGATTGTACAAGCTACCGATTTTTCCAAGTTCTCCTTTCATAAGGGCTGAAAAGAAGAAAGGAAAATAGACGGCTTGAAATGAATGTCACACCTTCACCCAAATGAAATGATGTCAACTACTCTACGATGTTTGCGGGAAATTGCAGGTTTGAAATGGTGATTGATTCAATTGCACTGGGGGTAAATGAAATAAAAACTGGAGGATGGTTATGATGATTGTGAACGAGTCACAGGAGATCAACATACCATCGTATTCACTCTCGGGAAGCTCCGTTTTCAGTCTTCTCATGAACGCTTCCTCGCTGTGAGCAAAAACAAAAGTGCGTCACTTCCAAAACCACAATGCGACAAGGAAACAATTGTTTGTGTGCTGGTTAACTTTGTGAACTTTCCCCTCTTTTATCTGTCGAAACAGGTTTGCTCAGGCTTCTGGAGACAGTGCCCCGTGGAATGCACACTTACTCTTCGCCCTCCTCGCCCCTCGGGATCATGTTGACCCACGTGGAGCAGATGGCCTTGCCGCGCGAGTTCTCGGCGACGCAGATGTACTGCCCGGGGTCCGTCAGCATCGTGCTCTTGATCTGCAAAATATTCCCAGGGTCAGCAAACGTGCAGACGTTGCATGCAGAAGTCGAATGCATGTTTTCAACAGCTGGTGATTAGCGTCAGGCTCAGGCAGGTTGAAGCCGTCATCATTATCAGTTACAGTTGCGTGAACCGCGATCTCCGAACGAAGGATCCAACGCGGATGATTTTGATTGAAATGGAGAGGTGAAAGAACCCGAAGAATATTACCTGCATGAGGTGGTTGCTTCCCTCAACCAGGATGCGGTGTCTGTTGGTGTACGAGAGTTCCCGAACTCCTTTCATCCATTTGACTGAAAAAAAGACACAGAACGATTGCAGTAACGATTCGCTTGCAAACAGTCCTTGCCAGTTGCCTTTGAAAATGAGGGTTCTGTTGCCTGAGTCTGGTCAGATCTGCAGTTTGTTTCAGCAGGCAAACAACTTTTGATTGGAAAGGTCTGCAGTCTGTGTGTTCCTACCTGCAGGTTTGGGGTCCCCGTCGACCATGGCTGTGAGAGTGAGCGCATCTCCCTCCTTCACCGTGATCTCCACCGGAGGCTTCTTGAGGAAGAAGGGCGCGTCCGCATCGTGCGGTGTCGGCCTGAAGCAGCAAGCGAAAAATGGTTTGAGTCGAAGGCCAAGCAGAGACAGATCCGAGAAACAGAAGGTCATAAACCCCTCTGGTTTTCAGAAAATGTCCACCAAACTGTTGGAACCTGGAAAGCTCGTTCTTGAAAAACTGTCAGCTCAATTCCATTCGGACGTCCTTTCGGTCGTGCACTTGTGGAGAACAGAACAGCCTGCGAATTCAGCTTTGTAAACCAGAGAGAAGGATGCTTGTGTTCAACGACAGCAAGAGCTCTACGCGAAGTATTACTCACTTGTCTGCGCGCCTGTCGTAGGTGGGCGTGCGCTCCTTGGACCAGGAGCGGGACACGGAGCGGGAGCGGTAGGTGCGCGTCGGCGTGCGCTCTCCCGAGAAGGAGCGGCGCCGCTCGTCCGGCAGCGTCCCCTTCTCTGTCAATCACACACAGAGAAAACTCTTACGAGACTTTTGACAGATGAACGTTGCTCAATTCCTGCAGCGAGGCCACTGGCAGAGGCACTTTCATTTGATATTCTCGCGAAAGGTGAAAGTTTCAACCCGAAAACATTGAAGACAATAGATCTACACATTGTTGTGCTCGAGGTAGATCTTGTCGACCCTTCTGCCAAACAGGTCGACGAAGTTGATCAAGAACAAATTCGAGTGATTTGGAGCCTTCTACAGTGTCCACGTACCGGCGACCCTGAGTGTGCAGCAGGTCTTGGAGCGTCCCGCCTTGTTCTCAGCCACGCAGAAGTAGAGGCCTCCGTCGAACTCCTCGATCTTCTTGATCTGGATCTTGGCGTTGCCCTTCTCGTCGGAGAAGAGACGCACGCGATCGCTCTCCTTGATCGGGATGTTGTCCCGCAACCTGCAAAGGGTCAGAAGACATCACGATGCAGCTCCATCCATCGCACGTGTAACCGCTGTGTAAAATGCTATATATATTTACCATGACCACCCCCTAAGTACCGCCATGGCCTTCCATAGCCACAGCAACAGCCACAGCCAATCATATCATTCCCTAGATGGAGCCACTATCCTAAGCTGGGCACATGACCCAGACTGCTAACACACAATAGCTTGTGACACCATAGAGGAAGGTAGCCTAGAAACCACTGAGCTCCAACTCATACTCTACAATAAACTATACTACAACATCACTACTGGGGCTTCACTCATATATACAACATC
>JAAUXT010107489.1_pt1 | contig 22002 bp, 30 predicted proteins | sample 7278171 | NCBI WGS metagenome assembly JAAUXT01 (sample SAMN14350112, study PRJNA611818) | marine sediment metagenome | isolation source: surface marine sediment (1.8m) | place: French Polynesia: Moorea | collected 2018-08 | reverse complement strand
GTGTGAGGGAGTTATCCAACATAGCTCACAGATGAGGGTCGCTACTTGCTCAGCACATGACCCAGATATTCAAAGTAATACACAATAGCGACCCTCATCTGTGAGCTATGAAAAGTTCACTTTTGGTCAACAATCCACCCTGCACCAAGTTATCCGGAAAGTTAATTTGTACCAATACCTTCAAACAAGTTTCAAGTGGAACGTTTGTTGCAAGTATGGGAGGGACACTTTTCTGTAGTGGTCACCCAGCATCAAGCTTCGTAAAATGCAAAAATCATGCACGGGCAGATTGGCTACTCCCTGCTGGGACGCCTGCAAAACATTTTTGAAACTGGGCAATCACTGGTGCTAACACCCTCCCGATGCCAATTTGAACAACGGTCGCCTTTGAGAAATGGATTTTCAAATGCCCCCACCGGAAAACCGAAACGAGAACATCCACCAGGCACGCGCCCGGGGGTTGCTGGGTTTCATATTCCGCCAATGACGAATTTGTGGCGCTGAGAGAGGAGATTGTGCCTTCTTCCGACAAAATCTTGAATCAACCTTGCTTTGCCGAGATCACACTTGTCTCATGGAAGGCGGGAAGAACATCTCAAATGTTCTTTTCCTTTTGCAGTTCACCGACGCTTTCCTAAAATACGGCATACCGTCAGAGGCGAACGCAGCTGTCTTGGCCGTGCAAATTTGCCAGGAGGGCGAGACTTCGGAAGACATGACAAAACTGATAGAAGGAGAATTGGTGGAGTTTTCTCGCCTGTCAGAGTTCTCAGATCCCCAAACAATAAAACAGGTCAGTGAAACAAACGGCTTCATTTCCTCTGGTAGTTTTTTTTTTTCCCAGCGGTAAGCCGTAAGTTTCAAAACAGAAACGCGATGAATGCTCTGATTCTGAAACAACTCAAACAGGACAGGAATCGTTTCAGGCTTACAAGGTGAAAGAGCCAGAACTTCAAGTCGGGACGCTATTGGAAGCAGTGGTCGGAAGAATTGCAACAAAAGATTTTGTAAAATACAAATAAAACATTCAGCTTTTGTAAAAGATAGGATTTTTCTTGTTCATTTCTGTTCGTTGTCTTGTCAGACAGAACGACGGCAACATTGAGCTTGGCCCGCACTGGGACTTGACGACCAGGACAAATTTGTAAACCTGTTCAAAATGTGTACGTGTGAAGCAATGAACACCAGTTGGCGACGAAGTTGCAAACATAATTTCAGCACAAGAACTAAGATGGTGTGATGTACGCTTTCTGTATCTTCACGTCGTCCATGGGCCTGTCGTTTGTGTCCGTCTCCACCATGCCAACGCGTGCGACCACCTGCAATGAAGAGAAAATTGATTGTTCGTCACGAAGGAATCTTTGGCATGAACGGTTTCGAATTCGGGGAATTTTACACTTGGCGCGACAAACCTGCATCCCCGAGCAGATGCGTCCGAAGATGGCGTGCTTCCCGTCGAGCCACTGTGTCGGTGCCAGAGTGACGAAAAACTGCGAGCCGTTCGAGTCTGGCCCGGAGTTCGCCATCGATAAAATACCGGCACCTGCAGCCAGAACTGAGGGTGAGCAATGTCCGTTGAATTGAAACGAAATGAAGAAGGTCTGAAGTTTCCGGTTTGTACAACTGAGCTAAAACCAGACCTGTGTGTTTCAGATCGTCATGAATCTCATCGTCGAACTGCTTCCCGTAGATAGACGCTCCGCCTCGGCCTGTCAAAAAGACACCCAGTCACAACATTGATGGGACGGTAGCCGAGACACCGGTGTCTTTTTGCCACCAAAGCCCAGACTACAACAAAAACCAGTGTTGGTCTGCTGCAGTTGTACCTGTTGCTGTTGGGTCTCCACCCTGTATCATGAAGTCCTTGATGATTCTGTGGAACTTGGTGCCGTTGTAATAACCTCTTCGGGCGAGCTCCGCGAAATTGCGACAGGTGTTCGGAGCGTGCTTCCAGTACAATTCAACCATGAACGTTCCCATACTGAAACAAAGCATTAGGTATTGTAGTCTCCTTTTGATGTTCACCGAGACGATGGACACACTGTCCTGTCTGGAAAAATCTCCAAACAGCAGCTCGTTCAAATTGTCCCAACCCGGTGTGAGCGATAATATAAGTTCCACATTTGTTTGCCATTCAAACCAGTTGATTTTATGTCATAAATGTATTCCTGAACAAATCACCATCAACATTGATAAATCTTGAAACAACTCACGTGGTTTCTATTGTGACGTTGGCTGGCTGCCACGTTTTTGGAGGGATACCAGCAGCTGTCGTCATTTTTGTTGTGCGTTGAAAACGTCCAAGTTGACTAAATACGCGTTGAAAAAGGAAGAAATACGCGTCGTGAATTGATCACAAAGGGATGTATTATCGCTCACAACAAACAAAACACTGCTTCATTTTGATTAAGCCACATTTGCGTACGTATTTGGACCACCTTCTTCGTACCTAATGAACGATAATTGCATGTGACTTATCTGTGAGCATTTGGAAACGGACATTGGGCGAACATGGCGTTGAGTCTGGACGACAAGTTGCTTGGTGAGAAGACTCACTACTACTGCAGCAGCAGTGAGGATGAAGGAGGCAGTGATACCGAAGAGGGTGCGGCGAAATCCGAATCCAAAGGGCCAGTTTTTGTTCCAGAAGAAGCACTGAAAGACTACGATGGAAGTTGCACAAACGTAAGTTTCGTAGAATTTCATTCCAAGGTGCAGCGGAGACATGTCGATTACCGGTGCGCTTCTTGCTGAAAACGACGAACAAGGAACAGATAAGACGATTGGTGTTGGCATTCAAATTGCGTTTTGACAAATGAAGAGCATTGTTTTGTTGGGGTTTTTTTCAGACTGGACCAAAAGGTGTTTTGTCAGACTGGAGAAGATACAAACAACTGGAAACGGAGAAACGGGAGGAGCAGGAGCTGGAGAAAATCGCTTTGGCCAAGAAATTAACGTTGACTTGCAGGTCCCACGTGAGTCGTTAGCTTTGAAAGTTCATTCCTTCCAACAGATCGTCAATTCAATAAAAAGTTGGGGGCTTTGAAGCTGTACAACTGTCAGCGATCACAAATGTAAAACAGCAAAACGGTTCAAACGTTATGTTTTGGCTCGTTTCTGGGATCACCGAAAACTTTGGTGCCGAAGTCTGTCTCTATCCTTTTCTCAATGAAAAGTTTCCTTGTTCAAGCTGGACGAAGAACGAGAAAAGGAAGCAGCTTTGGCGGAACACATAGAACGAGAGCTGGAAGACGAATTCTTGAAGGAATACAGGCAGAGGAGGATAGAAGAGATGAGAAAAGCTGTGCAGAATGTGTGAGTGAACCGAAGTTCTTTTGCTGCCGTAAATTTCAGTGACCTCACCGCACGATTCAGTTTCATCCGGGTGAGTTGTGTGTCCCTCATCCAGTGTGTGGCCGCTTTGTCGATGATCCAGGTTTTTGTCTTTCTTTCACAGACCCAAATTTGGCAACCTGATATCTTTGACGTCTGCAGACTTCGTGGACGCAGTGGACAAAGAGAAACCAACGGTCACGGTCATTGTTCATGTTTATGCCGATGTAAGTGGGATTGCAATTTTCATTTTGTGAGCAGGACGTTTTGAAAGATATCCACCAAGTGAATACTTTGCACTGTTTTGTAGAAAGTTCCAGGGTGCGAAGCAATGAATGGATGCCTAACATGTCTTGCGTACGAGTACCCGACTGTGAAATTCTGCAAAATAAAAGCCACCGATGCCAAAACCACAGCAAACTTCGTGAGTATCCGCACCTCTGAGTGCTGTCGCATTTCTCAAGCAACAAAATTTCCCATTCAATTTCATACTCCATTCACAATATTGCTACGTTTGCAGGCGAAACAAGGCGTTCCCGCATTGCTCATTTACAAAAACAAAGAAATCATCGCCAACTTTGTGAGAATGTCTGACGAGTTTGGAGACGACTTCTACGCCAGTGACGTGGAAAATTTTCTGCAAGAGTGAGTTTTTCATGCGTCTTCCAGGATCGCAAAATACCGCAAAAGATTGGAAGGAACTTTTGTTTGCAATGCAAGATTTTGTCATCGGAGTGTTTTCTCGCAGGCATGGTTTACTACCGGATCAAACTCCAGCCACGTCGATCATGAACACAAACGTTCAACAGTCAGACGACGACAGTGACCTGGGTCCAGACTGACCAGCCGTCATGCTCCAGTGGAGGAATCTCGCATCGACAACAGCCAAAGAATGTTTCTGTTTGTCCGCACACTGTTTTGACGCGAGTTTGTGGAAACTCTTTGTCAAGTGTTGTGTGTCGTTGACTCACGTGTCGTGAGACGGTGAAACATTCCCGAAACAAGTCAAAAATGTGCATCAATGAGGATTTGTCACAAAGGCCGTGATCAAAGCCATTTCATGTTTCTGGTATATTTTACCTTCAGATCAATGTCCTGTCAATTCAGTCTCGATTTACTCCACCGTCTTGTTCAAATGAGTTTTTGGTAACTTGCACAACAGGCAGCAAAACGCAAAACAAGTGTCCATGCTGCAAAAGTCTTTATTGTGGAAATGAAAATAAGTCATACACGTACATGTTGTACAATCTTCACAAAAAATATTTGAAAGAATCAATCTTCCTTCTCGTTGCTCCATTTTTCGGCTGCCACAAAGCATGTCAATTTGGGGTGAATGTCCGCATCTTTGAAAATATCGATTTCAAGTCACGACAACCGAGCTCGTTGCTGCAGAGGTCGCCATGAACGGAGTTACCGAGCAATTCCGTGTGCGAGACGAACTCTCTCCCTAGACGCACTCTGGAAATATTTTGAGATATTTTGCCAGGTTGCTTCCAAGGTCTGCGACATGGACGCCTCTCTCATAGACCTCTAAATTTTATTTGTGACTCACTTTATTGAAGGAACATTTCACATAAGAAAGATCAACAAATAATTTTTCTCTACAACCTTGACAATTGATAAATTAAGAAGCCTATAACTCTGTCATATTCAGTGGAGATGAGCAGAAGGTCTTTTCACTTTCCTTCTTTGTTCCTGTCAAAAAAGTATCCAAGTATTAGCAAATGACAACAAGTCAAATTCACATGAAATAATAACAAAATGATATTTCCCCCTCATACTCACCTGACTTTGCCTCAAGCAACTTCCGAATTGGGTTGCAAGCCATTTCATTTTTGTCTTGTTCTGCATTCAGTCCTGATCAGTGTGTGTTCATCAATTACAAAGTGGAATTCAAAAAATGTACCAACCAAGAAAAACATATTTTAAATGAGATTTACCTGAATTTTCTTTGCATAACAGTTGACTTTGGGGTTGTGCCTTTTTGCTCTTGTCCTGTTTTATGACAGTGGATGAATTGGTCTCACTCTTTGTCTTAAGCTAAGAAGAAAATTAGCCAAAGTTTTCAAAGATACAAAAATAGATCCAAATTTACAAAGTATTCTTCTTTAAATTTAAATTTTGTTTACAATCAGTTCAAAGTTGGTGTCCAGTCTCAGTTTGAACTCATCAATTGTCTTGCTTGCTCTCAGATCCATTGGCAGAAAGTTCCAGTTCATCTTCGCAGGGCAGATAGACTTGAGAAGAAAACGTATTTGGAATACATTCCACACACTCAAGTTACGGAATGCTGCGCACTCAGAATCCAGTTGTGGCCAGAGCACAAAACAGCAAAGGAAAGGTTAGTTTATCTACAACGCTGTGCATGCCATCACCTATCCACAATGAAAATGCTGATTGTGAAGCTGGCCACACTCCAGTTGAGCTCAGCTTGACTCTGCAATCTGACGACTGTGGTGTGAACTCAAACGCTCAAAATGATGCTTGGGCCACAAGAAGTACAACGGCTCAGATCTCAGATTTTGACAATCGGAATAATTAACCATGTCGTTCGCCGTTCGAGTCGCTTGCTTTGTGTGACGCTTTCACCGAGACCCCCCCCCCCCAAACCCCCCAAGTGTAAATTTGCACCGTAAAATCCAGTTCAACGGTGAAACCATCAGAACGCCGTGTCCCTTACCGTGCGCCAAGCAAATGGCAAGCATCACTGAACAGGAATAAACAAGAAAGCAGAGCTTGACCACAGGCGCATCACGTCGCGCGTCTTCACGCGCCGGACTGGTGGGTCCTGGGCCGGGCGGGGAGCACCAACCTGCCACGCCGGTGGGTCCTGCCCTTCGCCCTTCCCAAGGGCATCACCAGTCGGTCTCACCCAAGAACGTATTTCCCCGTCGTATTGCCAGCGCAAAACACACGCTCGTACATCCCACTGACGCGCCTGTGTTAAAATAGGTTTCAGAAAATGGCTGCGGTGCTGTGTTACCACCGTGGAGGCGCAGAAGCTTGTTGGTACGATTGCTGCTGTTGGTACCCTCCCGCTGGCTGCTGTCCTGCGTAAGCAGCCTGCCCTGCATACGGCGCCTGCTGACCAGGGTATGGAGCCTGGCCGGGCTGACCAGGATAAGGAGCTTGCGCTTGTCCAGGGTACGGGGGCGGTGCACCCTGAGCTGAAGGGGCAGGGTACCCAGGGGCCTGGTATCCAGCCTGTGGTGCTGGGTAGCCAGGTGCTTGGTAACCTCCCTGAGGAGCTTGGTAGCCCGGTGCCTGGCCAGCCGCCGGTGGTGCATACCCCTGTGCACCCGCCTGAGGTGGGGGCGCTCCTTGCCGCACACTGCCGGCGTGCTGTGGAGCTGCCGCCTGGTGAACACTCCCCGTTCTTGCAGGTTCACCACTCGGCACGGGAGTGTAGCCAAAGCCCTGACCTGCACAAGTCAAAAGTTAGCGTCAGTTTGGACCAAAAAGGGAAGATTTTCACAACGTGCAAAACCAACTCTGTGATTGCATGTTCTGACCCCAACTTGTCAATCAAGGACCACCCTGAACCAGTTTTTACATGTTGCACCTGATTTCATTCTCATGAAAATCATTGTAAATATTGTCTCACCACCTTCGGCGGCAGAGGCTGTGGTGGTGGTCGGCTCGGGCGGCGGTCTCGGCTGCACGCCGTGCTTCTTCATCCAGCCGGTGATCTGCTCGGGGATCTCGGCCAGCACCTCCTTGGCGAGGTACGCCTGCGAGATGGTCGCGTCCGTGCCGTACTTGCCACCCAGAAAGTCACGGAAAGGGACGAACTGCAACAAACCAAACACCGTCCCATATGTTACAAAACACGGCAAGCTATCACGGGCCACAGACGAGCAAGTGGTTCAAGAAAGAAACGGACACCAACAGAATCAAAGTGCTGTGCATTGAATCATGTGAAAACTCGCACCAACTCACCTGAACAATGTCCCTTTCGGCATAGCGGCCATTTGACGACAGGCGGACGTTGTCGCTGTCGAGTTCGTCCATCGCGGCGAAGTCTGCGGGACCGACCCCCACGATGATGATCGACATCGGCAACCCCGACGCCTGAAGCACGGCATGTAAACATTTGGACATCGTTCATTCAACCAAAATCTGGTCTCTTTCATCGGTTTTTCTTCCACCAGAAGGTCAATGCTGGCAGAAACTGAAGCGACAGGGCCAAACCACCACATTCAGTCACGAGATGTGGGGCCAGAAAAGTAAACCACAGCTGACACGGAAAGAACCGTCACCTGCACAATGGCTTCTTTTGTGGCGTTCATGTCAGTGATCACCCCGTCGGTGATAATCAGCAGTACAAAGTAGTGCGTACCACCTCGGTATGCTGCGGCAAATCTGCAAAAGCACCAAATCATGGCGATATTGTTTCGAAATAACGATTCAAGAATGGCGTGCACAAAAGTTGTCTCCACGATGAAAAAAAATTGACGATCAGTGCGTTCTCTTGTTTCACGCACGCACCTGGCCATGTGGTTGATGACTGGGGAGAAATTGGTGGGACCGTAGAGCTGGACGCTGGCCAGGGTTTGGTGGTACGCCTGCAGAATTCCGTGAATCCCCGCGCAGTGCGGGCTATGAGGGTTTCCGTTCTGAAACACACAAACAAGAATTGAGTTATTTCTGACGTCATCAACAAAATATGAACATGTTTCAAACTTTTTACGCAATAAAAGTGCCACAAGGAGGATCAATGTCAAATGATGACTCATCACAACACGCGCTGAGAACTGAGTCAGCGAATGAAGCTTGCACCAATCCCTGCATGCACAGCTCTCATTGGTTCCTGTTCGATAAAAAAAACTTGTGCACGACCATTCAGATCCTGTTTTTGGCCAGCAAACAAGTAATCGAGATGTTTCTTTGCTCAAGATCCAGAAACAAAGGATGTCACAGAAGGCAAAACCTCGACGAGAAGATCAGCAACGACTACGATCACTTGTTTCGAATCACAACGTACGGTGATTTTCAAGTGGGAAAGACGTCGCTGGTGGAACGCTTTGTCGAAAGAAAGTTTTCAGGCAGCACGCTACCAACAATAGGAGTCGACTTTCGCTTGTGCACGATCCTACTCGATGACCAACGAGTGAAGGCCCATTTGTGAGACAGCAGCGGACAACCGAGGTTCAGATCAATTTTGATGAACCTCGCTCAGTGCACAAACAACGCATTCATCCTGGTTTACGACGTCACAAAGGCCGAGACATTGGAAAGTGTAGCCGGATGGTGTGACCAGATTAGACAGTCCATCAACGAACTTGGAAGCTTGATACTAGTGGGCAACAAGTGTGACCTGAAGGAGGAAAGGCAAGTGAGCTTCGCTGCCGCAGCCAAAGTGGCCGAGGACCTGGGCATCGCGCACCACATAGAGGTGAGCGCGCGCGACGACGTCAACGTGGAACAGGCTTTCGTCACCATCCTTGCACAATGTCTCCAACAAGCCCAGCAACACTCGGACACAAAATGACCCTCATGCACACTAATGTGAGGAATGTGCGACGTACGCAGAAGGAAATGGTGTTCAAACCGCGCGGCTGCAGTGACGTGCGAACTATATAGCATGCGAGACGTCGTCGCCCGAGTCATGACATCGTTGTGTGCATTGTGACTCGTACGATATATGAGTAAGACATGTGACCAAGACTGCCTGCCGAGTACATGTAGAGGGAGCGCGTGCAGTGGTTGCTTCTGCCTTCCGGTTTTGTGTTGCAACCAGAACAAAGTTCCAAAAACTTCCTTGTGCTCTTGTGGTCACAAGAACCTGACTGTACTTTGCTTCTGATGACGATCACTGTCAGGACAGACAAGACAAAAACCAGCGTCACGTCTGACAAATCGAGAAACAACGTTGGACATCTTGACACAGGTACGAGTACGAGTAAATTCGTTTGTTTTCATGAGAGCAATGTGTGAAGCAGTGGCCCGTTCTCGTGTTGCCGAAACAAGAACACTTGACCGCGTGGATTTGCGACGTCCTCAACGGCCCTGGCAAACAACACGACTGGGTTGACTCTGGATAACTTGGAGGTTGACCAGAAAATCCATCCTGAAGACAAACTGTGAAAGCAACGGGGAATCCACACAATCTTGCGACACAACATCGCACTGTGCAAGCGACCTGCCCAATTCCTCTTCAGATTTCAGACAAGACCACTGGCTGATTGGCTACACTCGAGCACAGCCCAAGAACACCGTGCATCCATGTCTCGTTGACAGTATCGTAAGAAGATCACACTTCAGCGTTGAGCCAGACAGCACACTGACTCAGAACCATCACGTCCTTCAGAGTTATCGTGGATCTTGTTTGAATGGTGAGTACTGAAAAGCAGGAGCGGGTGAAAGCTGTGCACAGTGGAGCACCATGTGTCATCCGAGAAACTACGACCACCGGTTCAGAGTCGTACTTGTTGGAGACACTCTCACAGGGAAATCTGAATTCATCCGTCTCACTGTTCCCGACCAGAGTCCCGTTGGAATGAACTTCGTGACAAAGACGATGATTCTGGACGATACGAGGTTGATACTGCAAATCTGGGACACTTCAGGAATTCCACGTTTTCTTTGCTTTTTGCCAAGTTACCTTCGCGAAGCTGATGGTGTTATGCTCATGTACAACATCTGCATTCGTTCCTCTCTAGAAAGCATTGAGAACAAGTACATCAGCATTTTGCAAGAAAACTGTCCACAAGCGCGTGTGATTCTACTGGGAAACAAATGTTCTCCGACACCGGAACGCAAAGTGAGCTTCAAGGAAGCAGGAGACTTGGCACGTAGACTGAACATCAAACATCACTTTGAGACCGACCTGTTGACAGGCACAAACATGGAAGAAGCCGTCGTCACACTGGCATCGGAGTGTCTGCACAAAGTGCAGTCCGATCATTCGGACGAGGACATCGAAGCAGAACAAGTACCAGAGCCTGCTCAAAAGTCAACATGCACTGTTCTTTGAAAAGTTTGAAAACTCGCCTGAACATGCATAAATGCGCTCGTTGCAAGACGTTGCAATGATGTTCACCTGTCGGCAACTACTCGTACTCGTTCGACTTTGAGCTTCTCAGGACAGTGCGTTCAAGGAACACCAACTTTGTGGAGTGCGTTGTCAGTGAAAAATTGCCTTGCGACTAAGGAAAGAGAATGATTGCAGAACCAACCGTAAGAGTGAACACACTGGACCTCAGAAGACGACAGTTTTTGAGAATGGACACTTTCACTTGTCTCAAGCCTCGGAGGGTGAAGCAAGAAAGCAGACCTTCGCACTTGGGTGTTTTCAGCTGGGTGTTTTTGCGAGCGCAATTGCTACTGAGTGACCACAACACGGGCTTGCTCCAAAGAATGAGGAAGCATTGAGCGGCCAGAGCTGCATTGTCGCACGGTGGTCCCAAGCACTCGTGAAATGAAAGGTCACCTCCTCGAAAAGACAAAACCAATCCAAAGAGATTCTTGTGTTGACGTCCTCATTCTTGTTTCAGAGCTCGTGTCCAAATGTTGAAGTTCAAGGTAAAACACAGGACCGTGACGTGACCGCGAGTGCAGATTCACTTCGCCAGATCTGCTTTTCCTTTTCACTTGGTCAGTTGATCAGTCGGAAACCTGCAGCTGCGACTCTCAGACCCACATGGAACTTGGCTTTCCTGAAAACGTGGAAAAAAGTGAACCCCTGTCGCCAAAACAAGTCAGTGTTTCTGCTTCTCTGGCCCTGACAACAAAGAGGTCGACAAGGATTCACAATTGGATTTCATGACTTGTGACATGCACATCCAGAGGTGTTTCAGGTACCTCGCTGTCTACGTGTGTGAACCTGACGAAGAATTGTTTTTGACGAGTGCCAATTCTCTGGAGGCCATCGTGGAGCTGCTCCAACCGGTGGTCTTGGGACAACAATGGATCCACAGAAAAATCCGGCAGCACCAACTGCACCAGTGTTGAAAATCGTGATTTTGGGAGACTCTTACAGTGGAAAATCCGCATTTCTTTATCGTTTTGTTCACGGCAAATCTCCTCCCCTTCCCGATTGCACCGTGGGGGTAGACTTCGTCGTGACAAAAGTAAGACTGGATGACAACGATGTCAAGGTGCAGTTCTGGGACACTTCAGGAAACTCTGCTTTTGACAGAATTGTGAGGTTCTACACTGCGGGAGCTCACGGCTTCGTTTGGATGTACGATGTCTCACGTCGGTCATCTTTGATTGACTTCGAAGAAAGGTGGGAACATCTTGTTCAACAGAATACAGGTGTTCCCGTGGTCCTTGTTGGCACCAAATGTGACTTGGTAGACCGCAGAGACATAAGCTACGAAGAGGCACATCAGTTTGCCAAAAGGCTGAATATCGAGAATCATTTTGAGGTGAGTGCGAAAACTGGAGTAAACGTGGAACAATCCGTCATAACTCTTGTCGCAAAATGCTGTGAGCACCGCGCAACACAGCAGTGACCACGGATCCGGATTCTGTACTCAGGCTGACTCTCGTCCGGCACCAAAGACAGCTCGTGCAGACAACCTTGCACGTGACGAGTATTGGTTTCCACCTGCAGCCTGTGTCCTTTCGAGGTTGGTTCAAAAGGCACACGTTCTCACAATGAGTCGTGGGTCAAACCAAGCCGCGACGTTCCATCATTGCTTCAAAATTGTCGCCTGCGGAAGTTTCAACACAGGAAAAACTGTATTCTTTCAACAATTCGCCGAAAACAAATACACAGAAAATGAAGGTCCAACCATTGGGGTCAACTTTCACCTCAAGTGTGTGACACTTGATGATCAAATCGTCAAACTGCAGCTCTGGGACACAGCTGGACATGAGCGTCACTATAACACAGCCAAGACGTATATCAAAACCGCTGACGGTGTAATTTTGATGTATGACATCACTTGTCCAGATTCTTTGACTGACGTTGAAAGAATCTGGCACAAGTTGTACACACGCAATTGCAGCCCTGACGTGCCAGTTATCCTTGTGGGAAGCCGATGTGACTTGGTGGCAAAAAGGAAAGTCAGCTTCGACGAAGCGCACCAACTGGCCAAGAGACTGAAGATTGAGCATCACATGGAAGCCAGTGCGAAAACTGGCACAAATGTGGAAGAGGCCTTCATCACTCTTGTGGCGGAAATATTGCACAAAGACAAAAGTCTGACCGCAGGAGGTGCAGAAGATGGACCAAAGTGACAAACAAGCCCCACTTTCAAAGGCAGATGTTGTTTCATCGGAAGGAAATACGTTGAGAACTCTTCGAGCTTGGGTTGGCAAACAAGTGACACAACGCGTACAAGGCTGTGTCTGAACGCACCAGACTGCATGGCTCTGCATGGCGTTCTCTTCAGCGCCAAGTGGTGAGTCCGGTCGAGTGTTCAGCGCACAACGAACACTGAGCTGAGTTGGAAAACAATATGTTGGACTCTAAACTCTATAGCTCTGTGGAAAGCGCCAGAAACTTGCATTGATTTCCAGGTTCTTTCCGAGGCACAACCTCTTCGAGTCTATCTGCTTGCCAGCACTCTGAAATACCATGGCAGCGGCCTCCCCACCAAAGCCGCTTTGCAAGCACCTGCTGAAGACTGTCATCTACGGGGACGCAAAAGTCGGGAAAACGTCCCTTGTGAATCGCTTTTGCAGACACAGCTTTACTGCGAACTACGTCCCCACAATAGGTGTAGAGATCGGGAGGAAGGTCCTGCAGATAGACGACGAGAGCTGCGCAGTGCAGTTTTGGGATCCCAACGTGACAATGATGTTGGATCCCATCATTTACTTGCGCGGGGCTTCCGCCGTGATGGTTGTGTACGACGCTCAGAACTACAGCACGTTCAATAACGTGACGTTTTGGTTGAACAGAATCCGCGCATCAGAGTTCGGAAACAGTCTCACTGTGGTTCTGGTGGCAAACAAAGTGGACGGGGAACCGAACACGAAATGTGTCTCGTACAAACAAGGAAATCATCTCGCTCGAGATCTAAAAGTCGACTTCTTCATCGAAGTCTGCGCCAAATCAGGTGAAAACGTTCAAGAGGCTTTTGTCACGATGCTGGCACTTTGCATCGAGAAGCGAAGACAAAGATAGTGTGACGAGAACCTGAGAAAACCAGTACCTTTGGCAAGTACCAACGTGTCCCGAAACTGGTTTTGACAAGCAAGTGCAGCAAATGTGTGTTCGCACGGAAATATGCGCCAGGCCGATCGACTGGAGACAATGAAAAGTGAAGTGGAAGAAACTCACCAGGAAGAATTCGTGGGAGACTCGTCCGTCGGGAGGCAGCCTTGCGCCGAACCCGAGCGCTGGGAACATCTTGTCGCTGCAAGTGAACAGACCGGACCATGACGCATCGTGTCTGAACCCTCACTTGAATGATATCCAACAGCGTGCAACAACGCAAACAAGTGACACTTGATCCTGACACTTGAAAATGTTTTCAGTTTCAATCGCAGACTTTGCACACAAGCTGGTTTGCACGTGCTGTTAGAGTGCGAGGCGGCTGGATTTGTGAACCATTGTAAGTGAAAAAACGAGGCAAAGACAACGACTTCATTTGCTGACAAAAAGTAAGCCACGCTGCGCTGAGAGATGTGGAATGTGCTGCCTTCCGCAAACCATCAAACATTTTTGTGCATCCCAAATAAAGCAAATATGACAACACCACGTACTGGTCATAGTCCTGTATGATTTCTCCCACGGCCTGGATGGCTCGCGCGTACTGGGACGGTTCGTAAGGGGTGGTGTAGTGCAGGGAGTTTGGCTGCTTGGGGTCTCCATTCGACGCAGTGAAGTCGATCGCGACTGTAAAGTTCAGCTCCGTCCTGTTTTGATAACACAAACATGTCCAGAAGACACTTTACTGGAGCAGGCAAATTTGACCCCTTCTTTCATTTACAATCCGAAATTCGCGAGCAGCTTCTTCAAAACACGTGCACGAACTGGCAACAACATGGTGGTCTTTAACTCACCCTCCTTTGATGTAATCCAGAAACGAGTGTTGCTGCTCAATTTTACAACTCATACAAGTGATCTGAAAGAAGAGGAGTGTGTTGAGTTTTGTTTTTCAGGGAGCAACTTGTCGAAGGGAGCAACGTAATATTCACACACTGAGCTACAGGAGAGACACGGGTCGATATTACGCACCGTTCCCGAATTCTTGTATCCTTTCTTTTTGGCTTTCTTCTTTTGGTTGATGCACTGAAATATGTTGAATCGCAGAAGTTATTTGGTCAGTTTACTCCGCTGCAAATGTCTAAACAACCAAAGGACTCAAATTGAATGATCTTTCTGTGACTGATCGTGATATCATCTGTTTGTTGAGTCTGGTGTGTGATTTCACAGACGTACATGGTGGACGGACCACCAAAACAAAACAAACAAACGCACCTCAAAAACCTTAGAGCCCGACTGGGACAGCTGCTTCATGGTGACGATGAAGTCTCCGATAAAATCGTGGCTGCTGGTGAAATGAGACAATCAGCCACATGTTTCATAACATAAGGGAACGAGACTAATCTACCGACCACACACAACACGCCACACAATGAATGAGTCTGTGTGTCCGGCAAAATTCTGACTGGGAACGGTGTTTTCTGGAAGGGTCTGTGGCGCCTCCAAGCAATGCAGTGGCTTTCCGACACACCAGCCTCCTTCGAAAAGCAATCACCACCGACCACCTCTTCATGACGTGCCCATCATATTTCGCTCACCCGCCGTCGCTGTCCCAGTCGTAACACTCGATCTTGATCGGTCTATCGTAGTCGCCCTGGCACAAAGCTCGCACGGGTAGCACGAATGGCCTCCACGTTGGGTTCAGAGTATTCTTGATGACCTCCGTCTTGTGAGTCAAGGTGTAGCTGAAAAAATCACAAACGTGGCAGTTGCAACAAAGAAGAATGTACAACAGCAAGCATGACTTCTGTCACCTGAAAACATTGGGATCATACCTGCCATCTTCATTGCTCCTGTAAAACCACAGAAAAGGGTCTGACTTCCCGAATAAGTCTTTTTTATCCAGTTTCTGACCGCTGAACTGCATGGTCGCAACGTCCTGCAAATAATACGCCTTGTAGTCACAACTCTCCAGTGGAAAAGAAGTTACACAAGAGCATTTTGTTGACGGACTGGCCAGTTGTTTTTCCAAAGACACAAACCTTACAGGAAGACACTTCGTCAGCTCGAACAGTAATTGTTCCGCAGTTGTAATTTCGGTCCCTGAAAATGCGAACGACAGTTGATGACTTTCTGTGCGGGTTTCACACACGGGCATGGCCATGCACATCGCAACAAGGCAAATTAGCTGTGCGTCACTGACTGTAAAGTACCTACATTGCAGCTTCACTCCTTCACACACAAACGTAATGTAATGGCGTTCGTATTCGGCATCATTATCATCAGCTCGATCTATTATTCGAGCTTTTTGCTGATATTGTCAGACAAAATGCTGAATTACACTGTTTGTCCCATTGCCGCAGACCCCGCACGTTGCAGGCTGTAAAGTACCTGAGAGGTCTGTCGATCCGGTTGCCGTGTGCACCAACTATCTCTCCCAACGTGCACTCCATTCCTCCCAAGAAATCCTGTAGGTAAAAAGTTCCCCAAGAATGCACGCTGGAAATCTACGTTCCATTGGAGCATGGATCCATTCGGAAATTTTCTACGGTGCTTGAGTTCTGGCTGATACCGCTTTTTGAGCGGTGAGCGTAGATGAGGGAAAGGACTTCAGTATACTCACATGCCTGTCAAGTTTTGAGCTGGGTGAATCTACATCGTATCTGTAACAGAAATGCAATGCCGTTGAGTTCAGAATTGTCGTGCAGACAAAACAACATCAGTTTGAAATCAAAATATGTTCCAGATCTTACATTTCAAACATGAGCTTTTGTGACTCCTCGAAGAAATACTGCATCACAATTTTTTTCACAAAGTCTGGATTCAGTGTGTCCTTGATCATCTCTGTTCGTCCGTACTGCAGCACAAGAACAACAGCGATTTACCAAATGAAAAGCCACAACGAACAAGAACGAACAAGCAAATCTTCATTGGAAAGAGTCCATTTCAAGCTCTGAAGGAAGCCGTGCAGAAAAGTCCTTCTGGCAGACTACCTCGTAGTATTGATTCTTTCCAAGCTGTTTGGTGTAAACGACACACAAAGGGTCCGACTTGGACATCAAATCTCTGTCTCTCAGTTGCCTGCAATGACAAATACGTGCAATGAGACAAACACTTCAAAGTGCAAAAGAGACCCATTTGTCTGGACTGATGAGGCGCAACAGTGTGACATATTCTTCGTTCGTTCACGACTTCTGGAAGAAACTTTCGATCTGTCATCGTTTTGGATGTCTCTGCAACAAGGAGAGTCAACCCTCAGGATCTTGATTGTCTGGTTCGAAATCGGTTCGGCCGGTTTCGGAAAATGCCAATTGACTGTCATTCGACAAATTGGTTTTCGATGTTCGCAAACAACCACAAACTTTCCCCCAACGTAATCAGGCAAATGTAGAATCTGCGTCAATACCTACGTCAAGAGCCAGTTTCGAAGAATCATCAAAAATACTCGTGATGATTCAACTTTGCCACCCTCTTTGCATACAGAATCACAAACGAACAAAATCAGAACAGTTTTGAGCCAAATTTTCTTGCCAGTCTCTCCTTGATCATCTGTGATTTTCACATATATATTACCTCCACATGTTCCTTCACCACTTGAATCAACTTACCGACATGATACGCTGATTTCCACTTGTGTAGCCGGGATAGTAGCAGCACCAGGTCGAAAAGCCTGCACATCCGCCATCGTTCTGGTTTTGTTCTGATGTTGCATCTCACAAAACTGCATTTTCGTGCTGACGAACTGATTTATTCGCGACCAAAAGGCGCAAAGTTGAAAGTTTGCACAAATCATGCACTAGGACGTGTCGCCATCTGTCCGTCCAAATGTGCGACAAATGAGCCAGAACGGTGAAAAATCAGCATCAAAATGTGAGTGAAGATTGTCAAATACAGGGTGGTCAAAGGAAGGTGGAAGGTGACTAATATTAGACCTAGTTATAATCGGGTCTGCAACAAACATCGTCTGTTGAACATTCTGTTTCGGGATTCTGTTCTCCCCTTTTAATTTCAGACCTTTTGCGATCCCCACAAATTTCGAGGTCAACGTTGAAAACACAAATTGTCAAATGAAAGGAGATCTTCCCTGCAAGTGTCAAAATTGTCGAAGCCTTCTTCATTCAGGCACCACTCGTTTTAGGCCGAGGCTCAGGCCAGCTACTTCATGTGGCTTAAACCAGAATTTTCACAAAGGAAGAAATGTACTCACAAAACATCAAAGGGAACACGGACATGTTCATTTCACTGAGAAAACATTCCAAACAGGTAACTGGTTGACTGAAGGGAGAGTTTATGTTTAAGGTACGCATTGAGTTTTTCTGCTTTTCACTTTATCCGTATAAGTGACATCCTATCATTTTGGAGCCTATACAAACAAGTTATTTGCACAGAAAGCGATATCTTTACTTTGAAATTCAACACAGTCCTTTTGGTAGCTCTTTATCCGCTTTTAATTTTCCCTGCAGAGACGTCGTTTGCTGACTTCATTGTAGCTCCCACATTCAGTTGGCCTCACGTACGAAGGAAACTCGTACATTGTCCGTGTTTACTCATCATGGCAACCTCACTGACAACGCCAGACTTTCGTCCTTTCTGTGAATCTGTGTGCAGTGAATGGTAATTTCAATGGATATTTCCCTCATTGTGCAGCTTCCGGGGCGCAGGGGCGCGCTAATTCTCAAACGAGCTGTTTTTCGTGCGTGTGGGTCGGCTTCAAAATTGGTGATCCTGGAACACGATTTTGTCAGCAACGAAGTTTTTTCTCGCGTCAGATCACCAGATATTTCTAAGTTTGGATACAGAGTGATCATGAGTGGGACCTTTTTTTACCAACCAAAGAAGATGCTCGACAATTTGTACAGTGTGTGCCTCAACAAAATCTTGAAATGCATTCATCAGAAAAAAAAAAGATCAAACACTTCTGGCACTCGCGTTGCACGGGGAAAAAAGTACTTCAAAAGACATAAAATACATCTACATGGTTGAATTGTGACCGAAGCCACTCGGTAAACAGTTGGATTTCTATGCAAACGCAGAGTTGTCCCTTGTTGAAATCAGATCCCGCCAATATATCACATTTATTCTGTTGTGAGATGGGCCACTTCAAATTCAGCCCAGTGTGCACAGATGGAAGTATTGGCCCAGCGATTTCTCTTTCCCTCAGCGCAGTCATTAAATATTTGTGCACTGTGAAAATCCACATCATGACAAGGAACTGTGTGGTCATTCGAATGCCAAGAGTGTGCAAAAATAAACGGTTCCCGAGAGGACTAAAATGAGATTTTGTTGGATGTGGTGGATGCAAACAGAACTGAAAATTAGTTTTCAAGTGGACGTGTTTGAGGGCAACTGTTTGCGATAAATGGTTGGTCTTCTTCGTGAAAGCGCATTTTTCATGTACAAGGGAGATTTCAATGCAGAAATGCAAAGTGGCAACCGAGCAACTGGATTTACAGTGAGCTGTGGATTAGCTGTGTTCGTGCTTCAGGATTTCATTTTTCTTCTTCGATGAGGTGGGTGTTTCTTTTCAAACCGCAAATGGGAAGCACCTCAATAAGTAGCAAAGTACGAATGTTTACAACTGTCTCCTCATGAAAAACAGAAAACAAAATTTTTGATGAAACTGGTGCGCTGACAGGGGTCCGAACATTCGGTTGAAAATGCTCACAAACAACCGCTTGTGTGACCCCCCGCCCACCCACAAGTGACAGGTCTTCACAGGAGTGACAGTGAAATGTCCCTTCATGGCCAGAACCTTGTGCCGCTGCGAATGGAAAGGAATCTGGGCAAAGATCTATGCCCCACATCCTGTCGGTCACAACATATCTCATCGCATCATGTCCCCCAGTAATATGAAGGGGTTGAATCCAAACTGGGTTTGCGCAATTCTGACTCCACTCCTTTCCCATCCCACGAACAAAAGGTTATCCCTTTAGCTCAACAATGGCAAATCAGCCTGGATATGCCAACCCTCTCCCGCGTGGTCCCCCACGTCACACCATATCCCTCGGAATTCCTCGGCCGGAGGAATCTCAATTTCTTGGGAAGACTCTCAAAACAGACATTTCAACAGTTCTCATTTGGAAATGATTCCAACGCAGAAAGAATTGAAGATCCGTCTCTCTTTCGAGCTCGGATACATTTGGTATGTTTCCCAGAGCAACAGCATTCTTCCCAGGCCAACTACATGAAAATGTTTGATTCTGTGTTCCCTTTGATGCAGACGCAAAAAAGAATTGGAGGTGTTTTTCTGTTAGAAGCTGAGGTGCTTTTGTTTACCCCATGATAGCATTGTTATTTAGAAACAACAGTAAAACTTTTGATCCTGTGGTTCGAGAAGATTCCAAAGAAAAGAGAATCAAAGCTCTATTTCAATTGGGAGCAGATATGTTTTCAAGAATACACGCTGGAAATGACATTCTTCCCAAGTATTATAATCACAGGAAATAGTTCAGATTGTGTGAACCGAGATGGTTCCAATGTAGAAACAGGAAGGCTGTGTCTGAAAAGGCAGCGGTTCTTACAACGCCAACTTGACCAAGAATGAGCGACATAAAACACTTGCCAAATATGGACAGACATTTGTTAGTTACCCGCAGTCATTTGCAATTCCAATGAGGTCATGTCACCAAAAAATATCTTTTGAAGGCCAAGGCCTTCACACTCGAAAATGGTAAACTTTTGCCAAGAAGCAAGCTCCAGGTACTCAGCACTGAGGCAGATATTTGAACATACTGACGAGGTTTCGTGAAGAAAAATGTAACATATTTTGAAGGCCATGGCCAGGCCGACAGCAATACCCAAAAATGGTCAACTTCACAAAAAATGAGCTCAAGATTACCTCAAGCACAATAGATCTATCACAAAATCCAGGGCGGCTGCCAAACCAAGTGACCTTCGTCACCCGTCCCAACCTGGAAACTGGAGGCCCCAAGTCAACTTTACCCTGACTGCATGCAAGTTGGGGCCAAGTTGGGTTGTTCAGGGAAAACTTTCTCCACAGTCTCTTTGAATATGTTGTTGATATATGACCAAAAACATGTGCTTAGAAGGTTATCGTTAGGTGCACATCAGGTCTGAGAAAGGAAAACTTTTATGATGAAATGAGATCAGGATGACCCTGATTTTTTTTTTTCACAAAATCCAAGATAACAGCCAAACCATCACAACCTGGAAAGTAGAGGACCCTATAAGACCAACCTGAAAGTGTAAACATCCTGTACACAATCATTGCAATGTTATGGGCCAAGTTGAGTTGCCCGGGGGGTAAGGAAACCTCAAAACAAAACGTGTCATTCTCTGGTGGGCTCTTGAAGCAGTTCAGACGGGATGGACCCAGAGCTGGGCATGTTCCCTCATTGGGTCCACCAGGCACACCACTTGGTACGCATATCCCTCAGAGGACCTCACATCATCACGGCATGGATGGGGTGTGCACGGTCAAATGATTTTTGTTTGTTGTGTACTTCACAAGTGGATCTATTGCCTTGTCAAAGTCTTGTTTTATCATTTTTTCCAGCAGTCAGACAACCTGCCTTTCATCATGATGACCACCTCTTGAACCAGTTGCTTTCTCAGTTTCTGATTTGCCCTTTGCTTGCATCTCACAGAATTGCTCCTTTGACCAGTGATGGTTTGTCAATTACAACCCCAGATACAACCCCATTGCAACACACACACACACACACACACACACACACACACAAACACACAGTGATTTTTGTACCTGCCAACCAAACCTGCTTTTGTACACATATCTTGAATTGCGAGAAGCCCATTGATTGATGGTCGCGCGTAGCGGGCCATCTAGGTGAGGCTGACGGCTTAAAAACCAGTAGCATTCACGTGTGTGTCTGTCCACACTTTAGAATGTAACCACACACACCCTATACCAGACCCCCTCCCCCTGTGCCAGACCTAGAACAGGCACTAGAACACCACTCCAGACTCGATCACTTCAATCCTCATCTGCCAGCACCCTCTGCATTGACCGAGCAGCACCACAACAAATTTGAAGATTTTGCAAATTTCAAGAATTGAGAAACCACGAGGTCTTGTTCAAAACTTATCTGCCTCCTTCACCTCAAACAAACTCCAACACAAAAACCCAACACAAAAATGAGTGATAATTTCATTCTCTGTACCTCCCCTCAGGCAAGCACAAACTCAACAACAATGGTTTGACTGGAAAAAACTTGTCTTCATGTTACTCTCCAAAAAGACACTCAAAGGTCATTGCTACAACACTGCGACATGAAAGAACACAAAAATGTCCCAATTCAATTCACCTCAATTCCAGATTGAAGCTGTTGTTGAATAGATTCTATGGTTGAGCCATGTTGACACATTGGCAACAACACTGTTCTGAGAAATTCACATCCTCTTTTCTTCAGTGTCACTGCAAGTATCAACTTCAACAAGTTGTGGAAGCTTTGGCAAACAAGAAGCAGTGCTCAAGGCAACTGCAGTGCGAAGTTCCTTGCCAATAATGTCGTCAATTCTTCCTTGTCCTCCTTGTCTTTCACACGTCATGCAGGCCAGGGGGGGGTCCAGGCAGGGGGGTCCAG
>JAAUXT010127002.1_pt1 | contig 22004 bp, 16 predicted proteins | sample 7278171 | NCBI WGS metagenome assembly JAAUXT01 (sample SAMN14350112, study PRJNA611818) | marine sediment metagenome | isolation source: surface marine sediment (1.8m) | place: French Polynesia: Moorea | collected 2018-08 | reverse complement strand
AATTTTATTCTCCTATCTCCAACATGGCAGTCCAAACCTGTTTGAAAAAAAGCTCGAACTATGTGAAACTCGAATTACGAGCACTCGAATTATCCGAAATCGACCTGTACACCCCTGCTTTTTGATCAGGGCACAAAGGTGTGTGTGAGACACGGGTGAATTCGGTAAGGGAGAGAGCCGAGTTCCGTGTTCTGTCCCGCAGAGGAAGTGATTTTATCGTCAATGAGGGGAAATATGGAGGGGTCAGTCGGTACCTGTCATGACTGTGATAATGTTTCTTGATGAGCGAGGCACGGAGCAGTTCACGAGATCAAGTAGGATGCAGGACGCTGCAGGATCTGGGCTGCTGCAGGGAGTCTTTTTCAGCCTCAGAGAGAGGGACGTCCGGACACACGGGTGTGAACGCTGCTTGTGCGGAACAATGTTTCCTGTTGGGAATTGCGTTCCGAAACACGTGCAATGTTTTATGGAGTTCCATCGAGCCGCGGGCTCAGTGCAATTGTGATGGTGTTGCCCTGTTGTATGTCTGCGGACTGTTGGTTCAACAGAGGGAGGGGGGTTGACCCAAACATTGGTTTTCTTGTTTGATATGATAAATGCTGCTGTTCATGAAACGAAGTTGGTTTGCTGCCACCACCCGATGACAAAACTACGTTTCTGGCAGGCAGGCAGCTATGACGTGTTGGAACAATGGGTATTGTGAGCACACTGCCTGCTTTGGTGTTTGATCTCCAGTTTCGTTTCAAGAAAAGTTCAGCAAAAGAAGAAAAATGCCGCCTGTCCCGAGTTGCGTGACAGAAAGATTTGTGTGAAGATACAGTAACGTTTTGCGGAATTGCGGAAGAATCGAATCGCTCTCAGAAAAAGAGTTAATTAAAAAGATGCAAAAAACCAGCTGTTAAAAACACTTGATTAATGCTGTCTCAGGTCCCGGACCAAGTGTTGCTGGAATAATGAATGGTTCTTTGTACGCTCTCTGCTCAAAGATGGGAAGAAACAATTTCGGTTGCTTTTTGTTCCCTAGCAGCATGACGAAGCGAACCTCTGTTCTTCTCCCCGACCTCCACGAAGCAGGCATCTCGCTTCTCTCGCGCACTTACAGCCCTATCTGGAAAAGAAAGATATCTGGGGCTCAGACGTTAGTTGGATTCTTCCTCTTCTGCCGCTGTGGCTGCAGACTGATGGATTGATATGAATGCAGGGAGACAGGGCTCACGCACTCAATTATATTTGTCCACTGTTGCTCTCATCCCTGACTGCACTCAGCCTTTCTAATGAAACGCTCCCCCCGTGATGGGATGTGCCACAAGCAATTTGATCAATTGTTATCGTGTGAAGAATGGCATCATTCCCACAACTGATCAGTCTCCGCGGTTTCTTCGGTGGAAGGTATCTCTGGTTGTTGGTCTCGGTCCCTCCCCAATCTCGCCCCCTTTCAGATCTGATGAATTGAAAGCTCTGTTCTTCCGGCGACAAGACAGTCATTGATTAAATTACAGAAACATGGATTTTTCAGAAAAGGGTGCAGGTTTGTGTGGGTTGTGCAGTTGAAGCAGAAACCCGGAACCCGACGCACTGATTGAGGGGTGTTTTTGTTCTTTTCACAGTGGAAAATGTTTTCCTTTTGGAACTTCTATCCAGAAGCCATCTGACCCCACCCTGTGACCCAACAAAGGCTTTGGTGTTGATGTACATGGAGTGCAGACCCGAGTTCTCTGTGCGGAACAGAAAACCCCGTGTGAGGCCAATAATCCGAATGAGAAACTAACTCCCAATATGCCTGCTTAACCGAAGAACATTATCTTGGTAAAAGCCTTCACTGTTCCGCCCTGACAGCTTCCCATAGAAGAGGTAATCTAGTCTAACCGCGCAGACTTACGCGCAACAGCTGAACTGCACTGTGACTAAATATGATAGAGAAGACAGCCTGAGCCCTGCGGATGGGGACACGTCATTCACCGGGAGGTGTTCCCCTTCACAGCAATAAGGCTGTGGGTGTTATTCTGCCGGGTGAACAAAACCTCTTGTCGGCGAGGTTTTCCAACGGTGTTGATCCCTTGGAATTGGTGGCTCTTGTGCGTTGATGCCACAGGCCTCGTTTTGGCACGTTTGACGCTTGCGTAGTGGAATTGTGTGTCGTAAAGAACAGGCACTCAGAAGCAAAATCCTTTCTTTCTGCGCGTTCTTGAAAAACTGCTGAAGTCAACTTGAACCGAAAGACGTGCGCGCGGACGAAAGATGAGGACACTATGGGAGATTAGTGTGACCATATGGAGTGTCCGTGAAACAAGAAACTTCCACCGGGTCGTGTCAACCTGGAGAAGGAGACGCACACGGTGCGACAACCGAGCAGAATCTATTCGGTCACAAGCTGGTGCAGGAAAATTTGTCCTGAATGCAGAACAAGCGGAAATGACATGAAGAATCTGAAGCACTGTGTCCCATGGAGGAGCCTCGGTGAACGAGGCGCCGAGCTCGGGTGATGAAACAGCGATAAATGGATTCGGAAGTTTCTTGATTAAAATTCCGACGCCGAAGCGGAGGCGGATGTGTGGAAATTCGATTCGCGTCGCGTCTTTAGCGCCGGGTCCAAAGCTGCTCATCCTGCCATTTATTTCCTACTTCTGACTTGAGTTGGCTCCGAGAAATGCTGGGCACACACACACACACACACACGCACACGCAAGAATGTCATTCAATGTGTGATCAATGCAATGTGCAAACAGGAAATGTCAAGGCTATGAATTTGTGTTCAGCGGTATGGCACAGCTGGGCGCAGTCCAGTTTTGGAGAAGAAATATTGTTGTTTCTTGTGAAACACAAGAAGGACTCACGACGCTTTCTGCTTGTTATTTCTTGGTCTCATTCTGCAGCCATCAATTACCCACTACAGATCTTATTTCAGATAATCACGACAATACCATTAATTTCATTTCAGAGAGAAGAATTGCTTCGAGTGTCTTTTAATGATCCACCGGCATCACAACCTGATTCAATACAAAGAAAGTGAGTATTTAATTAACAGACGGAGTCTTCCAACTCCCTCCGTCTCGACTTACCAGGGCCTCACAATTTAAGACGCACAATTAAAAACCAAAGCTGGTTTGTTTGAGGAACTCGTTGCGATGTTTCGAAAACTCAGAGATTACTTTCTGCAATAGTTATTAAAATTTTCTATTTGAGATTGACATTGCAATGCGGATTTTGTTGCAGGTTTTTGCGTTGATGAGAATGATATTGAGAAGGTGTGCGCGCACATCCGGATTGAGATGCATCTCTACACCATCATTCGAGGTGAATACGCTTTTCATTCTTTTATTCTCAAAACAACAGCGAAGCTGCAGAGATCAGGGATGTTGAGGATCCCGGTCGCGTCGGTCGCAAAGATTTCACTGCAGATTTCTGGACGACATTTGTGGATGTTCGTTCAGTTGGAGAAGCGGCTTTCAAAATGACTCGATGTTCCTTCTCAAAATTTTCTTCCCCAACAAAAACACCAGAGTGACAACACGCACAAAGGAAACTGCTGTTGCAAAACTGATTGGCATTGACTTTCGTTTGGCTAATTTCCAGCTTCGTCAGAAGGGAACGCTGAATAGCAGGCAGTGGTTTTGTGGCAACTGCAAGTGAGGTGCGAAGGGCGAGTCGCGATGTATGAATGTGTCCCCTGGGCGGCGTCACGTGTTGTTGTTGTGACTGTGTCACGTGAGTACTGACGCCCAGGGATGGTGTTACAGAGACGGTGAGCCCGATCCCGTGTCCCTTCGACGGCGCCTACTACTTCGACTACAAGGACGACATGAGCGTGTTCTGCGAGGCGGACACGTCGTACGCGCAGCCGTGCGCGGGGAGACACAAGTACATGCTCAATTTCACCCACTGCGCCCCCTGGACCCAGTTCGACTCCCAAGGTACTCATTTTGCGCGGCACAGCGTCGGGGTTTGTGGGAACAGTGACGGGGAGGGAGGGAGGGAGGGGTGCAGTAAGGGGAGGGAGGGAGGGGCGCAGTGCTGGGGAGGGTGGGAAGGTGCAGGCGGGGAGGAAGAGAAAGGAGGGGGAGCGGCACCGGGGAGTGGGAGGGGAACGCAGAGAGAGGGCAGGGAGGGGGAGCAGTGCAGGGGAGGAGCATGGAGGGGGAGCAGTACATGGAGGGAGAGAGGAGCAGTGCTGGGGTTGGGGAAGAGGAGCTTGTTTTTCTTCATGTAAAATTCATGCGATACGATGACGTTGCACGTCAAATGTTTTTATTCATCCGGGAGTGTCTGCCTCCGCTTGTCGCTTTTGTTTTGAAGTCACAGTTGTTTTTCTGAACCTCGTTTTCAATGGGATCTGTCAGATGTTTTGAAATACCGCAGGAGACACCACAAACGAGCTGTCACGCTTTCTGACTGTGATATGACGGCTTCTTCCCAATGAAAATTTTCCAAAGATGATCATGCTCTGAGCCTCTGAGACAGACGCTGACAAATGCGTCTTGACTTCCCTTGCCGCTTTGACAAAAACAGATAAGGAAAGGAGGAAAATGAACAAATGAGTTTCTACGGTGATGAATGAAGATGTTGCGGGCTGATAGTCCACGTGACTGGGCCACGTGACGGCTTCTTCCGCTCAGTTGATCTCGGAGACTAAATCAGTGACTCAGGTCACTCAGTGGAGACTGTCCACAATTTCTCTCTCTCCGCACCGAATACACGCATTTCGCGCCATTTTCCACCAACTAGAGTCCGTAGAGGAATCTGAAGCAGCAAAAGGTCTGAGGCTGCACCCAGAATCTGATAAAAGACCTATTTGTTGCACTAAAAGTTCCTATGATAAGGGATAATAAGATTGATATTTGTTGACATGTGGCGCGTCGCCCTGTTGAGGTGCAGCTGCAGGAGAAACACTGCAGCAGGAGGAGGACTGATTCGGTGGAGACTTCATTGCTGCCCTGGAATCACAAATAGCCATCCGAATCATACGCGGACGATCTTGAAAACTGAAACAGCTCGTGCTGTGTTGTTCGTGACCTGCTCCCAAATAGCAGTTGCTGAAGGAGCATTGGTTCTTTCTTTCCAATTCGTCGAAGTCCATCGGATCACCAACTTGTGTCGTTCTTGTCACTGGACCCTGGTTGGTTGGTTTGTCAGGACGTTTCATGAGTTGTTCGCAGTTCTCATGCAGTTTGGAGAACAGACGAACAATATTGAAGGCACTCGAGTTTTATGACAATCTTTCACTGGAGAGCTGAAGCGGAGGGATTCGCAGACGTGTTCATTGGACCAGTGCGAGGAAATCGGGCTCTGTAATCATACAAATGTAGATTGCCGCAACGAGTCTGTGTATTGGAGAGCAGCGCCGCACCCAGATGCGATCGTGGGTGCTCGGCTCATTTCCTCCACAGCGAACGCTTTCATCTTCTGTCATTTCCAATTGTGATCGAAAAGCGTCAGGCTTGACTTGCAGGCCCTATTTTTTTCTCGCCCCGTAGCGTGCTGCGGATAGATGATTGTTTGTCGGAGCCAAAGGTGACGCAAGTCCGGAGCATCCAATTCTGTGGGCTTCAGATTACAATCTTCAGTGCACTGCAGTAAATTCAAGCTGCTTTGTAATTTGGCTTGAAGGAACTTTTTCTTTCTTTCGCTTCGTGTCTTGTGCAAAAAAGTCACGTTTCTGAGGACGATTGTTCTTTGGTTGCAGTGGTGGAGCTGGAGTGTATCGCAGACTGGAAGGACGGGTCGGACATGTTCATGTACGGGAGATTAAGCGCGCCCACCCTGCTGGAAGATCACACCAAGTACAGATGCTTTGTAAGTCAATCACTCACTCCTCAACGAGTCTAAATCAGAAACAAAGGTTTGGGGAGATGAGAAACTGGATGGATGGACGGGGCACGTTTGAGTGGAGGACAGCGAGGGAAAAAAAGACTCTTCTCAGATCGTTTTCATTGAGCGCTGTTTGCGTGCTCGCAGCGGCATGGCTTCAAGCTCTGTCACAGAAAAGGAAATAGTGCCCAGCTGGAAATTTCCCAAAATATTTCCCAAAATATCTTCAGTCGCTTGCGTCTTGGGGCGTCAGGCTTCAAAATCCGCGAAGTGACACCAGTATTTTTTTGAAACTTTGTGGCGTTGACAAACATCTCACAACGTCCCACAACTTCTGGCTGATTGACAACTGAACGCCGCCCGTCTCTCTCTCTCTCTCTCTCTCTCTCTCTCTCTCTCTCTCTCTCTCTCTCTCTCTCTTACTCTCTCATTCTCTCTCATTCTCTCTCACACACACTCCTTCCGACTCTCTCTCTCTCTCCATCTCTGACAACTGAACGCCATCCCTCTCTCCTATCTTATTTCAGAAGTACAAGGCGTACAGCAGTAAGGTGTATGTCAGCATGTCAGCGGATGCCAATTGCCTTGGAATCAGATCCCCTCACGATGGCCACATCGTCATGGATATGTCCCTAGGTAATTATTTACACGTGAAGCCGGCGCCACTGCTCACCCCTCCGGCACACCCCTCGACCTGCGCCGACCGTGTCAATGCGATTGCGCTGCCGGATCCCGGAGCCGGCTTTGTTTCGACCGACGCCTCTGGTCGTCCAGCGCTCAGCAAATAAACTGGGGGAGACAGGATAATGAGGAGTGGAATGGCTTCTTTACCAGTTGTCTCGTTACAATCACGACAAGGAGGGAAATTTCGCTTTCGCACGAGAAGTAAAGGCGCTCGGGTTCCTGGTTCTGATTCATGGCAAAGTGTACAAACGTGGGTCGTGTGTCAGCTGGAAACTCCTGAAATGTTTTGTATGATGAATGGGCAAGACCCCGCGCTTGCTTTGTTAGCTCCTCAAAATCACTTTCTTGATCAGGGCTACGTGGCAATTTTCAGTCCTGTTGATGAATCTGAAACGAAGAAGACGATGCGTCAAATTTAGGCTCAAATTTCAGACCCTACAATGCGTCCTGACCGGCAGTGCGTCTTCCCGTCGTGGCTGAGACCGGAGAGGGCGCTGCTGCACAGAACCCTGGACGGCGCCCACCGTCTCGAGTTCACTGCGGAAGGGAAGAACCTCCAGATCTCCAAGCTGAATCACGCCACGGGCGTCTTCCAGATCATCTACGACGTGCAGTGCGTGGAGGAGATCAGCAACAACGTCACCGCTGGAGTTTTCATCGCCGAGGCGCTGTCCACTGAGGACTGGTGAGTTGCATTGACAGCCAAAAGCGTCCAGTTTCCCACTGTTTTCAATCCCATAAAAACGAGAGACTGGGCACGAGACCTCAGAGTGTTGTTTCTCCCGTTGCGTTGCCATGGCAACCATTTCAAAACGTCTCACGTCTGGGAGTTTTGGTTTGTTTTTCAGTCGCACGCGGCGGAAGTGCTTGAAAATTCTCCGCACAAAGCAAAACGTCACCAAGATTTCCTTCGGAGGTGAGATTTTTTGGTTTTGTTACGTGGGGATGTACAAACTTGTGCGGTTTGGAGCACAATGCAATGCGCCAAGTTGAGATCTAAATTTTCTGACACAGACTTTGTGTTTTTGTGGTTTGCTTGTGGCGAAGACTGAAAACAATTCGTGAGAAATTTATTTTTGTCCGAAACACTTGGAGAAAGTAATCAAACAGGGAAATGTGTTGTTTCCTTCGCAGGGACTCCGACCAGTCACGTCGACTGCACTTCATCTATGCAATATTCTTCAAAATCTTCTGTGATCTCTTTCATTGGTACGTGTTTCAGCAATGGCTGATTGGCCATACCAGTAGACTATTCACTGTCTTTTCTTGCAAAAGGAGTTCTTTGCTTCTGTCAACTGAATTGTGACTCCATTGTTCTTTCGTTGCGTGCAGCGGTGCAGGGCAGGGTGCGGTGCCCCTTCCAAGGCGTGCTCCAGTCCACGCTCCCCACGTCCACCCCTCTCTGTGAGAACTGTGCTACGACTCTACAAGTTGGATGCAACAACTCACACAGCTTCACCCTCACTCAGTCTGGTGCTACCAAAAACAAATGTAAGTCAAAACATTGAGTTGTGCAATGTTACAATGTCACAGAAAGCTGGCCACATTTTTTGGCAACTTTGGGTGTGACTGGAAGCGACTCCGCCCGACACTGATGTGGGTCCAGATCGAAACGGATTGTGTCGGAGTATTTGGCAACTGAAACGAGGGACCAACATGATTTTCTCTACAAAAAGCGACAATAGCAGATCAATCAAAGGCAGCAGCCCAAGTCTATCTGTCTGCGGGAAGGAGGCGAGTCTGTAGGATGAAGGACTCTGCATGTTCTGTCCACAGCCCATTCAGCGGAGCTACTCTGCAGAAGCAGCCGACGGGACAAGAAAAGCAATATTGTGGTGGTGCAGCGACAGCGAGCTGAAGATGATTTAATGGGGGCCCTGTACTGCCTGGTAAGTGTTGCGCACTCCGAGAAACCAATGAGTGATGTAATGGTTATTGTATTCTACCAATTTGACCACCATCGCGCCCATTATGAAAGCCAATAATAAAATCGAATGCTCCTTCGCGCCAACGAGGGTTTGACAGCTATTGCTCAATTGGCGCGTGTCTGAGTGGAATGGGACAAAAGATGCGCAGAATTGTGTGGCTGTTACTGTCCCTCAAAGCTACAGGACTCTGCAGACTTCGTACAGGGGACAGTGTGAATCGTGTCGGGCGTCTCCCAGCCATGCTGCCCCTGCAGACCTGACACAGTGGGGAGTTAAAAACACGACGTTTGAAATTGAAAACGTCAACATCAACGTCAAATTGTTTTTTTTTACAAACTTTGATTTTTCCATATTCTAGAAGTGCTTCTGCCTTTGCAAAACATTGTTGAATAAAAATTGACCAAGAACCAAGGTTTCTGAATCAGAATTTTTCTGTGTAAGAGGGTTTGAAGTTGACGCGACGTTGAAGTTTCCTCCCCAAACGTCGACGCCTGCTTGAAACACCAGACCTCAAGTTCTGCGGCATTTCACCTGACTGACTTTGTGTGGACGCCTTCATGGTTCCTACACGATGTTCTCAGCGCAATTTCTCCTCAGTTTTGAGGGAGTCCTCACTCATTTCGCGGGGGCAGTTAGCAGCTCATTGCAAGTCGTGCAAGGTTCTTGTGTGAATGCGAGTTTGACTTTCTTTTTCTCGCAGAACGTGAGTGAGGTTGACAGAGGGTCCGTGCTCGTAAGTGACAGCCTGTCGTGCTTCGGGTCTGAAGTACCTGCGCCACTTTTCTCCCCTTCTCAAGTGTCCTTCACACAAAAACACGGTACGTGCTTCTGCCTTCAGCGCCAAATGCACGCAGCTTGATCGTGCAAGAAAAGACTTTCATGGGCCACGTTAACTGCCTGGTTTTTCAGGTGAAGAAATTGTGTTTGTCTTGCAACTTGGCGTTTCTTACCTGGATGATTTGACTTTCAGCCTCGTGTACAGCAACAGAAGAACGCACAACAAAACGGCCAACGGTGGTGCAACGGAGAGAGAAAGAAAAGAAACCAAGGAAGACAGAGACAGTCAAAAATGACAGAGGAAAGGAGGAGGACGACAGAGGAGTCATCTCGAATGACAAGAGACAGAGTCCTCCTGAGCCGGACGTGGAAATCGTCCTTGACATTGATGGTGAAAACGACACGTCGGACACTGAACCCGAGAAGAAGAAGCAGAAGCCTTTATTCACGTTTTCAGAGATGGCGCGAAAGCAGAACCGAATCTTTGTGGTGGCGGACATCGTGTGCACTGCCGTGTTTGACATTGTCTACGCCCTGGTGAGCAGATGACTACAGTGTGTCCATAGCACTGCTGGTCAGGACGCCAACTGTGATGAACCCTAGTCGACCGCACTGAAGCTGCTGCGACAAAAACACGACTAGTTGAACCTCAAAGCAATTCCTGAAAAAAGCAATCACGAGGGGTCCATTTATAGACGCTTCTCCGCAGCAGGTCGTCAGGTGGCGCCAGAGTCATCTGATACTCACCCAATACTCACTCCTGTCCGTACTCACATGTCTGTGGCTGATGCACACATCCAAAGTCGCACACAACAGGCTGGTTCCCAAGTCCTAGTTCCGTTTCCGAGGCAGGTGGCCAAGTCGCCTCGAAGCGCAAACTGATGGGAGTGGCCGTGGGTGAAAGGAAACTGACACCTTGTCCACGACAATCAAGGAAATAGCGACCGACATTTGAAGCTGTGCGCACGACTAAGAGACCCTCGCTGAGCATGTGGATCAGCAAGTCATCTTTGGTGCTAAACGTGCATGTATTTCTGTCTGATTGAAAACTGTGTGAAAGTGTGAAAAAGAACGCTTTGGAGGTTGTTGTACTTTTGTTGCTCACTTGTTTTGACCAAATTTGCAGCTTTCCGCTGTTGTCTTTTGTGAGCCTTGTTTTGTGATGTGAAAGTCAGTTTGGTCCCAGAGAACATTGTTTTGATAAATTATTTGAGATGAGTTCAGTGGGGTTTTTGGACACAGACAATTGCTTTTGAATTGGTACAGTTTGCTTTGTTCGGAGTCCTGATGTTGGTCAGTTTGCTTTGTCCACCACATAGAAACAAACAAGGCTTTTCGGACGTGCGCAGATCAAATATTGGGTTTCAGAGAGATTCTATTTGGAAATGTCTTATTTTGATGAGGGGGTTCTGAACGCAATTCTCGCTTCGTGCAAACGCGTGGTCAGTCTCACCAAAGCAACATGCAGAGCACAACTGTGAGCGCGAATAGGCGAAGATTTCAGGGCGCATCACTGTATTTGCCATTCAATGATGATGTACAAAATAAAGTATTTATTGCCAGCATTTCTTACAATTCCTAGAAATTGAGATTTGTTGATTTTTTCATGCTCTCAGTTTCCATGTCAACTTCAAGAAAACAACGGAACACATGATTCCAGCCGAGAAGTTTGACAGAATTTTGCATTGCATCGCCATATTTTTCACACCCGGTGGCGTTTTGAACGGTCCTCACCGGATCCTTGAAATCAGTCAGATCAGGGAAGAGTTTCAGACGAAAGGTCCCTTTATCCGACACAAAAAACGCTGTTTGCTTTGGATTGAACGAACTCAAGACCAAGTCTGTGCTTCGTTCTTACTGGCTGCGCAATTGCGCCTCGGTTTGGATATTGTGCGCGGTGTCCCACCGTCATTGTCCTGATGGGTGCGGTCGTGTGAGAAGCCATTCTCATATCCACCAGCGTGTTGCGTCTGTTTCTGTGGGTTCTGCCCCAGGAACCCGATTTCCACTTGTGAAAGTCAAATTGACAAGGCAAGAAGGTGTCATTCAAGCGATACGACTTGGTGTTATCAAGGCATCATTTTTGCAACCTGCGGTTATTGAATTACAAGCAAAGTGGCCGCGGTGAAAGCGTATTGCGGCTGGTAAATTGAGTCTGAGTAATGAAATGTGACACGTTTTCCAATTTCACCTCATTTGATTTTACTCTACCGCTCGCTTTTCATAAATTCTATTTTAACTTTCCATTCAATGTGACTCAGGCGAGTTTGAGGAAAGTCCCCAGAATGAGTGCGTCAAAACGGAGTTTGAAAAGAAGGAGACTCAGAAACACCGCAGGATGCCTCCGCAGAGGCTCAGTTCCAGATCTTGTACTTCTTGCGAAATTGGCAGTGGATTCAATGTGGATAGGAAAGAGGGTGGGTTCCAAAGCCAGCATTTCAATATTGTCTTCCAATGATTGTTGGAAACATTTCCCCCGCTCATTCTGACTCCAACGTCAACCCTCTCTGCGTGCGGTGGTGTAACGGTCCCCAAAGGGCTGCTATACCCAGAAGCCTCAGGTGTAGTAGTTGCCCAGGTGACTCCGTTACTCAGAGGCCTCCCGACACTCGATCCATCACTGGTATTCAGATGAGACCTGGCCCTCTGCATGGGTACCGGTGGTCCCGGTATCGCGAGGCATGAGTACTCTGAAAACTGAGCGCACCCCAAACCGCGACACCGCGGGTTTGTTTGGAATCTGGAAATGAAAACATCGCAGATGTTCCCCGCGGTTCCCCGACTCGAGACGGAAATCCCTGATTTCTTCCCTCGCAGAGAAAGACGGCAGATAATTTTACGGCAATCAGACAGTTGATTTTGTTGGTGTCTCCACGCGACTCAAGAATACTGATGAAAGGGACTGTCGGGCGGCTTTCATCTCCGCTCCACGGGAAGCGAACGAGATCAAGATTCAAGTTCAGTCTTGCCTCCAAAACAGCCTCCTCATAGCAAAATCTTTTTCAATTTTCAATTACATGTCCCAGCGAAAACGCGCGCCCGTGTGTGTGCGTGTGTGTTTTTGTCACGTGGGTGTGCGTGTGATTCAGTGTGCTCACACGCGTGCACCACTCTCTCTCCTCTCTCTCTCTCTCTCTCTCTCTCTCTCTCTCTCTCTCTCTCTCTCTCTCTTTCTCTCTGTCTCTGTCTCTTTGTCCCTCTCTCTCACACACACGTACACACATACGTACATACATACACACACATACACACACACGTTTTCGTGCATGCGCGCGTGGATTGGCCTACGTTCTACAGTGATCTTCGTCTTGATCTGAATCCATTTCGAGAGAACGCGCGACACAACACGGCCCAGTGTTCTGGTAAAGTGATGCAGTGTCCCTTTGGAAAATGTGCGCAACAAAGTCTCATTCAGCAGCAAAGTTTGTGTTCCAACTTTTCACTTGAAACTCTCTGACATGAAGCAGAATAATCACGCCTTTGATCATCCATCTTGACATCCAGACAAAGCTTCGCGCTGGGACCCGCCACCCGGAACACAGCCCCAAACTAGGTCACGTCCCGACACCCCCATGAAACTTTCAATACCTGTCCAGCGCTTCGGCTCCGAACCACGAGGATTTCTGGTCCTGATCCTTTATGATATGAGCAGATCCGCCGTCATACATCACCATAGCAGTGGCATGCCCATACACTGAATATGTACGGATGATTGTTATTAGTCCGAATCGTGATAAAGAAAATCTATGGGAACCAATATCAATGGAAAGGCTGGAGGTTGTCGGGAGCCAGTCATTGTGCCGCACAAAAGCCCCAGGAAAATTACCTCCACTTCTTGTTTGCTCAAATACTTTGGCAAAAAACTAATAAAAGGGTCCCAAGCCAGGCAAAATGGAAAACCGAGGCTTGGTAGAATCACACTGATTTTTCTCAATTGGAAAAGCAAGACCAGATTCCGTGAGTCCAGATTTGGCGAAATTCAATTTTCTTCAGTGGAAAAAAGTCGTGCGTTCAAGAAAATACACGAGCGCAAGTCTGCAGCCGAAACCACTTCCACTGCCGCTGCAGTTGCTGTTTTTTGGCAATCTTCACAAACTGTGCATCGTGATTCTGGCCAGGTCCCCTGTTGATTTAAGTTTGTTAATTTTACCCTTGAACAATTTCCAATTCCACAGCCTATATTCCACGCACACTTTAATCAGACCACGGAACACTGTTTGAATGATAATAGTCTTGTTACAAATGCCTGGGAAGCCATAAAGCAGCATCCCATTCCCCTTCCACGGGCTTGAAAAACTTGTAGGAGAAACCTCCGAGCAAATGCAAATGGGATCTGTTCCCAGATAAATTCCCCTCCAATTGATGTTTTGTTTAAATGATCAATTAATCAGACAAATTAAACGAGCGTCGGCTCGGTTTAATTGAATTGTTCGGCGTGTGAGGTTTTGTGTTACTCGTGGCCTCATTTCTCATGCTGGCGACGCCATTGCGGTTCCACGCGCGCGACAGCTTCCCAGCTCCCCGTTGTCAACATCAGTTTGTCGCACCGCTGGACCTGAACTGTTTCCTGCTTTGACACAAATTCATTTTTTCTTTGGAATTGGAAATGGGCACCACTCGCACCAGGGATTTGATGCACGCAAACGGTAATGGTACACGCCTTGGGAGTCCTGGGCCTTTGGTGGATACGAAAGAATATCCACTTTGGATTCCTTTTGCTTCACTGCATCGCAAACGTTTTTGATTGAAACCACAATTGATTAACTCACGCCCGAAAAGTCAAGGGAACGGAACATAAAAATCCCATTTGGATAATCTGCAATCTCATTGGGATCAACAGAAATATGTCGCGAAAAGATAACAAAAGACGTGGACTGGGGATGGGGGACACGGAAATGAATCTGGATGCTTTGAGACGAAGTATCAATATCCCGAAGCTCTCAACCCAGTCCAGGGAATCAATGAAGCGCGCTTCTTGTTTTTGTGCGCGAAATTGAAGTCTATTCACTTCAACTTTGATGGCTGAGAGAATTTCCTCGGCTTTGACTGGGGAATCCAGTGACACCGCGCTCTCCCCCTGAGAGAGAAATCTCTGAACTCTTCTGATTGAGGTGGAGCTCCAGTTGGGAGTGTGCACGGGTTGCGCTGATCTTGCTGCTTTGGGTATTCGTTTGGGGGCCCCCGCAAATTTTGAAAATAAGAAGCAGTGCTCAATGCAACTGCAGTGCAAAGTCCCTTGCCGGTAATGTCGTTGATTCTTCCTTGTCCTCCTTGTCATGCAGGCCAGGGGGGGTCTGGGGGCAGGGGGTCCAGGGGTGGGGGGTCCAGGGGCAGAGGGTCCAGGGTCATGGGGTTTGGGGGTGGGGGTAGGGGACATTTCATCCCCCTTGCCATATATTGCACTACCACATGGTGCTTCGCCCTGTAGGGACTTCGCACAACTAGAATCACTAAGATCCGGGGAGCCTTCACCAGAAAACACAAAAATGTACAGTGTGTTTCGAGGAAAATAAGATCTCGACAGAGCCAGCCGTGCGTGGTGTTGTTCTTATGGCCATCAAGGGATCGGAACTGACACGGAGCCACCCAACTCTTTTCCGCTTGTTGCCCTGCAGTGTCCATCATAGCGGAAATGCTGTTGTGGTTTCCGATACAAATAATTGCGTTCAGTTCAAATGGCAGCTCTGTTTATTGATCACAGTCCAGAGATGCCCCCCTCAGCGGCACTCGAACATAAATTCTTCTTCGCAACACAGTGGAAGAACTTTAATTGGACAGAGAATGGAGTGTCAGTTCCCGACATAGATTTCATCCAGTTGTTGGGATTCGGCTCTTGGAGCCTGGTCAACTTTTGCTGTGGAGAGACAGGCCGTCTTGTCTTTCAGCGCTGAGTTCCCGATGCCTGGAAGTCAATTTGCTCTGGGTTTTTTGTTGGTGCTGTCATAATTTTTGGCAGCAAATTCACCAAATACTCGTTTCTCTCAATGTTTTGCGGCGTTGAGTGAACATGCCTGATCTTGACTCAAACTGCGTGTTGGCTGATAGTCTCTGTGCAAAAATGGAGCAAGGAAAAAATACCCATAAACTCCAAATGTTCCAGCAATAACCAGCAGCTGTTCAGCATCTGTGCTGGAATCTGCACAACCGCCGAAGTTTCCGCACGTTTCTGGCCCTCCAAACCTGAGCATGCACATTCCCACGCGTTTCAAAATTGAACAGACTGAACAGCTGAAGGTTGCACAGTGTACATTTCTCTCTCTCTCTCTCTCTCTCCCCCTCTCTCTCTCTCACACACACACGCACACACACGCACACACAAATTGGGCAGCGTATGATATTTTGGGATTTTGGGAGCTGTAGATTCCCCCAGAAAGACAAACACAAGCAAAGTACGTCGGATTCCTTCTTAATTGCTTTGCTGTCGTGAAAATATTTTCTGAGGTAAAAGCCAAATATTTTCTCGATTACGGCAGATTGCAGTTGGAAAAACATTTGTCCAGACAGAATTGCATGAGGGGACAATGGAACAAAAACAAAACAAGGGGAAAGAGTCGTCCATCTTCATCAGAGTCAACTCGGCGTGTTTGGACGGTCATTCCCCTCCACAGATCTTTTCTCAGTGGTCATCGCTCTCCACCGATCTACACAAGGGCAAACAGTGAAACTTTCTCCAACTTTTTCGAACCTCATGACGTGCATCACTGACCCTCCCCCCCCCCCACATCTAACTCGTGCTTCACAAATGCAAAGGAAGTTTTGAACAGTCTGTTGTCTCAATGCATATTTGGTCCTCTGCAGGTTGGCATTGTAATTGACGCACTGCCATGGCAACGACTGGCGGGACAACACAGAGTCGGAACAAAAACAAACACCAAACTTCTTGTATGCGACACGGGTTACTCAGGCCTCTGGTCCCGACGTACCAATGAAAATGTATCAGTCATCATCAGGGCTGTCGGGGGGAATCCGAGAGACACCAGTGTCTAATTAGGGCTGATGAGTCTCTGTTGATTTAGAGGCGTTTTCACCGTCCGACAGAAACTCCATTCCCCGAGTCCCGAGACCATTTCCTTGGGATGTAAATAAGAGAAGCAGCTCATCGAGCCGCCGTCTGTGCGCAGGGAGAGAGACTTCAGTAGGCAGGTTTGGCGCGCCCTGTGTTTTTGGTCTGTGCGGTGCCCCAATGTCAGATTAGCAGCACGTCCAACAAAAACCAAGAATGACGTCATTTGGCTGTTGATGACCAGTTGCTCTCTTTGTACAAATTTAGTTTTTGCACCATTTATCTGGCACGTGGGGTGTGTTGGAGGAGACCGGATGGACCTGCTAAATCTCCCGTGTGTGTGTGTGTGTGTGTGTGTGTGTATGTGTGTGCTCTTTTTGACAAATTTTCAAGTTTTTCAGTTGACTTTTTTGTTCTTGTCACTGCTGGTAAGAAAAAAGAAACCTCAGACATGATGACGTGAAATCCAATCACTGCTGATCCGGCGTTTAGTCGCGAGGTCCTTCTCACTCTCTCTCGAAATGGGCAACTAAGCTGTCACATTTACATAATTGGCTGCCCAGCTTCATGTCCCTCAATCACTTGTTCTTTTGACACAGATAAGAACCAGGGTAATTCAAAGAATTCAGTGTTGCGTATTTTCTTTGCATTCCACCGACGAGACAGAGTACCAGCCAGAGCGCAAGAGCGAGTGCACGGGGGAAACATTTCAAGTGCGCTGAAGAAATTCTTTTTAATTCTTCTGAAACTCGCGCGAGTGTATGGCAAAACAAAGAAATTTGTTTGAAAGAAATTAAATGTAGCCACATAACAACACAGCACTGCAACCATTGTTGTTGTCAGCCAAGGAAAATTTTTCAATTGTTGACGGATCAACGTTGGCGGTGGAGCATCGCCATCTTGTGCCGATTCTGCACGAGTTCACTGACCTGGACCACAAAAGGCACTTCCGGTTTCTTCGTCGTGACTTTGGTATCATTTGTTGAGCTGGGAACTCGCAGGTTCATATTAATTACTTTTTTCCAAAAGGGAATTGAGGAGAATCAAAGACAAACAGCGTTAAATCATCCCTGTGGGTGAAGGTCTTTCAATAATCAATCACAGGATGACAGATCCTATTTGTGAAAACTTGTTTCATACGTATCTGTCTCTGTATCGTCCCACAGAGGAGATGTGGAGATAATGGTGCAGCCCTGTCTGTTGCGATCACACATTCCGAACAGTTTTGTTCTTAATCAACGATGACAGCTCTTAAGTGATTTACACGATCCAGATGGCACGTGTGATCATTACAAAATAGGCTCGGGAGTGAAATTTATCAACTGCAATGGCACTCCATTGGTTCACTAATGACACTTTTGTTCCAGAGTCCAACGATTATTCAGTGTTCATATTGATATTGCAAACAGCATGGGGTCTGTGCGCATATCTCTACACGATGCGTGCAGCGACCATCTATTCTCAGTGTGGTTCCTGGTTACAGAGTGACGATGGTTTGGATATTCTGGGCGACTTATTCGGAAGACAAAAGGACTGATAAATGTTTTCATAAAATTGTCCAAAAGCAAGCCTTCTATTCTATGATGCTTCTTTGAAGACAGGAGAGATAGAGAGAGAAAGAGAGAGAGAGAGAGAGGAGAGAGAGAGATGAAGGGAGTTTGTGTGTGAGAGAGAGACAGAGAGAGAAAGCGAAAGAGAGAACGACTTTCTGCAGGCCTTCTGTCCTGGAATCCAGTCAGCAAAGAGGCACAAATCTGTGTCCGACTGGGTGCTGCGTGTTGGCCAGACGCGTCAGTCTCCATACCTCAGCACAACCTCGGTCAAAGTACCAAAATACCAGTGGACCTATCCAGTGTGAACGCAAATATGGAGACCTTGTACCTTGCACCCACCAAGTACCTTTTTTTGTGACCTCGGGCTTTCTTATTCCTTCACACCACTCAGCACAACTAAGAAGGAGACTCCCAGTCCCGACGAGAAAGGCTCCACACCCCGCCTGCCATTTTCGAGAGTGTCTGTAAAAACACATTTCTTCAAAGGTGTCATGGCCAGACACTTGTCTCGGCGCAACGCGTGTCTCAGTGGCGCGTTACACCGGAAAAACATGGCTGTCAACTGAGCAAACCGCAGAACTGTGATGAAGCGGCGCTCAGGCCGGTATTCTCTCAGCCTTTTCCCCAAAAGAGGACGGGCTGTTTCCTAACAATGACAGATGGACCATCAAGAAATGCAAAGTACGTGCGATCACTGCCAAACGTCCCCGCGAGTGATACTTTTCAATCCGAGTGACACCCTCCTCGAGTCCAAATGGAAACGAAGTTGTTCAGCCGATCTTAAGATTGCACCCATCCAGACGACATCTCCAAGTTCTCTCCTTTTGAGTTCTGAAACTTTGGCTGGGATTGTCTTTCTTGAACAGCTTGTACGCTGTTTAACTTCCATGTACACAAAGGTATTTTGTTTGGAATTGTGTGTATTTTTGTGATTTCGTCAGCAGCTCTTGCAATCGCCTGCAGTGGATGGTTTCATCCACAGATTCTGCATTTTGGTCAAATGAAATTTTGCACATTGACATCAATCTCGTTTCTGTGAAAATATCACTTTTCTTTCTTTGTATAGGAAACGACCAAGGGGCCCTGGTTGGTGCCTGGTCCTTTTGTTGCCGGCAAAGGCAGAAAGAAACGCAGACAGAGCAAGGGGTGTACTAATTTGGTGGTTGTGCGGTGAATCCAGATTGATTCCTCAGTGCCCGCGATCCTCCGCTCAATCTGCATCCAGATAGAGACTCCCCCACCAGCCGCGGAGCGACCGCTTGCTTCAAGACACACGAGACGCGGAAAACAAAGGAGTTTCGGTTGGACAGGACTGGAATGAGGGCCGGTGGACCACGAGATTAGACCTGTGTGATCTTCGTTTCAATTGTTGTTCTTCTTCAACGAGGGAAAAGTCAGGCCATCCATCCATCCAGGATCGATTTTGCACGCTCCATTATCTGACCAAACCAATTTCCTTGTGATTGTTTGTTGAGCCACACAGGTTCTCCGAGCTGGATTTCAGGCGCTTGTCCTGCACAGGATTTTTCATCTCTGTTCCTCAGCTGTGCATGGAATCCGTGTGCCATCGATGTGGAGTTCGAGTCTTAGACTTCGCAAAAAACAATGTCGTGCAGAAGAACAGCAGCAAGCCAATGAAGAAAGGTGCTTTTTCATGATTTTAATCGATTTGTTTGTTCTTCATAAACAAAACTGCTTCCTGAAAATCATTGTTCAAGAGAAGCAATAACATATTACTTTCCCTGCATTTGCTTTTGCGACGAGTTTGGGAGTTCAGTTTTGTGCAGAGAATCAAACAGAACCGCGAGTTCACACAACTTATGCCCATTCTTCAGTGAACAGCGCGTGCGGTGTTCATGGTCAGGCCGACATGGTTTTCTCCATCACCGCAAGGAAGGAAACACCCGAGGAACCATTCAGCCAGGCTCATGCAAGTTTGCTCAATTGTCATGGCCATTCAATACGACTTCGGTCGGACAATGAATCAATTCCTGCTACAATCAGCAAGTCATGCAAGAAAAAGCAACACACGAGAACTCCACGCTAAAGGAGCTGCGCAGATCTTAACTTCGCCCTTCGTTGCAGCGTTCAGCCAAAACCACTTCCATTCCAATGGTGTTGTGTCTGTGGATTTTTTGTCTTGTTTATGATATTAATTTTGATGTTGGTTTATTAATCCCAGGCGGGACGGAGGCCTGTGGAGCTGAAATGTCTGCATGGTCACTCATCAGAAATGAAAGAGAGCAGAAGAGCAAGTGGACAACTTTTTGCCATTTCGTATGATCTACGAGAGACAGACAATACGTGCGATACTTTCCAAATGAATCTACGGTGGGTTGATCTCTTTGCGAACCAATTCGACTGAACGCCAATACATTCAAAGCTTGACCAAGCCTTTACATCAAAGACTTCGAGACAGTTGCATGGGGGGATCAATTCTTGCATGCCGAGACACGTCAAAATTTATCTCCTTGAGAACAGCATCAACCCAGAAAGAAGGCGAGTAAAACTGAATTCCCTGGGCCTTTTGCAGCCAATCGCTTGCGCCTTGAGATTCCAGTCGACGCGTCACGGTGGCATCAGATCGATGTGACCAGCTTCCGAACACAACTCGCTTCATGAAGCTGCAACTGAAGGCTTCGTGCCGTGGCTTTGTGATGGAAAACGAACTGCACGCAAAGGCAGGATGATTCCCAAAAGGGAAACGCGCAACAGCTCTCTGTTCTGGACAGATGTTTTGGCCATAGGTTTGACCTGTGTCTTCTGGAGCTTCTTTTGCACAGGACTGTGTATGAACAGTCGCACGGCACGGATTTCTCCAAGGAATGGAGATTTCGATGAAGGACTGAATGAAATACAACACTTGATTGACTTGGTTGGTTATCAGTGATGAAGTGCGGACGTTTTTAAATCTATCTGTCTTGGTTCGATGGCTGTGTTTGTGCCTGACTAGTGTGTACCAGGACCAGACAACGACCAGGACCAGACAACGACCACACTCCAAGGTCGTTGCGTGGTCCAAAAATTCCAGGACCAGGCTCCGACCTGCCAGGAGGTTGGAGCCTGGTCCTAAAAATGTTTAGGACCAGACAACGACGTCATTGTCTGGTCCTGAAATTTCAGGACCACACAACGACGTCGGAGAAATGAACATTCCGGTCGGGGTCTGGTCCTGAGACACCGGCAACGCCATTGTTTATTCTGACAACAAAGGCAAACAAAAGTATTTTTCTCTCAGGAAATAAAACAAAAGATCTCTGAAGCACCACACGGGCGGCAGGTGATTAGGCGGGTTCGATGCGTGATCGGCAGCCCGGGAGAGGGAGGTGGGACGCGTGCTCCGAACCGCCGTGTTGGACCAGGTGCGTGCGCCAACACAGCGGGGGAACCTCTCCGCCATAGCAGATCATATTCCTGTGATCAACGAGCAAGCAAGCAAGGAAAACCTCGCTCAAATTCTCCCCATCTGTTGGGTTTTACTGCCAAGGAGAAAGTTTTACCTGAGCAGCCGCATTGGTAACTGATTTCCCTTTTCTCTGCGCGTTCGTTGTTTCTCTTCTAAGGAGCTGCCAGATCTTCTGTTTCCGTGATCAATGCTTTGAGCGGAAGAAACTGACGATTCTGTTGCAATACGTTCTGCGTTCTGTCAATGGATGGAATACATAATGAAAAAGACAATTCGTGACTCTTTGTGGACAGAGACATTTGATATCTTTGCTGCTTCAGGATATTGAATTCAAGACCAATTCCACCGATTAGACACCGGTCGTCTCTCTTTTGTTTTCGTTTGCGGTTGTGCAGGCAGAAGTAAACCCCTGCTGTCAGTTGTGTCGTCCCAAGTTTCGGCAGCCATGCCCTGCAGGTTGTTGCCGCGTGGATGAGAAAAACAGCGCTCCAAGTTCCAGCGGAATCAAAAGCAGGGACCTCGCCTCCCCCCACCTTGAAAAAGACAAGATGTCCTTTGGTTTGGTTTGCACCCCAGGTTTTCCTGTTCTAATCTTTTCAAAATGTTTGAATGTTTGAAGCCAGGTTCCCCACGACTCAAAATATCCACCCCCCAACCCATTTTTCAGATATTTTTTGCTCAGTTTGAACCCAAATTTTGATTAGCCAGGTTCGGCAAACACGAAACGTAGATGTACACGTGAACGTAGACGTACAATCTCACCCTGCAGGCCACAGTACAGACCAGAATTATGTCTCTTTTCAAGAAGGAAACAATAGAAAACTATTTCAACAGTGTTTATTGCTTTT
>JAAUXT010074228.1_pt1 | contig 22014 bp, 24 predicted proteins | sample 7278171 | NCBI WGS metagenome assembly JAAUXT01 (sample SAMN14350112, study PRJNA611818) | marine sediment metagenome | isolation source: surface marine sediment (1.8m) | place: French Polynesia: Moorea | collected 2018-08 | reverse complement strand
TTGACGCTCAGCATCAGAATCTGGACAGAAGTGCGCCACTATCAAAATTATCCTAGTCAAGGCACCCCCAATTTGCAGGTTATTCACGGCCCAAGCAGAAAACCTTCGCACTGTCATTTGATTTTCTTGGATAGCACAGGAAGAAGTTAGAACCAGATCTAGAGCACAAATCGTGTCATACGAGCGACGTCTGGAGTCTGAAACAGGGTGTGGCAAACTTGACATGGAACACATAAACTGACATGTAACACGGGAGCCCCAGCCCCTCCCTCCCCCGCGGTCAAGATTTCGAGAAAAGATTCATGCACAAAACACAGTCGCAAAATGGGGCAACTCGTAGACACAGATTCTAGATCTACTCGCAGAACTTTGCTTCACCCAAACCAGCCGTTTGTTTGGTAAACGGGAAGGTGGGGAGCATCGAATTGTTTGTACTTTACCCCGCCCCACCTCTCCCAGTGAAGCAACCAACAGTTGGTTTGAGCAGGCTAGACTCTGAACGTTTTTTGAGCCTTCTTTATCGCTCAGCGATTTCCCGCACCTTGGTGCTGGCGTCAGGTTCCGAGCATGCCGCTGCAGTCTCCTCTTTAGTCAAACCTTTAGCTTCTTCAGCCATCTTTGTAAATGAGTTGACACCGTGTACTTAGTCACAGAGACCCACTTCAAAGATAAGACACTTCTGTTCGTCTCGAGTGTTGCCTTCGCCCTCAGGGGGGTGTTTTTCCAAAACGGTGGTAACTTGGCTGTCAGTGATAAAGTTACCAGCAAAAAACACTGGTACCCATCAGTGTTTTTGTCAGAAAATGTCAGTGATATCTGAAAAATTATCAGTGTTTTTCCAAAATATCAGTAATTTTTATATATTACTGGCAAAAACACTGGTAAGTACCTGACTTACCAGTAAAAGTTATACCTGGTCAGGGGCAGGTCTAAATGGAAAAACACTGGTAGGAAACACTGGTGATTTTGAGTGACTTTAACAGGGATATCGGGAACTTACCAGCACTCTCTCGTTGGAAAAACACCCCCCAGAAGCCCATGCAGACGTCGCGCGGTAGATGTCACCGGCAGCAAAATGTTCCCGCCGTTAGATTTCGCTCAACAAATTTTCATCTGAACTTTCTTCGTGACAGCTGGCGGATCCACGGGCCCAGCAAATACTTTTGGGCATGGATTCAAGTCCACGCAATTTTTCTTTCAAAGTCAAGATTGGGCCATGGTCTCTTCAACTTTGGCCCTGTTCGATTTGCCAACCCAGGTTGCCGGTATCGATTCCGAGCAACCCAAACAACCCATCTCATCAATTGGCAGCTAGGCTGCTGTGAATCGATCCAGATTGGCCAAAATCCGCTTGATTTGCACCAACCCATTGCAACCCGGGTTTCCAGATCACTCAAATCGAACGGCGCATTTGTTGACAATGCGAGAGACCACATGCACTCTGGCATTCCCCACCCAAACATCACGGTCCCACCTTTTTATGGCGTCAACAAAATGCACTTTTAACATTTATCAGGGCCATAAATTTCTGGTTAGCATCAAGATCTCATTAGGTTCATAAAACACTCAAGGATGATCATCTTTTTTGGACTGAGGGATGCGGCCTGTTTGGACAGTGAAATCACAACAGACCTTCAGAATTCAGGATGAGTTCCGATGCGTCGTTCTCCAGTTTCAGCGACAATAATGATCAGGAATGTTCAGGGAAGCATGCCGTCCTTTCTCATGAAACTCCAAATGGGAAGACAGGTACGGTGCACATCTGCAAACAATGTTTTCAATTTCTCCGTGGCAAAAATTGACCAAGTCAGTTCACCTTTTGCGTTCAGACGATGATTCCGCTGGTGTTTGCGTCAGAGTTTATCGCAACACCTGTGAACAGTATGGAGTGTGTGCGTCTTCCAAAGTGATCCGTTCCTTGGGTGCAAACTCTAGTACTCTGGACTTGGGTTTCTACGGACTGGAAAACAAAGACGTAAAGCCTCTCGCCTGCGCTCTTTTGGTGAGTGAAGCCGACTTGAGGCCAAAAAACGGCCCAAGAAGGCACCAAACCAACTATGATGGGATGAGCAAAACCAGTGCACTGTCATTTGACTTTGAATTTCCTTCCTATCAGACACTGAAATACATCCAACCCAACTTGAGCAACCGTTTTTCATTCAGACAACTGTGAGCATCACAAGACTGAACCTGTCGAGCAATGGAATCTCTGCGATCGGCTTGTCGTACCTCTCGAGCGCGCTCTTCGAGAACACTTCGTTGACACATCTGGTCTGTACTTGCATGCTGAGACAAACGCCCCTGCGTGAAACATTTCGGGGACAATAGGGAGTATTTTCCGGTCAATGTACTGCAATCCTTACATTTGTTCGCCTCCTCCGTGCAGGACCTGTCGAACAACGCGCTGGGTGAGCAGGGTGCACGACTACTCAAGGAACTGATGCTCACTGACAAAATTCTGGAAAATCTTGTGTTGGAAAGTGGGTCGGCATCATTGCTAGCGTTGGAGATCATCTGTTTGAAACACGGTTCCTGCCGAATGTCCGAGATACAATGTCGTCGTTCTTGTTTTTTTGCCACCGTGCAAGCAAATAGTCTGGTCACCCACGAAAAGTTTTCAATTTCAGACTGCGACTTCGCTGACACCAGTGCAGTTCACATTGGACACATGATTGAGGTACAATCTCGTTCCCACGCAGCGGAACCAGGGTTGGGAGAACTTTGATTGAATCATTTACTGGTCTTCCTCTCCATTATTGTAAATGGGGTGTCTGCATGAATACTCGGCCCCTGAAACGGACAAAACTTCTGCGTCCAGTCCATGCGTGTTGCAAGCCTCTCACGAGAACGACGTGTACTCGTACATGAAGCTTCGAAACCTCCGACCGCAGAAACAAGATACATGTAACACTGAAAATGATTCTGATTTCTTCAGTTTTGTTCGTTGTCTGCAGTACGACTTCAAATTTTCTTCACTATTTTCAGAGCAACCAATTTCTGAAAGATTTGTGTCTTGCAAAAAACAAATTTGGAGAAAAAAGTGGCAAAATCTTGGGGAGAGCAGTTGGTGAGTTGCTTGCAGTGACACAAATCAATCGAAATCAGCACCGAAAGACTTGGGAAGATTCTTTGTCTGTTCGAAAACAACGCAAATGACGATGTTTTTTTTTTCCGACGACAGGCAAAAACGAAAACCTGATGAAGTTGGACCTGAGCTGGAACCACTTCAGACTCGGAGCAGCGGTGGAACTCGCAAAGGGACTCGGTGAGAGATGTTTTTGTGTGAACTCTGCTTGAGGACAACGAAGAGAAACATCTGTCTTCACTCCATTCAGTCCACAAACACAAACGAAGGATATGTTTTGAACTGAAAAACAAAACCTCCAGGTATCAACGAGAACCTTCGCAGCGTGGATTTGTCGTGGAATGGTTTCAGCGACGCCGGAGCCAGAGCCATCAACAGGGCGTTGAGCAAAAACTCGACAATCACACACTTAGACTTGACATCAAATCGCATCTCTGCGGAAGGGGCTCTATATCTGAAACAGCTGCTGATCAAAAATGACACTCTCCAAATCCTGAAGGTCAGAAAAGCTAAAAGAACCGAAAGGTTCATTCCCTTTTGGTGAAAGAAGTGCAGAAAATGTGCGTGTGTCAGTGACCCATCAGCATCCAATGTTGTTTTTTTCTTCCTGCCGTTTCAGCTGAACATGAATCCCCTGCGTGAGATCGGAGCAAACATTTTGTTGGATGGACTTATGGAAGCCAAGTACTCTTCGCTGCACACTTTGGAAATTTTGGTCATTGTCGTCTACTTTTGAAAATCTGTTTGCTGAACAAATCGCAGCAGTTTGAAGACCTGGGCAAATCTCGAGTTGAATGATTTTTGCAGCCACCCTTTGCATAGCATGTGTGCAGAACTTTGCACTTGTCTTGCACGAGAGGTACCACGAGAGGGTACCAACCACTCCTTCTGTTAATTGTGTTCAGAACACAGAAGTGGACGCGCCCTTCCTCGAGAACCTGAAAAAGATCCGAGCAGAACGTGTCCTCAACGTCAAGCACGGACGTCACGTCAGGAACTTCGATCCCTACGAAGGACACAGAGGTGCGCTCGGTAAGAACCCACTTCAGGGAGTCAGTTCTTGCAGTGCTTCTCTTTCAAGCACAGGAAAATCCAAGAAACAGTTCTCTCAGACACCAAATTGACAGCGTGGTATTTTGCTTCGTGGCTTTCAGATTCCCTGGACGATCCCTTGGCACTCCTGATGGAATACGTCCGGCAAAACGGCCTTCGTCTCAGAGACTTGTTTGGCAAGTTCAACAAAACCGGAAAACTGACGCTGACTTACGAGGAGTTCTACAGAGGAATGCAGGTGAGTCTGTTCCTCAGTCCAAAGAAGGTTCTACCTATTCCAGTGTCTTTGGTTCACGCTCATGTTGCTCTGTAGAAGTTAAAATTCGTGAGACATGCAGTCAGATTACGCATCAAGACACTTGCAATCGTGTCCGAGTGTGCATGTCTGCAGCAAGAGAGCAAGACGTGCGTCACGGAACAAGCGACGCATCTTTGTGTTTCAGGCGGAGGAAGTTCCTCTGAATCGCGTGCAGCTCGAGAAGCTGGCCAAGAAGCTGGACACTGGCAGAGATGGAGAAATAAACTATGGGTATGCTGTGACACTTGCTTATTTCGTGTTTTTGTTCCGTGAAACAGGTGTCCCTGGAGATACGTGCAGTTTTGCCAATTCCAATGTCCACCTCGCAACCTTCAAAACGAGTGACATAAAACCCACATTCGACGAACCGCCGATCATTCAGCAGAAAGTGACAGCGCATTTCATCAGTTGACTTTCAAAATTTTCAGAGAGCTCATCGAAGGACAGAAGGAATTCCGAGAGAAACGACGAAGCACTTTGTTTGGAGCAGGCCTCGCCTTACCGACTGCGGTCAACAAACGGTCGTCCCTCAGTTTACCCAGGTACGAAAATGCTTGACACTAAAAGCAACCACAATGACCCTGAGAAGCGATCGTATCAAACTGAAAGTTCCGTTGGATTGCAGAAGATCATCAGTATTCAGCCCCCGACGCAGCAGCGCAGCACAGTGACGCGCACTCAAAATGCAAGAACTTTTGAAGTAGCCCTATACCAGGAAATTTCGCTCAGCAGACTTGTGTTGGAACAACAAAAACGCTTTTATTTATCTTTGAAGAATCTTGTAAACTTCACAACAGAGTCAACGCGAGTGCAAGAACGCATGAAAATAGAAAACCGACAGACAAAGTCACGCCGACATGAGGCAAGTTGTTGGACGGTGACGTCGTTTTTAGAAATAGACCTATTTGTTGCAAAAAAATATTTGCTTTTTTGAACGATAAACGTGTGTTCCTTTCTGCTTTCTCCTGAAGTTGCGTCCATGCAGCCATGATTTCATCAGTGTCATGAAATATCCTCAGTTGAGCACAACTTCAAACAGATATTTTGGTACATGTTCAGTTTTGACAGTCCCAGTGTCATGGACGAGCTCTGACCGCTTGCCAGCAATTCGGTCTCCCTTTCTCACACAGGCTGAATTTACACCACAAGCAAATGAGCCCTGAAAGTGGCGCGTGAGCGAAACAAGGAGCTCACATAGATTCTCTCTCTTGAATGAAAGATATGTGTTCTTTTTGTTTTTGACTCAGTGTTCTCAAAATGAATGTTCGAAAATTGCAAAAAACAGATTTTTGCCGCTGTGAATGACTTCTGCCCAGGCAGGATCAACTCGTAGGTTCCACCGATTGCGAATGCGCACGCACACACACACACACACACACACACACACACACACACACACACACAAATATTTTCGGGCCGAAAACCAACCAAAGGCCAAAAACAACGGTCCAGGAACCTATGTCTACAAGCGCAATTTCTGGGAAACTGCAAGGCGTGGGTTCAACATTGCAGCAGTTGAGAGCACTTGTCAATTCAAGTACACGCAGAATGATATGGACAGGAACACAACCAGACTTTGCCAAGTGCTTGTGCATTGTTCACATCACATCGTGGTGCAAGAAAGTTGTGTTTGCAAGTTCTTTGGACACTAAGCTTCTTTAATGCTCTTCTTTGGTTGAACAGTTCTGGTTGTGCACGCGCGGCAGTGGAGGTAGAGAGATGCTCCTACGTACCCCACATGTTTTGCTCACGCCAGCGATACGTAAAAGTCACATCACTCTTCGCAGCAGGACCACGAGACGCTCATTGAAGCCTCGACACTGTCCCTCGTCTCAATCACCACACGTCTCTCATTCACCGCCTACAACATGTGAAAAGAAAGGCAAGTGATGACAGTCCCTGAACATCAAGAGGTGAAACGCACGGACAAGGACAGACACACTTTCACAGACGGGGGTGATAAGTTCCTTTCTGAAAGCAACTGCCCAAGAACGAACCTTTTTCAGAATATCGGTGAGTCCACTGAGTCTTGCCGGATGCACCCTGGACAGATCGGTCAGCTGGTTGGGATGCGGAACTCGAGTCGATTTCAGCAAATCCTTCTGTCTCTGCAGCTCAGACGCGTCCACGCGGAAAGTCCCGTCGTCTACCAGAATGGGTGCTTGTACGTTGCGCAGCCTGTCCGCCTGAGGCTTCAACCGAGCTTTCTGACTGATCAGCTCAGAACTATCAAAGTGTCCAGTTGATATCTGGTCAGTGGCTGTTGATTCGGGGTGAGACGCAACAGACGAGCAGGCTGATGTGCTGACTGAAGGCACTGGAGGCGGCACTGGTGGTGGGACGGGAGGCGGTGGCGGGGGGATCCTGGGCTCGGCTGGGTCAACATCAATCTTGAAATCGTAGGGATTCGAACTCTTCACTGCGGGAGGAGAAGCTCCAGCGCACACGTTGATTTCTGACCACGCCTGGGATGTGCGTGCTGCATTTTCATCAAGCTTCCTGAACGTTGCAGCTGGTTCCAGAAAATTTAGATCCAGTTTTTCCAAAGCTTCAACAGCGCTACCGACAGTCTCAGTCGTGCCCAGTCCAGAGGTGGGCGCTTCGCTGGAGACGTTGTCCACTGTGTCGGTGACGAGGTTGATGAGGGTGCGGGAGGAGTGGACGTCGTCCAGGGCGGCAGGGGGCACCCCGGCCGCGCGGAACAGTTCGCGCCACTCCACCGGGAAGTGCAGCTCGTCCAGCTGCGACACCACGTCCTGTGAGGAATGCGTACGTCTTTCGAACTTTAAAATTACCAAACCATTGCAAGAACGCAAAGCTTACAATTGCGACAAGACACTGGCAATACTTGACACGAATCCTGCACCTTGAATTGGGGCCTCTTGGCAGGATTTTGATCCCAGCATTTCTGGATGAGTTGCGCCAGGCCGAGCGGACACTGCTCTGGTATCTCAGGTCGCTTGTTGTTGCGAACTCTCTCCAACACCTGCAATGTGACCCCAGGGACTTTGCATCAAACGACACAGTGGTTGGTCCTGTGGAAGTGCTTCCGTAAGTCATCGCAGGACACAAGACCGGACGTGGAGAAACGACTGACCTGGTATGTGGAGCAGCCTTGATACGGTTGTCTGCGAGTCAGCATCTCCCAAAGAACGACGGCAAAGCTGAAGACATCCGCTTTGGTCGTGACGTCCCTGGCGTCAATCAGCTCCGGCGCCATCCACGCTGGCGTCCCCTTCACGCCCTCCTTTGCTTTGCTTTGATTGGCAACCTCCGCTTCGTGCCTGTAACATGTGGGGACTGCATCATGAAATCGGAAACACAAATGAGACAAGAAGTTGGCCACAAAGCTCCAAACAGGAAGCTAGCAGAATGTTCAACTGAAACTGGTCTCTCCAGCGGAATCAGAATTGGGAGGGGTTCGATTCCAGAGAGGGTCACGCCCACACCAACAGTTGGAACGCATTCAATGCCCTGATGGAATCAAAGGCGAAGCGTAAATCTGTTTTGCCTCCCAAATGCACCCAAGAGTGCATGGACACAACAATAAAGAATGCAACAAACAAAACGTGAAACACATTTGATCTTCTGAGATACCGGCCTCTGTGTGCTATTTGGTCGACATTTGCCAGCTCTGAAACTGAATTCTTTGCATAAACGCGAAACATCTCGCTTGTGCTTCACACTCGGACGCAACCAAAGCTGTGGCTGTGACTCACTTGAGCTTTGAGAAGCCGAAGTCCGCGATTTTCGCCCTGAGATGCTGGTTCAGCAGCACGTTCATAGACTTGAGGTCTAGATGTAGGACGGCCGGTCTGTGCAGGTGCAAGTAGTTCATACCCAGTGCGATGTCTCTCGCTATCTGGAAGAACGCTGCGTGGTCCAGTGCTGGTCTGAAAGTAACAAACTTTGAGCATGTTTACACTGAGCAACGAATGGTCCTCCCAATCTGATAAAGTTGACAGAAAATCGTGCGCAATGGTTTCAGCAGCAGCAGCAGCACGTACACTTGCAGATTGTGCAGATAGGCATGCAGACTGCCTCCGTCCATGTACTCCAGAACCATGAGTGGCAGGCGTCCGGTTGTGCACACACCGATTAGCAGCACAACTCGCGGATGACGCAGTTCTCTCAGCAACTGAACCTGACAGCGAGACAAGTGTTCTCCACTTAGCCTCTGTGGATCCAGCGGATGGGCGGTACAGGGTCAGTTCATCCCCCTGCAGATTGATTTTTGCCGAACAGCCCGCTCCGATCAAGTGTGACTCTGGTTTGGTCAGGGTCCAGTTTGAAGGTCGCGAATTGGTCTTGGTTGCCTGACAGGTGATAAAATGACCATGGGTCACAAAGAAGGCGCCCAATGAAGCTGTGTGAGACTTGGCATGAATTACCTCAGCAGCAAAGTAATTCTTGTCCTGAGAAGACAACGGAATCTTCAGCTGTTTCACCGCTGCGCAAGATCCTTGAAACTGGCCTCGGAAAACGCACGAAAATGTTCCTTCTCCTATCAAATCTGCAATCAGGGAACGTCTCAAGTGTTCACATGAAATCAGACAGATCTTTTGTCTCCCAAAGAAATCACAATTTACACACTTTGTAAAAACCAACACTCACCCGCCTCTGAAAACAGGACTTCATTTTCTGCTATTTCGCACGTTTTCATCGGATCCTGGTGCTTTATTCTGCTAAGTTCCGATTCCAAATGCCTGCAAAAACGAGTTGGTCTCCACGCACATTTCCGCGTTCCGCGCACTTTCCGACAAGGGACAAGTCATTTTCAGCTTCGACATTACACCAAACCTGATCTGCTTCCGGTAGTCGTCCTTCTGTTTCCGAACTTCCTTGAGAATGGCTTGTTTCGTCATGGCAGCACTCAAAGGTCGTTTAGCACCCTCTGATGTTTCATTTTCCTCTGCTTTGCTGATATTTTTGGGTCTCGCGTTTCCCTGACAAAAGAGACAACATAGATCCAACCTTGGTGAAAACCATCTTTGAAACACGTGCTGTTTTTTGAAAAAAACGTTTTCAGATTTCCCATACATACAGGTAGAGTAGGTGGAGTCCGTCCTCCGACTGCACTTGCAGTTCTTGGACGCGACGCTGATAGGAGTTTGTGTGCAGATGTTTCACTCCCCGTCGCCAGTATCTGCTGCTGGATCTCCTGTATCTGGCTTTGCAACATGTCCACAAGCTGCCTGGTCGCTGGGTCGCTGTCCGAGTGTTGTTGCAGTGTCTCAATCTTTTGAAAACAAAAAAGCGAGAAAAAGGCTTCGTGACGTGTTTTCTAATCTCAAATGGCACAGCAAAGGTGTGGAGTTTATTTGCATCAACTGTCTTTCGGCAGCATGAGAATCGCACTGAAATCTTTGCTCACCTGATGAGTCATTTCCAGCAACAAACTATCCAGTTCTTTCTTGCTTTCGTCGTCTGCGAAACGATCATCCACATTGTCTGTGGCAGGAGCCAAATCACTGTCATCTGCAAAAGAGCCACATTGAGCAAGTTATATCGAGTTCGTTCGAGCACGGTGATCTCTTGCATCGCACCCACTCTGCGGCAGACGCAGCAGAGGGATCATCTTCAGCCCGAGAATGATCACGATTTATCCTTGGTCAACAAACAAAATACGCACCATTGTGCTCCCCAGGCAGGCCGATGTGCGCAATTGACATGGCCATGCTCTGTCGTGCAGACGGGGGTCTCCTGAGAATCTTTGCATCCACGGCAGCAGAATTTTGCTTTGGCGTCACAGCAGACAGAGGTCTGCGAAATGCCTTTTTCTTTGCCTCCTTCTTTTCGGCTGCTTGAGCTTCTTTCGCCGAGAAATCAGTCCCGGGAAATTTCACCTCTCCGCGTTTCGACTCTGGTTTCTCGCAAACGTTACCCTGTTGGACCGACTTGTGTTCAGTCGAATTTTCGGGTTTCCTCAACGGACTGTGTTGATGTTTGATTTCGACTGACTTCTCTGAAACAACTTCAGTTGACTTCAGACTCTTCGTCTGAGCCTTAGTCTTCGAGACTTTCTTCAATTTTTCCTGCCTTTTCTTCTCTTTTTCCTTTTTCTCGTTCAGAGTTTCGATGGCAGCACACAACACGTTGAGAGGTCCCAAAGCACTGACTCCCATCTCCCTGAGGTCATTTCTTCCCAACAGAATCGCGCTGTTCATATTGACTTCATGTTCAGTGAACATCGCGACGTACTTGTCGATGTCCTTGAGTTTTAATGTCTCGAGCCAACTTTGAACTTCAGGGTCACACACTTTCATGGTCGTTTCGTCACGGGCCGGCGTTTCTGAACTTCCTGAGAGAATTTCCTTTCGTTTCTGATTGGTGCTGCTTGTTGAGGGTCTCGATAACTTTGTGTGGTCCCTCTTGACTGAGCTGAATTGGCTTTTCATTTTTGAAGTTGCTGCCTTGGCTTGAATGTCATGAGCGTCCGCTCCTTTCCTCTTGGTATTGCGCTCGGCATTGACAACATCACATTCCGCATTTAAAGGTTTCTTTTTTGTCGTGCATTTCGAAAGTTCCTCAGCGGTTGTTTTTGTTGACGTTTTGCTTGAATCGTTTGCAACCATTTGGGCATCATCAACTTTGAAATCCTTGAGTTTCTCGTCTGCTCCAGCCTTGTGGATGAGTGACTGCAACGCCTTTGATTTTGCCTCCTTTTTTGCTTGCAACTTTGGGGTGTCATTTTCTCGTGTCTTCTTCGTCCCAAGGTTCACGGAAATGTTTGCTTCTGATTTTGTTCCGCGTGACTTGCCCAGTTTCTTGAAAGAATCCACACTGTTTGTTTTGGACCTCTGTTCACCTTTGCCATCGCCATCAGCTCGTCCATCCGTGCCGCCGCTCAAGAGGGAAATCTCTTTCAACTTGGCTACGTCATCCGATGATTTACTGGACACGGGAAATTTGTCTTTGACTCTCACTTTCGTGGCCGTCGCGGAACGATTCACAGCAGACATGTCTGATGACTTCTGACAGTCGAGGTCTCCCAATGATTTGTATCCGTACAGACTTCCTTTCTTTCCATACTCCCACTTTGGACGTCCATCGTCATTTCTGTGATGAAAACCAATGCAATTACCAGACAATGGATCAGCGGTTTTTCTTCCGTGCGTCTCTGTTCGTTCCCAATCAACGGCAACCTCTCAGGTTCAATGCCAACACGAAAATCTGACCAAAGTGCCGTTCAGGGAATTACGAGTAGTTTTTGATGAATGTATTGATGAACAAGTTGAAATCAATCCTGCAACAACAGACGTAATTTTCGAACCTGAACTTTCCTTCTGCGTGATCAATCTGATGAATCTTAGACTTTGATGCATGAGAGGGTGCGTGCGAAGCCAGGAGTTTTTCCAAGTTATCAATGTCCCTCGACAGTTCTTTATTCTCCTGCGCCAAATCTTTGTACCTTGAAAGAAAACGCAAGTGTCACTTCAGTCACGACTGAAACACGACCTGATTTCACATCTGAAGCCGACCCGAAAGAGACTTACTTCTGAGCAATAGCTTTCTCCTTCAACAACGCCATTCTTGCCCATGACTCCCTATCTTTCGAGCTGCCTCACGACGACTGTCATTTCGAGCAGAGATCTAATCCTGCATGAAAACACAGCAAGAAAAATCTGAGCACGCAACTGCATGATCATACGTATCAACTATATTTTCTAAGACGTCATTTCTTCACGTTGTCACAATTCTCAAAGCATTTCTCATCGAATTCGTCATCAATCACTTTCACAGAAGATGTCCCATTGTTGATCTTTCAATCAGTTCTTCACCGGTGTCACGGCACATTGAACACTGCACTAAATTGAAGATCGCTCACATCAGAATTTGGAATGCTTTTGATCGAATTTGGAATGTCAAACCTTCTACTTCTACACCCACCCGCCACAGAGTCCACAAGCGTTTTGAGCAACCAGATACTGACAAAAGTTTCCGTTCGCTGCTCTGGTCCGGCATGAACATACGAAAATGTCAAATATATCCGTAACCACTGTAAACACATCAAATCCTGTATTATCGCCCACAAGTTATGTCGTGTATCGCTCTGCCATTCCGAGCAACAAATGCTTTATGTCCTCCTCATGAGCACTTCAACTCTAATGTCCGTCATTGAAAGCCACAGCAATAAAAATTAAAATGCTAACATTTTGCGGCCATTCAGTTGGAATGTTAACCAAGATAAAAGCTACACAAATTCTTCAATGGCACATGTCGAACGTTACAGAGAAGATCGTGTCCCGCCACTGCTCAAACACATTTCCGGTGAACAGATTTGCTATTTGCGGCTGGTTGTTTGTTGTCAACAGTGAAGAAAGTGCCAGTGGTGAGAACCTGACTCACCTCACAGCAGGAACAACAGGTGCTGTAGGTAGATAATGAAAATGGAGTGTTCAACGAAGTGGGTTGGAAATCCAACCTCCTGTCGAACTCACTGGATCCAGATCTGCGTGAAGTGATGTTCGTTCTTGTCTTTGCTTCAGAACGTCTGGTTTCTTCGGTCTAGATCTAGGTCTGGATCTCTCTGGCTCCAGTCACGATGAACCAGAGATGTTCGACCCAGGGCATCATGAAGAACGTGTACGACTTTGTGAAGATCCTGGAGACTGCTCACGGCGAAGCGGTGCAAGGCTGGAAAGAAGTCGATTTGCAAAACGCCTACAAATGGGCAGACTTCTGTGTGCAGGTGCGGTGCGCTTCACCTGTCTGCAGGTCCCATATTGACGTTTCTACCAAATGACGTCAAGACGTAAACGCATGTTCAGTTTGGTTTTGCTTCGTCGAAATACTCGTTTTTATTTTGTGCAAATGCAGTTTCAAAGATTCTTTCCAGCTTTTCGATCGGGCTGAAGGCAAGCCATTCAGAACGGATTTGGAGAGGCATATGCGTTCTTTCAACGAATTGTCCTGGAGTCTCGGAGATCTGGTGATTGACATATATCTACTTCAATCGGGAAAGCATCGTCTCACCAAGGTGCAGTGTTTTCTACGCAGAAGAATCGTTGTGTGCATTGCATCTTGTTTTCACCATGGGCAGAGGCGTTTCGGCGGTCCCATCCTTCCAGTCACAGAGGTGTGTCACATCGTGCGACCGCCTCACTCGAAAATACGAGTATGTTGCACGACAAAGTAACGTGACGCCCTCCCACCCCCACCCCCCGCGGTATTCTCGAGGCGCGTGTCAGCAGGTGTTTTCACCACACATTTTCAAGAAACTTTTGACATCCCGTATCACTGGACTTTGCTCTACCCTTGTGTTCACAGGCTTTGCTGCAGAATCCGCATTTAACCACGCCTGTGTTCGACGAACTTGTTCGTCTCAGTGTTGAAGAAGGGACGACACAATTTACCCAGGTGTCTCATTCGTGTGATTGACTTGTGCGTGTTTACCGTGCAGTGGTTTGGGTACAAAACCTCAGTAAATTTGGGCCTGTTTGAACGAGTTTGATTCGCACTATTTTGTTTCTGTAGACCATCACTGAATTGGCAACCAGACAAAGTGCCCTTGAGATGGGAACCCAGGTGCTCAGTGAGTTGCGTTTGTCGACTCAACTCTCAACAGGGAACCATTCGCTGCTCGCCCAAGGCTCTTTGCTGATTCGACATGTGCGATCTATCCTGGAGACTGCTTCTGATCGACGAACCAAGTAAGATATTCCAACAAAGCGCTGCAGTGTGATTTTTAGTGTGTGTGCGTGTGCTCAATATTTGTTGAAATTGTTGATGTGTGTCTGCAGAGCTGTGGAAGGTCTGAAGGAAAAGTTGACCAACATCTGTCAAGACGACGCGGGAGTGGTGAGTTCTGCAAGTTTCTCGATTGTGCAGAGAGAAGGGTGCGATGCGATGTTATCCACAGAAATCATTGGAAGACGGTGAGATTTGCTGCCCAGAAAGCCAAAGCTACAATTGTTTGCTTCTTTGTGTCCGCATCAAATCTTGTTTTCGTTTTGCAGAAGTCGTTGTTGCTGGCGCTTCGTGTGCGTCCAGTTGATGAAGGAGACTTCGGCCGGGCCAAAGATTTTATCGCTTCCCTTCTGATGTCCATCTCCAAGGAAGACACAGTTGTGAAAAGGTAGGGGCGCGGGAAAGAACTGGCACGAACCTGCAAAACAGAACAGTTGCCGTTTGCACCAAATTGTATTTGCAGCGTAAAGTGATTTGGTGATATCAAAGAAAGTAACTAGTGTGAGGTTTTCAAAACTCACACACTTCGCTGCTCATGATTTGCAAGCACAACACCTCGATCCAACTTACGAGTTTGGCTTCTTGTTTCAGAAGGATCTTCCAGACGGACAGGAACATTCTGCGCGCCTTGGCCAAAGACGATCCCAGGTTCAACGAACTTTTTTTGCAGTATTTGTTCGACAGATCGTCACAGCTGCAGCCAGATTACTCCAATTTTCCCGTGAAGTGGAGGTAAGGATTTCTGTTTCAAATGCGACAGAGAGGGGGGGACAGAGGAAGAGAGTGTTGCGTGCATGTATTTGTGTGTTTTCTGCCTTGGTGAGTGTGGTTGACGGGGACGCGTCTTGTATTCCGACTGTCTCTGCGTCTGCATTCTTCGCGCGTAACACACCGACTGCGAAGCCAAATCGGCGCGTTTTTTGCTCATTTGCTGCTTGAACACCAAAAAAGGTAACATTCCTTTGTTTTCGTGAACAATAAGGCCATATTGCCTGCTGGGCGCGTGTCTACACGAAGCTTTTCTGTGGTCTCCCATGTTGCCCTAGAGCAACGGCATTTCAACAACTTTTGAATTGTGGTCACTAATCTGTCAGACGCTGTGTTCTGAAGGTCTGATTTTTCACTTTGCAGGTGCCGCACCAACAAAAATGTGCTGGACCCTCAGTTTACGTATCACGAACTTTGTTGTGAAATCAAGCATTTGCTTGAGTGCAGCACGTTGGGCTTGAAGTCTTCCCTTGTTGAAGAGCTGTTGGCAAAGGCAAAGGAAAGTGACTTCAACGTGTGGAAATGTGTTTTGAAAGACATGGGTGTGAACGTGTCCAGTTGAAGCTGAATAATGAAGTTCCTAGTTTTGTTACTCGAGGGTTGTCGTTCGGTGCACCTCGAAATGTTCGGACCTGCTGGTCAGTCCGACAGTTTGTGTTGAAGCTGTTCCTCCGCTGTATTTTTGGACGCGCGACGGGCCAGTCACTGGTGTTCATTCATGTGGAAACGTTTCACAGTTTAGCTTTGGGGAAGGGACCACAGACTGAAATCTGTTGGGTGTGATCCGTCCCTACTGCTGTGCATGTGTCTTCGGGGATGTGTCCAACAACGAAGGTGGTCAGCGATCCCCCCCCCCCCTAACTCAACATGGGTCATCACCAAAAAAAAAAATTTTTTTCTTAAAATGGGATAAAAATGATTCTGGCAAAATTTCATCAACTGTGAACGTTTCTATGGACCACACGCTTTTTAGGCGTAGCCTTCTTGTTTTTGTCGTCCACATGTTTGCTGTGCTCACAGCCCGTCGCGTATCTTAAAAATGCCAAGGTTCCTGTTCCATGTTGAAGACTTGAAGTTGAATTTGCTGAAATGGTTGTAGAAAGTCGTCGAATCCATTTCATGTGAGCCACCGAAGTGATGTAAGAGTGCATTGCAACTGGATATCTTTTTGCGGAAATTTGGTGCGAAATTTGAATTCATGCTGCAAGATGTCACCGTTGTTTTGATGGTCTCGTCGACAAAAAAGAGCAAATCAGACAGTTGTTGAACGTGTCCTGTTGAGAACACGCGGAAAACTGTGAAATTACGACAGTTTACAGGATCCGTTCCTTTGTGTCTCCAACTTCAGCACTTGTCGGAAAGACACGCAATGGGTAAAGAAGCAGTGCGCGTTCTAGACAACTGCTGGTGTGGTCACTGGATCAGGAACTGAGACGTCATTCAAAAAGAAAGAGTCCCAGCTGTATCTCAAGTTGCAACTGATTCTGATTGAAAGAATTTTCTGGAACAGCTTCCTCTGCTTGCCTCAGGATTTGCAGAATGAGACCATGGGATCTCTGATTTGACCCAAAGAATGTAACTCTTCATCTCTTTGCGTATGAGCTGAGACATTTAAAGTTTTCCACCTCAACAATGGGTTCAATGGAATGAGATTGTGAGATCCAAGACAGTTTCATTGCAACAAGAATTGAAGCTCAGTATCAATTTGGAAGTGATATGTACGAATTTATGATTGAAAAGAGATTTTGTGGTACAAGACAATTCCAATGTGAAAGAATTGAGGTTCAGTCTCAATGAGGTGCTAAAGTATAATTCAAATAAATTTGGCTGCAGAGCGACAGCATTCTTTTCTGGAAGCCAGGTCAGTGAAGTAAGATTTGTGGTCCAAGACTTTCAGCCCAAAAGAATAAAAATTTTCATGTTTCTTCCATTGCAACAGAGTCAGTGGAATGTGATGCTTCAAGTGTTCTCTCAGTTGAAAGCTGAGATATGAGTAAAATTATTTTCTCTCAAGTTTTGGTGCTATTTTTTGCTGAAAGGCGAGCTTCAGAAATTTACAGCACCAAAAATCAAAACTCTAGTTCCTGGATGCTGAGTCCAGACAGGATTGTGATGTTGGGTCTCGGAATTCCTGAGATGCTTCAAAGCGTGTTGAGTGTGTTCATGGGGGAATGGGTGGGAGAAAACAAATTGACAAATTATTTTTCAAAGGGCCGACAACAATAACAAATGTTTGGGACTCCAAATCTTCGAAAAGAGAACACTTTCTGGAACAGTTTGGAGAAAGGTGAATGACATAACTCATCACTTGTAAGTTGAACCGCGTTTAACTGAGAAGAGATATGATATGTAATTGGTTGGGGGGTGGGTGGAGATTATTGTTGGGCAGCGAATTTTTGCAGTGTCGGTGAAAGTAGGTCTGTTGTTCCTTGCGAAAATTTTGTAATTTGGGCTTCTGTCAAAATAATTTTGTGGGGTGATTTTGTTGCTGGGTGACGTTGTCCAGCTGCGCTTCTTCCGTGACGGCGTTCCTGTTTACCGTTTTGTGGACCATGCTGACCTCATGCTGAAAAGTTCTGTTTCAATGCAACTCGAAAACTGACCTTTCCGGTTCGCACGTGCGCACAACACTGGCTTCGTACTGAACGACTTTTCCATCAACCTCCGAAGGTAAACTACTCAATAAGGACACTCGTGGTCCCCTTGGCAACCGCCCTGTGTTGTGGTCTGCACCGTTGTGATATTTCTTTCTCTGTGAAGCCTTGGCTTTGTAGTGTGTCACACATACTGGGAATTAAACACATAAATCCCGTCAGTGAAGTCCCTGCGGTTGAGATAAAAGTATGTGAATGCACTGTATCAGTTCGGTGCGTCGATGTCGGAGAGGTGGGCGCGAGGTGAGGCGGTGCGCGCCGAGGTAACGCGCACTCGGCGCCGTCGGAGGAGCGCCACCTCCCAGATTTATGTTTCCTGCTGCAGAGGGACGCCCCAATTCTTTGCGTTCTTCAAAAAAATTGTTCACGTTTGTTGTTCTTTTCCCAGGCCGACAGGGATGGGTGTCATTTGAGAGAAACTCGTGTCAAAGGTGGATCTAACTGGTGCACGACAACCAGTTGCCTCTTTGGAAGATAAACACGTTTTGTGCCACATCTTCTCAGTGTGTTTCGTCGCTTCAGTTGAAACGGGGGCCGTGCGAACTGCGAATACCACCCAAGTAGATCGCAAGATCTTAATTGGATTATTGAGCAATTCTGCCTTGTGGTGCTGAGGTTCTTTTCGTTGTGTGCATCCAAGTGCCATGCAGCGGAGCAACAATTGTGCTTTTCCGTTCCAACTGTGACGACCGCAAAGTCAAAGATTTTTGACGCCCGCGCTGCCAGATCTTCGCAACAAGTTGAGGGCGGATCGCGCTGTGTTTCCGGTGTGAGCAGAATGATTCGTCACGATTTGCCTGTAATTACGTGATGTGCATATTTCCTGCAAGTTCCTATCAAGATTTGTGAGATAAGAACACATCATTCATAATTCGCAGCAGCTTGGAGTGCGCCTCCGGGTCCGTGCGACTCGCTGACCTGACTCTTGTCCCTTTGTGTGCGTGCGTTCTTTCAATGCCCTGCATGCAGACGCTGAAACGAGACGGTATCAGCTGACGCACGCACATCTCGATGCTGTGAACAACAAATGGAACGAACGATCAAGAACAACAGTTGAAACGAAATTTTGTATTGTTGTCGGAAATGGGTGAAACATTGAATTTGCTTTTTTCTTGCGCGTCGAGTTACTTCTGGAGTCTGTGGAATCCGACAGCAAGATCACAACCCCGGAGATAACAGAAAATCCGACATCAGTTTCGTCAGATCGTGCTCTCATCGGACGTAACTTTGCCAAAAGAGAACAAACGTAAGCCGAACAGCAAAAACACAAAGCGAACAACAAAACACTCTTGCTCTGTTGTGCTTGAAGCTTATTTGGTCAACTTAGTGGCACGATTCGTCGACGATTGTTCGACCCTACCACACCCGGGCATTGGCCAAATACAGTCAACTGATCAACTGGTGCAGCTTTCAAACTCTGTAAGGTTGAGCTGTTTGCAGAAACAGCATGGACTTCGCGTCACCAGTCGTTTGCGTCAAAAACTTCCGTCAAGTAGCAGAGAATTAGCTTGCACATTTTCGACATTTACGGTACTTATCTCGCATGTATCAAAAAATTCATATTTTCGTCTTGTTTCGAGCATGCATCGATAAGATAAGTGTTTGAGAAATGCAGATAAGATCTTGTCACTGGAGATACAGAAGCCTGATTGAATGTGCGAAGAACAAAACTTCTTTGGGCTTCTTTTTCTGTTGATTGTGCTCTGAAAGTTTGCAGGTTTGACCAGAGAAACAAGACTCGTTGCGCAAATTTGAGTGATTCTGTATGTTTTTCGACTGTGAGAACGAGCATCTGCGCGGACTCTGCTCTGTCCTCACTGCTCTCACTGCTCTGAACACATCCTGTTTCTGGAAAACCTCAGGACAGGGGGAAAAGTGAAATGGAGAGAATCGTGAGCGTTGACATCGCGAGGTTTCCTCGTCATTTATCTTTATGCCACAACTCCAACTTTTTTTCGGGGTAGTGTTACAAAGTACTGTGTAATGTGGCGGGATCTGAGTGATCTGTGGTTATTTAGTGGTTGACCTTGCAAGGATCACTAACAGATTTACCCCCGTGTGCTTCTACCCCCGGCAATGTTATCCTCGTGAAGGTCCCTCTTTATGCATGTGCAGGCGACTTGCACGCACGTTTGCAAATTTTGAGATGTTTTAAGAATAACGGCACAATTGAGACAAGGAGGACTCTCTACCCTAATGCATGTTTGCTGTTTGCAGTGTGACGACCACGCAATTTGCGACAAGCTTGAAATTTGGTGTTTGGTGGGGTGTTCCTTTCATAGCCTTTGTCAGATGAAAACAATGAACGTCGTCAAATAGTGCACAGCAGGAAAACCGGACAAAACCAAGTTGGAAAGCAAATCCCGGGCACATGAAGAGAGAACATCTTTTCACCAGAACTGGTGTGTTGCGGGGGATTTCTTATTCGGTGTAAATTCTTGGATGCTTCAGCGAACAAACAATTTTGGGTGACGGTTGGGTACGTCTGGCCACCCACTCGACTTCGATACAGAAGTATCCCTTCGATGTGTTGACAAGATGATGTACACATTAGTACTTCATGCTGTGTTTGAGAGTTCCGGGTCAAGACTTTTGATCTTTCCCTGTCTCTTCCTATTGCCGCCACACAGTTCGAGATTTCCTTTCAGAGAAAAGATTGACAGCACAACTCTCAGAACTTTTTGCCGTAATCAGGCTTTATCGTGTGGTGCTCCGTGTTGCGTGTGTGCAGTTTCTGTTTGGGACTGAGAAATAACAACCTGACGCTGATCACTGTTGAAAGCTTTTATCGTCAGACAGAACATCAAGCAATTTACAGGTGTTTTCAAAAGCGCCCTTTGAAGAAACGTTCTCAACGACAGCTGAACGCAGCCAGGTGGTGTCAGATTCGCTGGATACAGACAGCAGTTGCGCAACAATGGTTCTGGAGGTGAGTACATCTGCCGTGTAGTGATGTTTGTTCTTGTTGTCACCGTTTCATGTCATTTGGGGTGATCACTTGTCACATTTGCGGATTCGTCTGCGATGCAATTGTCCGTTTTCTGCACAAGAGAGAACAAGAGTTGGTGGCTGTTCTGTGTTTTCTGGACTGCACGTCCCGCAAGGGTGGAAAACGCTGAGGTGAGAACACAAGTAACCAAGTCACAGGGCATGAAATGAGTGTGCGAGGCGGCATGTTCGTCTCTGGTAGATGCACAGTATGAGGAAATTCTCCCTCCCAAGAAAAACTTCTTTGGTCCCTGGTGTGCCGCCAAACGCATTAGTTTGCAAAATTGTTCAAGTTGGTGTCCTCCCAAGAGCAAGACTCAGACTTGCCCCCTCAGTCTTGCCTGGTGCAGTGTTTTGATCTTTGTTGTGACAGGTTCAACTGTCTGCTGTGCAAACCGTTTTCTCGTGGATTCACACGACTGTCGTTGTGCATTTTTCGATATCACAAGCTCTTCTTTTTTGCGGACCAAACTTGCAGTCTTGGTTTTTGGCTGCGCACGACAAGGGTGTCGAACAAGATACCGAACCATCACGCTTCTGTCTGCAGACGAGCGGATAGGTCAGAACAACACGTCTGAAGGTTGTGTCTGGTTCAAAACCTGCCACCTTGATGTAGACGTAATGCTGGTCTCGAAATTCTGCTGAAAAGCGAGGTTCAATCCTTTTTCTGGATCGCAACACAGCTACAGATCGATGATTTGGTTTGAGAGAGAACCTCATCCATGCGGAAGGGAAGCTCATGGTGCCAAAGTTGAGGTCTTACTTGAAGGGTTCAGGGTTCGACCCCCCCCCCCTCTCCCGCCCACCTCTGCGTCTGGGTTATTTTGCGGTGAGTTCTTTCACATGAGAAAATGTTTGTTTTGCTGTTTCGGGTCGAGTGCTCTGGCTGATCAGCGGACTGAAGGGCCCAGGCTACCCCTCCCCCCCCCCCAATACTGAAATGTTAATTTGCCCCGGATCGGGGGCCATTGCAATTTGCGCGTTTACTTTTTCAAGTTGAAGCCTCGTCACCCCAAACAGAACCTTGTGTGAGCCTCCAAGGGTCAGACGCCAGCAAAGATTGAGGTCGTCCCCCAACCCTGAACGTAGAATTGCCAGAGAAGTGCTACCCCTTACATCTGCCCCTGGGCATCCTTTGACTTGTTGTGGATCTTCGCCTGAAATTGCAGCTTTTGTTGTCCTGAAATCTCTGTCCACCGAGTTGGAGGCAACCAACGTGGTTGTTCCATGTCATTTTGTTGTTTGCACGTGCAGTCGGTGCGCTTGTCGGAACAACTCCAAAACTTTTTTGACACAGATATTTACAGTCGGACGTGTGGCACTTCTGTGTATAAGTCCACGCACGGGTGAATTCAGCATTTGACGAAGGGAAACCGAGCCCCTTGGCAGTGCGACTGATTCATTTTTCAGTCCTGGGGGCTGTCTGCACCTGCAACAAGCGACCTGGTCAAATGGCCGAATTCCCAATATTTTCAGGA
>JAAUXT010087721.1_pt1 | contig 22031 bp, 23 predicted proteins | sample 7278171 | NCBI WGS metagenome assembly JAAUXT01 (sample SAMN14350112, study PRJNA611818) | marine sediment metagenome | isolation source: surface marine sediment (1.8m) | place: French Polynesia: Moorea | collected 2018-08 | reverse complement strand
TAGCTTGTGACACCATAGAGGAAGGTAGCCTAAACCACTGAGTTCCAACTCATACTCTACAATAAACTATACTACAACATCACTACTGGGGCTTCACTCATATATACAACACAACCTTCAGTTGATTTCTGTGCAATCAGTATCATGTTTTCCCCGCCCAGCGCGCTGGGAAACTCGACCCTGGAATTAGCGCACCTCTCCAACGGTGAAATGCTCAAGGAAAACACTCGAGAAACCTTTTTTGGGAGGGTGCGTACACGCGCGCTCTGTAGCCCGACACGCGTGGCTGCCTGTGCCAGCTGCCATTTCGTCAATGGATTCTCGAAGAAATCAAACCGTGGAAACACGCGCGTCCTCACGGTGAGGCTTTCGCCCGCAGTCCCCGCCCATTCTCTTGTTGAGTTTCTGCAGCGTCAACAATTGCTGGACTTTTTGAGTGTTTATGCGCGCGTTGAATCGACGTGCTGGGCTGCGTGAAAAATGAGACGCAATGGAAGAAAACATCGACAAGAAGCATCTTTGTTTGCTGCTTCTTCGCAAATTTTTTTTGGCCCGCCCACCTAACAGGGATGTTGACTGGACTTGCTTGACCCGACAGGACATTTGACCCCGCAGAATGGGGCCGAGACAAAACGGACGTGTGTTGTGTTGGGAGATGCGCCTCGCCGTCGCACAGCGCAGAATGATTGACAGGTCAATAGTAGGACAGCCACACACTCCACTCACTCACTCGGTGTTGATGATGCAGCGAGCAGCGAGAGCCCAACTCGCAAACTTTACACTGTCTCTGGCCTAATTACGCAGACAAATGGAATAACTCTTGTAAGCAGGATTTAATATTTGTGATTTGAAGGATAGAGAAAACACGGAAAGGTGAGTACAAAGGAACTTTCAGCCGTTCGGCGCAGCAAGCTTGCAGGGTTGGGGCCTTTGTTCTGCCCTGAGTGTCCTGCTTCAAACACGCTGCAGTTTGTGCTGAAGTTTGACCGCGTGCACGTTGTTGCAGATCTACAGGCCTTGACTTCTGCGTTTCCTTCAGGTAGCTTCCATCTTGATAGTTTCTCTGATGCTAGATGCACAAATAGGGCATCAATTTGGTAATGCACATCTTGCAACCAAACTGCGTTGCCACAATAAAGGCTCAAAAGGCATGGTCTTGCGATAGTACATTCAAACAGCCTTTCCCTCTCTGCCGCGTCACGTTCAAGCATTGAGCAGATTTTGTGGAAGACGAGGGTTGAAAATTTCACAAAGTGACACGTAGCTATCCGTATTGAATTTGCTCGTGTACACATGGACCGTATGCATTGCATACATGGCATGTGTGTACACAACAGTCGTTTGCTGCGAAGGGCAGATGTTTGCATCATTATGAACAAGGTCACCCGTTTTTATCCGGGCTCGCTATCCGGGCTGCCAGCCAGCTGGCCCTGTTCGATTTCTAACAATTGATCAGCTGATTTCCCTGCAAAGTAGGAGGGGGATACACGTGTGTCACCTTGACAACAGTACATGTACGTGAAGTGGTGTACTTGGTTCACTGCACCACAGCTCACTCCAAACTGCTTGGCTGATCAATGAGTCTCAGTTGGGAAACGTTTGAAGACGACACCTCCAAAGTTGGTAGAAGCGTCAAGGGCCCGTGATTTAACAGCGGTGTGCAAACGTAGATCTTCTGGCTCGAATCACTTTGCAAGTACATTTGTTATGTCCTGAGCATTACGGTCTTAAATGGAGCATGAATGTGAGGAGTTGTTTCGTGGCAAAGTGATTCAGACAGGACTGTACAAGGTCATATGATCCCCTCCCTGTTTTGATCTTGCGTTTCCTCCCCGTGGTGCACCCTGACACGAGCGTACGTGTGCACCCTGGTGCCGTACGCTCGAAGGTGTGTGAACCTCAAACGACACCTGCCTCTGAGAGACAGGTGGGAAATTTTGCAAGTGTGCAGAAAATCAGATAAAAATCGCTTTCTTGTCATTGACAAAGGGTTTACCCGTGTCTCCGGAGATTTATTTGGCAACTTTGCTTGCAATTTGTGTGGAAAACAAGTTTGACGGTTCCTGTTACCCGTCGCTGGAATTGAGTTTGTCTCGGATAGTCCAGAGCACGCGGAGCTGTTTTGAGGACTGAAATCCTGTTGCGACGGGTGGTGTTCGAAGCGTGTGCCATGCAAGGGCTTTGCTCCGTATTAGCAGTGTCAAGTCAATATTGTCCAGACATTGCGGTTCACCCAGGGTCCACCGCCGATCCACTCTGATCGAAAAGGGACGCGCGAGTCCAGTGCAAGAAGGATGTGTAGACGTCTGGCTGTTGACCGCTGGACAAGCTGCTACTCGCAATCGAGTTCGTGACTCGCATCTCAAGACCCTGACTGACCAGTGGGCAGTTGTACTTGTGAGGCAGGTCACGCAGTGCAGGACATGTGTGTGAAATCAGCTGATGGCGGGACACAATCGCTGAAATGAGAAGCAGCTTCTTGTGTTGACCACAGAGGGTTGCTGCCTCTGTGGTCTGACACAGCCTGCGAATTGGACGGTCTCGAATGACTTCGTGAATGAACGAATCTTGTTAAGATTGTTGATGCTGACACACACAGAGAACATGGAAACTTGAGACTTCAGAGGTTGAAGTTTACGTGATGTTGTGCACGTTCGCTCTCTGGGCTGAACTCAGGACTTGAGGTTCTGCACGTCGCAATGTGGCCTTCATGTCTTGAGTGATTTGACAGTCTGACAAAATGCAGCACCAATTTTGTTTGGAGAAATGTGATTGTGACTCACACGTTGTGACTCATCTGCTTCGCAGATGTCCGGCCTTGATCCAGATCGAGATCCAGAAAACGCGCCGAACCGGGGATCAACCCCGGATGGAAGCGCGATAATCGAAGCTGTGACGAGGGTGGATATTTCTTTCAGCTGCAACACAGGAAACACTTTTCAGGCAACAGTGCCGCACAAGAAAGCTTATCGCCACAAATGCAGTCGACAGATCGGGTTCACGCTGGATGTGTCCTGCCTTGCGTCCAAGTGAATGAACCTTTTTTCGCACGAGTCCGAGTTCGATCATTCAACGTGTGACGTATTCGGTGTGAAGCAGGCTGGGGGCGTGCGGCTTGTGGCTTTGAGTGTCAGTTGTGAATGGTGTTGAAAATGGACTTGAACACAAATTTATGTTGAAGCACAAACAACACTTTATCTTGTGGAGTGAGAACAGTGAAGTGATGATTTCAAATTTTGTTAAATTGCTCTGTCACTTTTGAATGATTTTCTTGTCAAAAGCGCAAACTGCTGATGTTTTGTCTGACTCGGTGTTGAGAAGATTGGAGTCGATTGTGCGTCACGTTCATCGCCCTCGAACCCAGAGGCTCCCAAGTCCATCAAGGCGAACAGGGTCTCATGTCGAACACAGCCGATCCCATTGTGAAAAGCGGAATGTAGACTCTCTTCCGCACAAAGGTATGACTTGTTGTTTTGTTGTCCGCACGCTTCTGCCGGAGAAACTCTCGACGGAGTTTGGAGAGGTTTGCTCAGCCAAATGCTTGTTCCCATTCGTTGTTTGTTCGTAATTGTTCACTGATCTCTTTGATAGCGCCTCGACGCGCTTTATTGGGCAACCTTTAGCTGTGTATCGTAGTGAACAACTGATAAGACTGTCACATCGAATTCGTTGTGCTCTCCGTGAAAAGTACTTGCACTTGGCCTCACCTTTTACATTTTGAACAATACGAGAAGAGGGGCACTTGGCCTCACCTTTTACATTTTGAACAATACGAGAAGAGGGGCACTTGGCCTCACCTTTTACATTTTGAACAATACGAGAAGAGGGCAAGTTTATTTGCTCACTGTTACGAGGTGAACGCTCTTGGGTGAGATTTACATGATGCGCATCCAAAAAGCTCCGACTTTGATTCAGCCGACCACTGAACCGCGCCACATCCATCCGCAGAGCAGGCCAAGCCTGGTTCACGCGAAACGCCGCAGACGCCTTTGCCTGCCAAAAGTCATGCGTCGTCTCTCTGGAAGTCGATGGGCGCAGCGCCGTCGCTGTGACAACGACGTGGGGCCCGGTGTCTTGTGCAGAGATTGATGGCAGGACGCAGCCAGCTTGAAACGAGCCTTCTACCCTCCTCACAAATTTATTGGACTCGTTGGAAGTTGGGAAATGCTTCAGAAGCTCATTGTGGTTTATGGCTTCAGTCGACAAAAGGAAGACGTGTCAACTTGTGGACTGAAGAAGATTGGATCTATCTAGGTCCTTTTGGTTGGTCCTCAGAAGAATGTACGAGTGTCGATTCTTTGCACTGTCAGAGATAAGTGTGCGGTGTGTTCGATACATATTGGTTCAAACTGCTCACTTTAGCTTTCCAGCTGGTTTGACGTTGTGACAATGTTTTGGTCACTGACTGACTGACTGACTGACTGACTGACTGACTGACTGACTGACTGACTCACTCACTCACTCACTCACTCACTCACTCACTCACTCACTCACTCACTCACTCCTGGTTGTTGAATTGAATAACAGCGTGTGCAAGGCAAAGCAGCGGAGCAATGCTGGAAGTTGTTTGAGTGGAAGGAACTCCGTGTTGTCACGATTATGTATCATTATTCAGCAATAGCAGCAATAAAGCGTGCTGCCACAAATTTACACACTCTCACTGGGATTGGAGATCAGTGGTCGGTGCTCGCTGAAGTTCGTTTTTCACGCACAAATTTGGAAAGAAATTGTGTGGAAGCGTACAGATGCGAATGTTTCTTCTGTTCAGTCGTCTGACCCAATTCTCACTCCCTGGCTCGCGTGTTAAAAGTGCAGCCTGGATTCCTTGCATGCGCATCCAGTGCGATGCAGACCCTTGACAATTCGCTGACCTTCTTATCTCACGGGGGCACTCACGGATCTGTTGCGTAGTTTCCCAGGACAACCAACTGCTTCGTAGTTCTGCGCCAGCCTGTTGCACGTTGGTCTGTTGGAACAAAAGACAGGCTGTCGTTTGAGGGAGTGAAAGAAGTGAGTGCCTGTCTGTAGTTTTATATTGATACGTAGCTTCACGATGGAGCCATTCAAAGTACTGAGAGGGTTCAATTGGCTCTGCGTCTGAAAAGTGTTCTCGGTGGACTGTTTGCTTTGAAATGGACAAAGGAACACAAGTGATGGTCTGCTCGTCGGATCCACAGTTTGCCCCGGTGCACTCTGGCAATGCAGCGTGCACACAGCCCGTGGGTGAGATATCAAGTGTTGTTTACCACTGCGCGCTCACAGGTCACAGATAATGATCCAAATAGAGAACACGACAGACATGACGAAGGCAAACGGCTCGGAAGACAGTCTGGACGAGCACAATGTGGAGAGTGAGTCCTTTTGATCCTGGTTGAGTGACACTGGTCAGATATGATCGAGAGTTCTTGTTCCGTCAGGGACACTACTCACCTGTGTGTGTGTGTGTGTGTCTGTGTCTGTCTGTCTGTCTGTCTGTCTGTCTGTCTGTCTCTCTCTCTCTCTCTCTCTCTCTCTCTCACGCACACACACACACCAAACCAAACAGCACCTGATGTGTTCAGGGTGAAGCATCCAGCAACGACCTGGTTGGAATCAGGTGTCCTACATGATCCGACGGATGAATCTGTCCTGTGCGCTGTTCGCCCGTAAAAACACAGGAGACTTGGGAGATGTTCAAAATCACCCCAGCAGGACAAGTTGAGGACGGTGCACGCACTCCGGCTCATTGATGTTCTCTCGGGGCCGATCGCGGTTGGGTCCGTAATCCACGAGAACAGCCCACAAAGTCGTCACATTTGCATCTGACGGGCAGATGGTTTATCACCTGAACGAGACACACGATTGACCTGTTGTGGAAGACTCCGCGGGCGATGCTGACAGGACGAATGCGCTGATCAGACGACCGGACGGGTGATTTGTTGCTGTGCATCAATCTCACAATCGTCTGCACCTAGACGAATCCAGCTGGAAGGAGTCTCGTGACCCTGGATCTACCAATTACACTCGGTGTTCCCAGGCGTTCACCCAATCCAATGGCTGACGAAGCCCATGGCTGCTTGACTTCGGTGATCAGACGACAACTGGTGCATTCAGTCACCGTTGGGACTGAAAGTCCATTCCGTATTGTGCATTGCAATTCACTGTCCAGGCCGTGTGGATCCCTGGAGCTCAACCAGAGAAGACGGACTGCTAAGTTTCCTTCAAGTTGAGACGTGGTGGGGGCCGAGAAGTTGTTTATGCATTCTAAATGTCAGAAAGTGAGGAAAAATAATGCTCAAGGCTTGGAGTGACAAGGGTGTGGGAACCGCTGAGGTGCAGCGGTCGCAGTGTGAACCTGGTGCGCGTTGGTTGTGCCAGGCGTTGCGCCGCAGGCGACGCAGAACCCATTGAGAACTTACAGCACATCAAAGCGTGTTGCACAAGGACGCAACGCACGGCGCACAGAGTATTAAAACTCGAGGTCTCCGCCATTTGGACACAACAGCTGTAATCAGGTCTTTCCTGTCTGCTTGTAGGCGATTCTGCAGGCGGTCGTGCATGGCTACTACTCGCCGAGTCCCGGGTCGGTGGAGGCGGACTTCGGCCACGACAACGCCGCCGCCGCCGCCGGCAACTGGAGCCTGTACAACTGGACCGCCACTCCGACCGAGTCCGCGACCATGAACGATTTACACCAGGCGTTGGAGGCCGCGCAGAGGCGATGCTTCGAGACAGTGCTGAGCAAGCCGTACCCCTCCGACGGTGAGTGTGCGCGCGCGCGCGCGCGCGCGTGTGTGTGTGTGTGTGTGTGTGTGTGTTCAACAGGACTCACCCCGAGGGTGAGTGAGTGGGCGTGTTTGTGTGTGGGCGTGGACAAAATTTCAACCTTGCGGACGGTGAACCGATATTTCTGTCGAGTCCCCAAGCTTTGTTACGCGTCTCATACGCATTGCAGACACTTTCGATTGCCACCAGAAAACCCACAAGTCTAAAGTAGAAAATTCGCTTGTGTATCCCGCAGAAGAAGCCCTCGCCAAGGGATCATGACTCAATTTCAGTGCTGCAGGCGGATCTGAACTCTACCTTGAACAGTTGTGCACTTGGCAAGGTGCGTCAAGTGTGACTGACCGAGGGAACAAGTCCCTCCGTGCATGTGGGTCAGGGTGGGGAATAAATGCCAAAAAAAATGTAAATATCGCCACTACTCTGGGCAAGCTTGGGTGAGCGAGCGAGGGTTGCGAGCTCATTTTCCGTCACAGGTAATTGACAGTGACAAGTCTTTCTGGAGGCATTTCCTCCTCTTCCGTGTGTTTGTCGGAAGAAGCCTTTCTTGGTGATCACATTGAGAGCTTTGTTTTTCTGTCTGGCATTACATTATACCTGTCAGTTTCAACTTGGTTCATCCTGAACGGGACAAGGAGAGGCGTTCCCCGCATTTACACGAGACCACTGCTCGTTTGGTGCGCAGACTCCTCGTGGAAGGGAAACAAGTTTGGCGCACAAAATGACAAAGAAACCCCTTGAAATTAACTCCTCCTTGCTGCTGTAAGTTGCGCAAGTCAGCCTGTCAAACTGGTCGTGGACTTGAAGTGCCGGTACACTTGGAGCAAAATTTGACACTGGTTTGATGATATCGGCAGTTGGATGATCCGACAAGTCGCCCAGTCCGACACGAGATCGGAACAAGGTCAACGGGCTCAGGTGCTTGTGTCGGACCGTCGGGGACCAGACAGATGAGTATTCGTATTCTCCAGCTGTGTGCCAAGTTCCGCAGTCTGGGAACACCTGAGAATACAGAACGTGTGCAAATCACATGCCACGTCAAATCGGACACACAGCCCCATTGTCCAACTCAGTCACAGACACGTGAGCAGCTGCAAGTGTTTGCGAACATATTTTAGCGTCAAAGGACAACTGAACAAATTGCAGAACAAAACTCAGGGCTGTACAGATTGCATGCAATTGGACGTAATGAATAGTGAGATAAATCACCGGTACGTCGGCTGGGTTCACAACCGATGCGTCACGGCGTGTTTCTGTGGAAACCCTGTGGTCCCACTGACCAGATCAGCGACGCCACACTGACGCAGCGGTGCAGCGCCCGTTGAGTTGTCTGGACCGGCGCAACGCGTCCTGTGAGAACCTGACCCAAGAGGCGCGGTGCGCCGTGAACAGGGCGAACTGAGCGAGAAGCGGACGCGTCGGCGCTGGGCGAGCTGAATGTTATCTGCTGCTCAGCTGTACGGAACCAACTAGATGGCCGGCTACGCGACCATCAATTAACGTTTAGCACAACTCCAGTTTGGTCTGTTTCACATGCACTGATAAATCCTGCTTGGTGCACAAGTTCCAAGCATTGCGCACCCAATCCGTTGGTTTCTGCAGATACTCGTGCAACGCGTGACACGTTTGAATACGATTTTCGCTTGGTGGGTTGTAGAACCACAATGCTGCTGGAAAAGAACAAGAGGACAAAGCAGAAATGTACATCTTGTGAACGCAGCGTTGATCAAAAAGTATTCGCGTGTTTCAGTCCCGACACTGGAGTTGAGGGGTCCCTTCTTCACCCTTTGCGCCAGAGCCAAATTCGCGTAAACTTTTGTGACACTCGCATTCACCATAAATTTTCATTATTTGATTTGGAGAAAATTGAACAAATTATCCCTGCTGCGAAATGCAATTACTCTTTGTTAATTGTTCTCCACATGCGCCTTCTTCGTCAGCAGACAACTGGGTCACTGGGCTTTTCATCTCATCGTTTGCCTTTTGCAAAATGTATGAGCGTGTGGAGAAACTGATCAATGTGAAACGTGAAAAAAATCAATGCGTTGGAGGCGTTGGTGTTTGATCCAGGCCAGGTGCTCGTGAGCACGTGTTTCCGGTCCACGTGTGAGGAGGCTGCGCTCGGGGCTGCGGCGGAAGCTGCATGTGCAGAGTTTACGCGGCAAGGTGAGCCAGGTTCACACTGTGCAGGGGAAAGGGGTGCGATTCATTTTCTGTGATGTCGATGGCGTCTTCGGGTCCCTGCGTCCACGAGATTGACTTGAAACAACGCAGGATGTATTGACCATGAATCCGTCTCAGAGCAACGGCGAGATCATTGGAGTTTATCTGGCTTGCAACCCCGGATTTTAATGGAAGAGGCTTTGTTGCAGTGGGTGTGTGACTCCATTTTGGCAGGAACAGGGCCTGTGGAAACGCGCAAGCTCTGCCTGGACATGTCCCGAAACAGAAACATGTTTGGCAGCACACCTGTTCTCCAGCCGTGCGCAGTTATTCAAATCGATCAAACTGAACTGAGTAACCTTCACCCTCCTCAAGTTTTCTTCTCACTCTACTGCGAGCAACCAATCTACCATGCATTCACGGGCGCCAACGTGCCCCGATGCAACGCACGATGCATCCAATGCGAAACAGGCCGGTGACAACGCCGTCCGTCCCTTTCCTCACGGACTGCTCCTCTGTGTCCCTCGGCCGCACCCACCATGTGGTGATGAATAAAACACGAGGCGCTTAATCCGTGTAATCCGAGTCGGCCGAGCACAGAAGCGCGTCGAGTGTCGTCGTCCTCGGCTCTCGCAGAGCGCCGTCCCCGCTGGGTGGCGCGCCGGGGCTGCAGTGACGCCCGCGCAACGAGACAAGCCGTTTGCTTTGCGTTCAAGGACTTGGTGGACACAGGGTGCGACTGGGAGAAATGTTGGGTATTGAAGTTGCTGCGTGCAGAAAACACTGCAAGGACTGCGCCGCAGACACCGTGAGCTTTTGTGAAGTGTGCAGAGGGATCATCCGTCTGTCGTCAGATGGGATTGACAGCGATCGCGTCGATTGGTCGCATTGTCTGTCATAACGGTTGCTTCACATTGGATGCGCCCATGTGCATGTCAATGGGAACTGTTGATTGCAGTCAATGGGGACTGCTTCGACTCAGCACAGTACAGGAACGCCTCCCGACTCGTTCAGTCTGAACCTGGCACCAGGGACGCCGTCGGGAGGTGGACTGCTGGGAGCGCGCCATATGGCGCAGGTCATGACGCACCCCGGGGAGGGAGAGGCGGCGCCCAGTGGCTTTGAATGGCCTTATCCCCTTGTGTATGCATGACTGAGTATGATTGGTCATTCGAGACCGCTTTTCTGAATCAGGAGAACAATCATCCAACACATCAAATTGGTTTTCTGACACTTCCAAAACTGGTACTTCTGCAGGAAGAGTTTGTCCCTTTTCGATCCACTTGGATTCTGCGTCAGCGTACTGACGAATGAGACGAATTGTTGACAGATTCGGTGGCAGAGACACGACCGGGGGTGGTGGGGTTCCACCACTCCGGGAGTGATTGCACCGCAGGGTCATGAGTTCTGACAAAGTCATGGAAACAGTTGAAAGGTCTTCGTGGGGCTGTGTCTTCGTCGGTCGCTGCCTTGACCAAGCGCCTTGCATTTGTTCTTCTGCCGTTGCAGTCCCATCACGTCCTCTTTGTGGGTCGCGCCTGTGGGGAAAAACCCCCCACTTCAGAACAAGACGAAGAACGGAACTGTTTGCGCAGAGGGAGCTCCCTGTCCAACTCATACTTTTCAGCTTGGATTCGATACGTACTGATTCTGTGCTGTTTTACCCGACTCTTACCCATTGCAGGTCAGCTATACTGCAACGCGACGTGGGATGGGTGGGGCTGCTGGAACTACACAGTCGCCGGGAAGCGCGCCTTCGCCAACTGCCCCAGCTTCATTGATGGATTCGACTCCAAACGTGAGTACAACACCTCCATTCTTGTTTGTAGCCGTTTGTCAGTTCACAGGCGACACGGCATACCGAAGCTGCGCTGTACTGTGGACCAGCAGGACAAATCGCTTGTTCGGACACAAATTTTAGGAAAATTTGCCAATTCACACACGCACAATGCCTGGTTAAAATCCCATTACGAGTGCAAAAAGGACGTTTCACGTCAGCTGATACAACTGGAGTCTGTACGTTTTCCAACCGGAGCTCACTTCTTTATCAGGAGCTGTTGATGAACGATTGTTTTGGACATCCGTGTGACCCGGACGTTGGCTTTGGGTCGCATTCTGACAAAGCAACCGTTTTTCTGCTCGTACATAATCAGACAAAGACTTGGCACGGCAATGATTTGGGTCCTCGAGTTTCACCCAATAGTCGTGACTCTGTGTGCTCGGGTGGGTTCTTCGCGCACGACTGTACGTGCGCGCGTGTTACTCGTATCCCAAGTTTCTGACGCCTCCGGCACGCGCGAGAAGCAACTTCAATCTTCAAGAAAAAAAGTCTGTGGGGACTCCGTTGAAAGTTCGATTCTGGTTGACGGGGCGGAAACCCGACCGTTGTTTGTCGAGACGAACCTCGACCTGCTGCTGCAACTTGGTCGTGGTCAGTGTTCAGCCATGTCCAGAACTTTGCGTGCAGTTCTCTCGAAACGGTTTCTTCACACGGGTGCGTCAGGTGTTGCTTCTTGCACAGGTCGCGCCGCGTCGTTGGTTGCGACTTGCAGAATGACTCAATGCGTGACGCATTCAGTGTGAGCGTTGTACGTTTTCCTGACGCCTGGGTTCGACTGGCCATGCAGACGGAACGATCTTGGGCCTTCAGGGTCTTCAGACCCTATTTGCAGGCGTTTTTCCTCAGAAGCATCAGTTGCAAACGAAATGAGACTTTCATCATTTGCCCGAAGAAGTAATTTCATAGGACACGTTTCTTCCAACAAAGTTGCCTTGTGTCGACAACAAAAGCGCCTGCGACACGCATTTTCCTTGATTGGTTGGCTACTCACGCTGGGGGCGGTCAGACAAAAAAAAAACTGGTGCGCTGTGATATTTCTGCAGGGAGCGCCTCGCTTGGACCATTGACGCCTTGTGTTTGACATGCGACTCCGGAATCGCCGCCCGCGCGGTGATTCGCTGATGAGGACGGGTGTTGTTCACTCATGATGGGCGGTGGATTGACGCAGCTCCTTCCTCGCTCCCGAGGCCTGCTTCACGCAGGATGCGTCACGTGCCTCTGTTGCGTTGCTACGAGAGTCAACAGGCATGTCGCTGAGTACGAGCAGTACCCATTGACTTGTGTGTGCGGTGCAGCACATGACGCATCCAGTGTGGAACAGGCCCCATGCTAACCTCTTTAGCGCGCCGTGAGCGTCAGAAAAAGGCGCAGGTGGAGCAGATTTCTCATTGACCTAACAGAATTAGTTTTGCTTTGACGCAAGCGATGCCGAAAGCAAGCCGAATTCGAGTGTCGTGAGCGGCGCTGGTTGGTCAAGTGAAGGAAGGAGAACCACTGCACCTGACTGGTGTGACTTTTCTCGGAGAAGCGACTCGGTGCAAACTTGGAGCTCACGAAGCAACGAATGCGAGGTCTTCAGTGGACCAGAAAACATACACACGAAGGGGCCAACTTTTTTTCTGAGGTTTTCAGGGTTTTCAGTGTTCAAGGACGGAAGGATTGAATTGTGCCGTGATAGTATCGCAAACGTTCTCCTCAATCCGTTCCTTCGGCCCTGTTCATTTGCCACAAAATTCCAGTCACAGACAGCAACCAGAAAGATGTGTGAAAGCAAGAAAAGGGTCCTTGTGCCTCCAAACTCTCCTTGTGGGGGCAAAAAAGTTTCGTCTTTTGTCAGGGAAACTTGACTGTATTAACATTTGAGAAGGAAGACTGCGCAAAGCGTTGCCCTGTCATTAATTGTTGGCCCGTGCCCCCAAACAGTCTCGTGTTGCACTCAAGAACTTCATCATTTGGCAGTCCGAATTAATTGAATCCCGATTTAGAACCTCATTCAAAGTCCAGGCTTCTTTCTCGTTCAAAAGGAAAAGAAAGAAATCAGGTTGGATCTGAAGGGAAAGGAAATGTCGTTTGAGGGTCTCTGGAGAGGATTTGAAGTTGTCGTCTCCCTCTTGACATTGACGTCCACGGAAGAGTCCCAAATGGTCAGCTGTGGCCAAACGTTAAAAGCAAGTTACTGGATTGCGCCGTATGTGGCTCAAGGGATTCCTACGAGACACGATTTTCCCCTGCTTTTCACCGAGCTGGAAGCGCCGTCCCAGCACCATGGGACAGTGCTGCACACCCAGCATTGGACTTTCTTTCACCCTCCTTTGGACACCTGGGAGTCACAGAGTTGTCTTCAAGCAAAAGAGAACAAAATTTGTTCATCAAAAACAAGTACTTATTCACTCGACCCCCTCCCCCTCCGTGTGCCATAATAGTCCAGAGGTATTTGGGACAAAATGTGATCTCGGGACATGCAAGAGTTCGTGTTGACCAACTTGAAGGAGGAAAAAACAATCCATTTCCATTGCGTTTTCTGGTTCCCCAGGGATCTCCGGCTTGACACAGTTTGAGAAAACCGTCAGCCTGGATTCTGAAAATGTCAATCAAAAACCGAAATGATCAAAATGGCCTGACGTACAGGGCGATTCTTGGTTGCCTGGGATCCGAGACTTTTCAGGATCCAGCACGATCCGTTGGCAGTGGAAACTTTTCGGTGTTGTGGCCTCCTCGACCAAGGATTTGGGTGCATCCCATCGAGATGCCAAGCTGTGTCAGCGAGACTACAGAGGACGGCGTTCCTCCAGAGACGCTTGTGCCACATTGCAGAGAGGTGCACCTTGATGCCTCTGCACTTTGCGCAGCTCGGACTCTTGCTGGCGAGCCCTCCTCACCCCCGGCAATCCAATCCCTATTGGATTTTCCCTGTGGGTTGTCACCTGTCATGGGGATAGAACAGAGCTGTCTGGATGCCCCAGTGCGAGGCTTTATGCGGCTGTCCTGTCGCGGACATCTGCGTGTGTTGCTCTGTGACCCTGTGTGGAGCACAAGAAGCCAAAACCACGTGTGCATTGATTGTCACAAGCAAGATGTCTGTGCAGGTGTACGTGCGTCTCCACATGGCACTCTCTGTGTGTGTGTGTGTGTGTGTGTGTGTTTTGTGTGTGTTTTGTGTGTGTTTTGTGTGTGTGTGTTTTGTGGGTGCACAGGTGGTTCAAGAAAATCAGGGTTCTGTCAAGTTTTCGCCGTATGAGATTCTAATTGTAGCTGACGCTCCAATGCTTTTAGCTCCAACAGATTCGATTTTACGCCACTTTGCCAATTGTTTTGTGGATGATGTTCGTTCATTGTTTCGAGAGCAAATCGCCGTGAATGTCTGTGACATTGCAATTGGTTCCGTGTAACTGGTGTTTGAAGATTCTGTTTCATTGCACAACCGATGTGTTGGCAATTGTTTCCTGTCTTGATTTTCACCACTTGCGTCCTGTCGCGCGGCAAATCTGCAACGGCCTCCTCTGCATCGTCCACCCAAAAAGTAAGGGTTCGCACACGTGTTTGCGTTTGTTTTGCAGTGCTGGCGCACAAGGACTGCACGGAGGAGGGCACGTGGTGGGTCCACCCGGGCAGCAACAGGACTTGGTCCAACTACACCACGTGCATCGACACCGAGGATCTTGAGGTACGTCACGCGATGCCACGACGCATGAATCACTTCTGGCATGCAACACCATCTTTGGGATTTGCAATTTCAGTCGCAAGTTTGTGCAAACTTTTTTCTGCGACGAAGACGAAAGAATTGTGGATTTGTCTTGGCGGAAGAAACAACTCAACAGTGTCACTGCTGTGGCGTTAAATTCGGAGCGACGACGGAGAAATGGAATGTACGGAGGATTGCAGTGCAAAGCCCTGTTTCACACTGGGTGCCTCGTGCTTTGTGTCCCTCATGCTGACTGCCTTTCGTCTGCTATGTTGGGGCGCAAGGCCTGGCCTGGCACTACCAGTGTGGAACAGGTCAAAGCGGAATTCACAACGGCGCACATGAAAGGACCGTGCAGTCCTTGGAACTGCTTTGTTCGCGTGATCATCCCCTGGTTCCAGCCTTGTCCGGCTGCGATGATTCTCAAGGTTGAACGACGCGCTGATATCCCTGCTGTTGTTCCAGCGTTCACAGAACCTGGACCCACCGGCAGCCAGGCCAGGTTCACACCGTAGCATTTGGCTTTGTGGTCCTGTACAAATCAATGGGCGCTGCGTTGTCGCTGGAACTGCAACAGACCTGTCCTGTTTTGCCTTTCCCAACAGCTGTTGATATGTGTCACTCGCATCTGTGTTTGTGCTTGATTCATTCAGAATATTTTTGGTCGTTGCATCACTAAACCGTGCAGACGCTATGCACGTGACATTGGGCATTGGGTCTGTTTTCAAGCAGCGACTGTGTCACGCGTTGCAGCGACCACGCAACGCACGATGTCAACAGCGCAAAATCTGCTTCCCACATCCAGTGTGAACCTGACCGCACACATCCAGTGTGAACCTGACTGCACTGCTGTGTAAACCTGACTGCACACTCTGAACTGACCCTTCAGCGCGTTCTCTCTCGTCGTTGCAGATGCACACGCGCGTGATCCACATCTTCATCTCGGGCTACTCCGTGTCGATCGTCGCGCTCCTCATCTCCCTCTGCATCTTCTTCTACTTCAAGTAAGTATCACTGTACTGTGCTGTCTGTCTGAAAGGTAAAACTGGCAACAGCTGCCGTCAGGAAAAAGGCAAAAAACAAGAATAAATTTGCAGAGAATGTGTGTTGCTTGTACGTGCGTGCGTGTGTGTCGCATTGTACGTGTGAACTGTGATTGTGTCGAGATGCGATTGTGTCTGTTCGGAGTGGATGGTGATTCGTAACTGGGCTCCACAGTCACTTGAAACACTTGTATCCAGTGCAGGAAACAATTTTTTGATTTGAATGATTGACTTGACATGACTTGAGTCTGAATGAAGTTGTGCACTTTCCGCTAAATTCCCACAAATTCCCGTCATTTCGAGGCGTCGCGACACTTTCTTCAAGGGTCCAAAACCGCGCATTTGTCAATCAAATTGAAATAGTGTCTCCACTCGCAGTTCAGTGAAGTTGTAAAGCACAATTTGAGTGTGGCTCAGACAGGGACAGATGAGGTTCAAATGATTCTTGGATTCTTCTGTTGTTCGTGGTGTGCTGAGGAAGAAGCAAGTTCACAAAGAACCACTGGCGACAGGTGGGGGGACGCCTGTCATGGTGATAACCTGGGCTGTCATGGTGATAACCTGCTTGACCCGACCATGTCTCACTGACTGGTTGATCAATAGGAGGTCAGCAGCATGTGAGTCGCACTGTTTTCGCACTGGTTCTGCAGTGTCGTTCCAGCAGTGTTGTTGCTGCGCTGAGACAAGGAGTCTACAGTGAAGGAGGGGCAGCACCCCCACCGCTGTGAAAGAGAGGGAGTCGTCTTTTGCTGTGGTGGGGTTGCAGCCTCGTTCTCCCGTCGCTACGCTGCAGGGACGCTGTTTCCCACCCAGAAACCTGCCCAATTTCTCGTATCTGCCGTTGCACCAGGTGCGGCACGACCATTCCCACCCATCTCAAGTCGCAGAGCCTGTTATCTCTCCAACCGCGGGAATTGACACAAAGTGGCCTTCTCCACGCGGGCGCTGCCACTACACTCCCTTCTTCAAAACCTTTTTTCAAAATTAGCTGCCTTGTGTAGTAGCTGTGAGAAGGTGTCATGGAAAGACAGGCAAGGGGACAGGCAGAGAGACGTTGCATTGCGTTGCGTTGCGTTTCCAGCTGTGACAAGCTGCATGGAAAAGGAATTTCCAGCCGAGCTCTGAGTGAAGCAAAAAGGTGTTTCTATCATTTGAAGAGAGAGTCACAGATGGAACGTTGACACTCGTGTTTGTTGAAAAAAGTTTTGCTTTTGGTGTCTTCTTGGCAGAATGAATGTTTTGTGTGTGAAGTCGACACTGATGTTTGTGTTGAATGTGCTTCGCTACATTACAGGTTCTTGTGGAAATTGCTGCATCTTTTGAAAAAGTTCACGAAGCACATGAATGTGCAGAACACATCGGGAGATGAGAAAAGCTGGAGCTGCCTTTGAAGGTGAAGCATCTCTTGGAAGCAACGTGCACTCGGGAGATCAGTCAGGATGATGGTTGCGATTCAAGTTCCGACAGAAATGAACTCGAGCTGGAGAGGGAGGCCTTTCAGGGGAGAACGTGGTACTTCGGGTTGATCACTGAGAGACTCCTACACTCTCGCAGAACATCGCTTCACAAAGCTGCGATGTTCACAAAACTACGAATGACCGAAGCTTTGGACCTGGTATGCGTGGGCGTCAAACGTTGCGTCTCTGTGCACATCAGTGGGGAGTTGCAGCAAAATGGAAGCGTAAAAAGAAGACGCAACCTTCGGGTGATATCGCAGGAAAATCCCCGTTGTCTTTTCGCCATCGAACAAGGACAAAGAATGTTCAGTTTTCCTGTTTTCTTTCGGGTTCATATGCTTGTGTTGATCCAGAATTGAAAAGGAAAAGAGAAGAGTGTGCAACAAAACAATTTCTGGGTGATAGTCATGTCAGAAGTTACGTGTCATCTGCATGGAGCAGGACTGCGTGTGGAAACTCCCTGTGTTGTCATTTGTGGGAGTGCGCGCTGCAACGCAGATGTATCTCAACGTTCCACTCGCAGATGTCAACAGCTTCCGGCGCTCGCGTCCCACTCTGCGTCAGATCTCAGTTCCGACGACGTGTGTCGTTCCCGTTGCTTCCGACGGCGCCGGTTGTTTCCGCTGTTGCTCTGGCTCGGGCCCTTTGAGCGTCTCGTGTGCTGCGAGACGCTTCCTCCGGTCGTCCGTCGTGACTGCGGGTGGAAGGGGAGAGGCGCCCGCCAGGGCGAGGTGCGCATCGCCGGATCAAAGCGCAGAGTCGGCGGGAAGCGTGGGTCGGGTCGGCTCACGGCGGGGAGCGCGTGCGTGCAGAAACAGGTTAATTTGTCGTGTTCAGCCCAAGTTTGACGCAGTTGCAGCCGGAAAGTGATTGTGGTCGAAACCCGGGTGTTTTTCGGTGTTCACTGGTGCGACATGCCTGGATGATAGGAAGTCGGTTGTTGCGGTTGATCCGCAACTTTGACTCGACAAACCTTCGTAGATGTGCGACATAAACACTGGACGCGTCCCTGATGCGCCACTCTGAGAGCGCAACAAAATCTTCTGGGACCCACTTCTGTCGTGCGTGTGTGTGAGAGGTATGCGTGTAGAAAAGAGTTGTGTTGTCGAGTGCAAAGAGATGGGAACTGACTGCAAAGATGTATTCAGCGTGATACAGAGTCAAGATCAGCCACAAACACATTCCTGACGAACTTTCTGAGAATTGAAGCTTGCGTGCAAATCAGAATTTGTACTCGCGTGTTCGGCGCAGAGAACGGTTCACCCTGAACCTGATGCAGACATCATCACCTCCACCTCGTGATATTTTCATGTTTCACGCTATTTACTCCACAGGCAACTACAATGTGATCGTGTGACGCTGCACAAAAACCTGTTCATATCGTACATACTCAACGGGTCCGTGTGGATCTTCTACTACACGCTGGCTGCGCTCAACGGTGACGTACTTATGATGAATCCTGTGAGTACCTGCGGTGCTTCGGCGCGTCTGTTGTTGTTGTTGTGTACCGTGTGACTTGGTGCGATTGTGCCCAGGTTCACGCTGCCCTCGGAATCGTGTCCGCAGCTTCCTGTACAAGTTTTGAGCGGTGCGTGACGCTGTGAACGCGGACACTTCCGGGGGCGAGGTAAACCAGGGATGAGGAAAAGCACAGGGGTTCAGTGCGACGCGGGAGGCCAAATCCTTTTGAGTTGAACCCACAGACGTTGTCGGGGCAAAAACCAACCAAACCCCATCCAACACTTGAAGTTCATCCACTTCTCCAGCTGAAAGCAAATCAGGTCTTGGTCTGTCAATGGTGTTCCTGCTTGGGAAGGGGGGGGGGCTCATTTCGAACAGCATAGAACAGCATAGCGCGTGACACCGGACCTTTCCGTCGTTGACACGAGCTCGTACGTGCACTATGGTATATACACGGGTTTTTCTGGACGCCGAATAACTCTCTGTCAACAAGCACAGAGATCCACAGCTTGACGCGTCAGTGGTGAAGTCTGAGCCTGACACGTACTTGTTGTTTTCGCGCAGCCATGGTGCCAAGCTCTGCACGTGGTGACGCAGTACTTCGTGGCGTGCAACTTCTTCTGGATGTTCTGCGAGGGCTTCTACCTCCACACCATCATCGTCGTCGCCTTCATGCAGGGCAAGAAGCTGCTCCTCGTCTGCTACATCATCGGATGGTGTGAGTGTTTGGAAACTTTTATTTGCCAATGTTGGGCGTCTGGACGGGTTCACCTGAGACCTGGCCAGGGTCCATGCGTTCTTCGCATTTTCCTTTTCAACGCATTGGGTTACCCTACGTGTGTGTTTGTGTCTGCATGTTGAAGTCAGCTCAACGAAATGTCTCTTGCTTGAGCGAGTTTCGGTTGTGCTTGAGGCATCGCTTTTGGGAAAGGGCGTGACTTTGTCTTGGGATGTGCGCGATACGAGTACGTAAAGGGTTTCGCTTTTGTCGCGTGGGGTTGCAGTGAAACAGTGTCGATGTGAGAGCAACTTCCTCAGGATCGCAGCTCGTGAAAAGCTTGCTGTTTCCTGGCGGACACGTTGAATAAGCGACGCATCGACTCGTCACCCGGACGCAATGCGCGTCGCATCCTGTGTGGAACAGGCCTCAGGGTGTAACTCGTGGATAGGTTGTTTTGTGGTTGACACGCGACACATGCCCGGAAATTGGTTGCGGGATGCGCTTTGGAAACAGAGCACCGCAGTTCATTCCCCGGGTCACACGACACTTCCCGCTCCGTCCGCGGGACCCACCCGCCGTCCGCCGCCACTAATGATCGCGAGGTGGGGTGGGCAGCTTGTTACCGATCCAGGACGTAGTCAGGGGCAAACACCAAGTGGGACCCGACACAACCGATGGCTGAGTGTATTCAGGGAGCGAAGACAGCCCTCTATCGAACCCGCCCGCCCCCCGGACTCCCTTCCGCGAAGAATCTCGCGCCCAAAACGAGCATTGTGACCAGCACATCAAGTGCAAGGGTTTCTTTCTACTGTGAGTTATGCAACATTTCACAACGGAGGTTGAAGAGAAATGGGATGTGAGGTACCTCATGCAATGTTTGTGGGTGTTTTGGGAAATGGCACTGAGCAGACATTATTTCTGTTCCAAGCATCCGTGGACAGGCTGTGACCACCACCACTACGACGCTTGATCGCCAACATTTTCGGATGTGGGGTCAATCGCTGTTGCTTCATTGTTTCAGAGTTTGAATCATTCATCTGATGGCATCATGCACGCCAGCAAAAAGTAGAAATGTCGAATCTGATGTCACAGAGCAGTGTCAAGGTTCTTTGGCGGAGGGACCAGGGAGGCCGCCCTCACAATCCACTTGAGAAATGTCGGCGCTCCGAGTGAGGAGGCGGAGAGCGCGAAACCATTCAGCTCCGACCCTCGGTGGAACCTCCCGCTGGCTCTCATTCATGGCGTCCATTGCTGGTTGAGTTGAGACGTCACAGGCGCCCCACTCGCCGTCTCTGACGCTCACAACTGTCACACCTCTGAGGGCCCTTCAGAAAATTGGGGTCAATGACGCAGTGTCGCCTCTCGAGCCTTGATTGCGGAGAGGTCGGGGGCGGGAGGCATCAGACGCGCCACGCCGCGTCCTGAACGAGTTGACGCAGTGTCCATCGCTTGACACTGGAACGTAACGCACGCATCCAGTGCAAAAACGGGCATCAGCTGGCCTGAGCGCTGTCCTTGACAGCAGTTCAACATGTGGTGAACAGGGCCGCACCCTTCCTCTCTATCTCAGTGCACCGCTCAACTTCAAAAATCATTTCACCCGGTGCCAACACAGCAGTGTTGCAGTGTTCCCTGTTGCACATGTAGTGTGGTGTCCGCTCCGAGGACGGCGCTGTGAGAGCACTGCAGTCCCGGAGTGGAACAGAGGATTTTAAGCCTTATTTGGAGAGTCAACACACGGGAGATGAAGATTGCTCCCTGACCAGTGATTCCCTGTCCTGACGGGCGCAGCGCAAACACTTGACGCGCGGGAGCAGCGCCGGTGAATGGGCCTTGTGTTTGACGGAGAGAGACACTAACGACACCGGCATCGGCGGAAAGAAAGAGCCAATCACGCCTCCGAACAAGACCTCGTGCCGGAGGAAGAAATTAAACCCGAGCGCACCCTGAGGACACTGACTGAACACGAGGGACCATGGAAAGGATGAGTCTCCCTCAGCTGTCTTGGCTCTTGTTCATCTCCAACACTTTTGTGAAATCAAATCGATCGATATCCGCTCACAACGCTGATCTTCTTGTTTGATTGTGACCAAGTCAGCGTTGCGTACATTTGGTGTGTTCAAGGACAGCACGGGTATTCAGTGAATGAACCAGGCTTCCTGTGTCGGAGGTGTGAAGGCCAGTTCTGCGTGAATGTTTCCTGGAGCGACCCGCAGTTGCCGTCGATCGCCGAGCTCGTGTGATCCAGATTCACGGAGGGGCCTGGAACCTTGGACTGTGCCTCACCAGAAGTTACTGGGAGGGTGTTTGATAACCGGGAATCCCGAAATTTGACGCCTTATTCGTGTGTGCCAAGTCCCCTGTGCGATGCTGGGTGGAACCCGTTATCCCTTCTCCTTTTATCGCGGGGGAAACACGCGACGCGACGCAATTTCCTCGTGTAGCCCAGTGAATGGAAAGAAAATTGTCCTTTTGAAGCGCAGGCGGCTGCAACTTCTGATCCTTCCGGGAAAAGTGGCCAGGTCTCCACTGTGGTGGTCGCCTTCACGCGTTGAGACGATCTGTGCTGACGAGACCAACACGTTATCTTCGCGTTCAGACTACCGCAAGCGGCTGAAGACAGATTGCAGGGAGGGGGGGGGGGTAACGTTGAGTGTTGGGAGTTGCACCCCATGTCTCCGCTTTGGATCGACAAATGATTATCAGCCGCGGTAGCGGTCTGATATTGGTTTGCCCCTGTATCCACATCTGTCCGTCTTGGGCAGACAAAACCTCCGTTTTACCCCTGTTCTAGTGATCACAGACTGGAATCACAGTGGGTGCAGACACCCTTAGGGGTGCTTTACACGTTGCATATGGTATCATTTTTTTCTTCTGCTCTGATGATGAAAAAATGACATAT